>Ga0209137_1000157_pt1 | contig 76104 bp, 81 predicted proteins | sample SaaInl5LU_22_DNA_FD_184642 | JGI IMG/M metagenome (GOLD analysis project Ga0209137, IMG submission 184642) | Marine microbial communities from expanding oxygen minimum zones in the Saanich Inlet - ESP_105LU_22_DNA (SPAdes) (version 2) | ecosystem: Environmental > Aquatic > Marine > Intertidal... | reverse complement strand
ATGCAAATGGATTGGCAATTAAATTCCAACGCCTTCCTGCTCCTGAATTCTCTGCATCGCTGTTGGTTATGGTTACAGTTTGATCTCCATCGGCAATAGCACCTGTAAAAGAGAGGGTGCCTCCACCTGTAGTAGCCATCTGGTAACCTTGCCCTAATTGTAAATTACCTGTGGTTGCATCGGTAGCGTTTGTCCAAGTATCCATAGTATTATCATAAGATCTTACTGCATAAAAACTTCCGTTTGTTGCAATATTGGTATCCGTGATTAAAGAACTAAAGGCCATACCAGATACTGGCGCACCTATTAAATCCCATTCTCCATCACCTACTATATTTACATAGCGGTTGTAGGTGACATCCCCTGAAGCAGTACCACTTACCAATAACGATGAAAATTCATCCGAATCAGAATGTAAAGTTACAGTGCCTGCGGTGTTGGTGAAATCACCGCCAACAAAAACATAACTGTCTTTGGGTATTGTAATGCTCCCACCACTAATCACTGTTAAATCAAGTTGACTGTAAATATTTAATGTTAAAAACAGAAAAACTAATGCTTGTATTTTTTCTTTCATTGTTGTGTTGATTTTATTTGACCACAAAAATGAATTAAAAAGATTTTACTTTGAAGATTATAATTATTTTAACCTCTTAATTTGTTTATTTTAACTTAATATTTGTTATTTTTGACTGCATGATCTTTTTTTTGTTAAACTTTTTAGTAGCTTTTTTAGCACTTGTTGCATTTGGGGTAGTACTTCATTCTTCAAAAAAAATGAAGAACCTATTAATTATTATTTTTTATTAATTTTATTTGGATTAACAGCTCAAAGATTATTTTACACTTCATTAATTTTGTCTAATGTAAATATTGAAAATAAACTGAACACCGGTTATATTGACTTTTTTTTTATTCCTTTATTTTATCTTTTTACAAAAAAATATTTTAATTATAGAATTACCCTAAAAGAAAATTTAGCTCACTTTACATTCGCGTCTATCTTTTCTCTAAATAATGTTTTGATGGAAATTGATGGAAGTGCAAAACCTTTTCTATTTTTAATTTTTTCTACAATTTATTTATTTCTAATATTAAAAAAGACTGTAATTTACTTTAAAGAAGAAAAAAAACTATTAAAATCAAAAAAATATTGGTTCTTTATCATGTTATTTGTCATTATTGCTATTTATTTAGCAGCTAACTTCTTTCTTTTTAGATATACAAAAAACACATCTATTGTCCTTAAAGAATTTTATAACTTTACATCTATAATTTGGATTGTGTGTTTAACCTATTTATTTATAAATCCAATAATATTTTTTGGTGTTAAAAAATTAAAATTTATAATCAGAAAAGAAGAAATAACTATTAAAAATATTTGGAAACTTAAGCCTTTAAAAAAAATTGAAGAGTATGATAAAAAAATACACAATAAAATAGCTCCAAATAACATAAACATTATTAGTAAAATTGAACGCTATATAAAAGGTTACGATTTTCACAATAATCTACCATTAGACTTTAATTCTATTTCTAAAGGAATTAATATTAAGGAGTATCATTTAAATTATATTTTTAAATATTATTGCATTTATAGTAAAAACGATCTTTTTAACTACTATAAAATAATGCATGTATTAGCATTATTAGAAGAGGGGTATTTACAACACAAAACTATAAATTCATTAATTAGTCATGCTAATTTTAAATCTCAAAAAACTTTCAATAATAACTTTAGAAAGTTTACAGGGAAAAGTCCACAAGAAGTGAACAATACATTAAAATTTAAAATGTAATATTTTCTGTTGGTTTTGGTATTTTGAAAAAATTAAAGTTTTATTATATCCTAATAAATTCAGTTAACAACTCACGCAACCAAACGTGAGTTATTATAAACATCCTCTTTTCTATACAACACCCTACCTCCAATTTTTAGTGGATTTAATACCCCTTCTCTTCTCTAGTTATTCAATGTTTGAACCGTTACATTTAACACCTTAGAGACTTCATTTCGGGTTAAATATTCGGTGTCCTCACCAGTAATAGACAATCTGTTTAAAGGGCTTCCTCATAGATCGTTGTCGGTTCAATTCCAATTTAACACCCTCTTTTATTATATCGACAAGTTCTTGTCTTGTAACGTTCAATATTTGTATTATTTCTTCTTTCATAATTTTGATTTTTTAGTTGTTTTTTAGAAATTCATTTGTTGTTTCGATGTGTTTATCCAACAAGGACCAACTCATTTTTTTAAATGTACTCTTCGTTGATTTCTTGTAGATATTATCTTTCATTTCTTTGATAAAACTATCATCAAATGGATCTGAGGGATCTAACTTTTCAATCGATAGACCAGGTTTAATACCTGTTTTTTCATACAATACTTCATACATCACTTCCGTTAGTTCTAACTTATGTTTTTCTGTAGTAATGATACAGTCATGGATTGTAAAAATTGGAGCATTAGGGCACCTTTTATGGAGTTCTGGAACCACGCAATCCAATATCAGATAACTCTCCACACGCTGCAGAAGTAAGGAAAAATTTCTCTTTTCAATTTTATCTAAAAAAATCAGTTTTATACCTGTAGTAGTTTCTGAAGGATTTTGACCATCGCGAAGGTGTCTAACTCGCAGTACTCAAGTAGTTGTTTTCTTGTTTCTTTAACATCACCTTCAAAGGTTTTGTTTACCATTGATAGAAATGTATTGGATGCTGTACCTTCTTCTTTTATATCAAGGTCGTTATATGATAGTTCTGGAACTAACGCAGGGAGAACGTACTTAATTGAGTAACTCCTTCTCATTTCGGGGGTATAATACCATTTCTGTTGAAAAGGAATCAGAAGGTCTTTTAGACGATTAACAATCCCAGTCAACTCATTAGAATACTCAGGGAATACATCGATTAGATCATTGAGTTTCCCTCTCTCAAAAAATGGGGTTAGTACATCCCTCAAAAACAATCGAGGTTCCTATAACATCTTTAAACCCAATTATTCCAGTTTCAAATTAGGAGGTGTTCAAGTACGAGGGAAAAACGCTGCTACGTTTCAAATGATCTACATGTTGATCATTCTCTTTGTTAATTTCGTTAAAGTAATTTGGCACATTTTCATCTCTATTTTGTGGTTTGGTTTCTTGTCAATAAAATGGATTGTAGATTTTACAATTGGATTTTTCAAAGGCGTTAAAGAAGTTTACTAAAGTAACTAGTAACTTAAGAGATCTACACAATATGACTTACTTTAAAAATTAACATCTTAACCATGCACATTTGTTTGCAAATTGCAAACAAATGTGATAAAAAGAACAAATATTGGACAATATTGACAAAAATCTAATGATGCATAATCATGGAGTTGTCTTAAGTATGAGGTGGATATTTTACTACTATAAAAGATTAAAAGGAAATTAATAATTAATTAACTGTTCAATATCAGTTATTTACATTTAATATAATTCACAAAAAAACCACCCTGAAATAGGATGGTTTCTGTGGTCCCACATGGACTCGAACCATGGACCACCTGATTATGAGTCAGGTGCTCTAACCAACTGAGCTATTGATTGTCAAGTAGTTTCTCAATAATTATTGTTTAACTGTCTGACAACTGCCAAATGAAATTAAATTATCCAACGGTTCATACTGACCAAAAGCAAAAAGTATTCATCTCATTTATCATTAATCAAAAACGCTATAGACTTTACAATGGAAAGCGAATTGGTTCTGAAACAAATCCCAATTCTTTTCCATTAAGTCAACGAGAAAATATCGGAAATCTATTAGCTGCTGAAATTTACAATTACCTAATTAATGGTGGACAATTATCAGCGTACAGAACTAATAAAATAATAATCGGAAAGATATCGGACAAGGTATGCTTGCACAAAGCCTTAAACAACAAACTAAAAGGAGATTACTCAGATAAATATAAGTCTATGTTGAGGTTTGTTTATGATGGGTTTGTGTCTTACTTAACAGATGAAAATATCACTTCTAACGATGTTAAATCTTATCTTAATCAATATGCATTAGGCGTATCATATAACACCATTAAACGTCACTTAAATGTGCTTATAAATGAAGCGAGAAACATAGGTATGAATAGCAATCCTATGGAAAGCATAAAAGCCAAGAAAACAAAGGCTAAGCTACACAAACCTTACAAGGATATTAACCTCATCCTTAATGAGATTAAGTTGTTTAGTGATAACTTGTATCTGTGTTGTTTAATGACCTATGGGTGTTTATTAAGACCTCATAGAGAAATAAGGGAATTAAAGTGGTCTGACTTTAGTGATGATTTAGGTTATATTCATTTATCAGGAAATAGAAACAAATCAGGTAGAAATAGAATTGTACCTGTACCGTCTTATATTAGAGAACTACTTGTAAAAGGAGAACCTCATCATAATATCTTCTCAGGTAAACCTAAGCCTTTAAACCAAGACTATTTTAAAACCCTTTGGAGTCGTTTTAAGAGACAATCTAATCTAATTGAACAAGGACACACATTGTACTCCTTTAGACACTCAGGAGCAATAGAAATCTTTAAGAGAACAGGTTCAATAACCAAGCTACAGAAAGCAATGGGGCATTCGTCTATTAATGTATCTCTTACTTATTTAAGAGGACTTGAGATAGCAGAACTGAAAGAAGAAGATATGCCTATGGTTTAGCTTTGTGATAATTACTAACAGATTTTAAATCTATCTCAACACACCTATAATTGTAAGGAAGGCTTACAGGAAAATAAAAACGACTAGAAGGTTTTCTAGGCTTATTAGTGTCAAAACTATTAATCCCCACATCGGATATATCGGAGTTTTTTCGGTGATAATTATGCCAATATACCCAAGTATCAACTATTTGTCTTGTATTATGACAGTTTTTTACGTTCAAACCTATTTTTATTGCATCGTAAACTATAAATTCTGTAATTTCCTTATTAGACTTCAAACTATAAAAACAATCTCTTTCTTTTAGGGAGTAATTGTATAATCTCTTATACTTATTTCTGCTTTCAATAGCACCAATAAGAATTACCAATAATGATAGACCAAGTGGCCAAAATATTTCAAAATCTATGTACATAAAAAATCTATTTTAGTTTATCTCGCTTATGCCGTTAGTTTTACTTTCAACATTAAAAAGCTAGTTCATAATAAGCTATTGTATTAAGTTTATCAATATCCATAACTTAAGGAGGAGGATATGCCTAATTTTTAATTATAGAATAAATTATAAAAACAAAAATAGATGAAATTATAGGAAGTAGAATTAGAAGCCACTTAACTTTTTTATTTGATTTAATAAAAATCAGGGTATTTAAAGGACTTAAAATTAAAGAAATTAATGTTAATGTACCCATAACAGTCATATCCAATCGACAAGCTGATGGGCCGGCAATGTAACAGCCGTTTACTACTGAAAAGTAAAACCAATAAGACATAAAAAAAAATACCTGATAAATTGATCCGAAATAAATTATTAAGAGTATTGTAATTATAATTTTTTTTAACATTAATGTTTATTAGAATTAGAAATTGTTAGTGTTACTAGCATTACAATAGCTAATAGTGTAGCTATTTTTATTATACTATAAAAATGGGACCTTGTTAGTTCATCGGTACTAAAAAAATTCCATCCAATGGAATGAATAAAACCAATTATTAAGAAAAGGCTAAAGTAAAGTTTCCACTCCCTAAACCTATAAGCTCTAAATAAACTAATTATCAAATGAAAAATAGACAAAGTATTTCCAAAAAAAATAGCTACAAGAGGAATATTTCTACCACCTGATACGTAAAAACCTAAACTATATTTTATAATAGCTGCTATTAATACTATTGATATATATTGCGTTCCTGATATAGACTTTAACCTTATTAAAATACTTTTTTGAACTTCCATAATAAGACAATAATGATAATTCCAATTAAAAAGGAAAAAATCCCAACGGATTGGTCAAAAGAGTTCACGCTAAAAAAATTTCCAATTCCTGAAAAAATTAATAGTGAACTAATAAAAAACAGACTATAATAAAAAACGTTTGCAAAAAACTTAATTTTAAACAGTTGTTTAACTATTCTGATTATTTTTCTCATTGTCAAATTTACATTTTTTTAGTCTACTCTTGAGAATTAGAAATAGCTGAACTAAAAGAAGAGGATATGCCTTTAGTTTAGTTACCTATAATTATTGGCTTAAGTTTTTTAGACAATGAATCATATTCATCTTTCGTTAGAATCCCCATATCAAGCATTTTCTTTGCTTCTTTTAACTGTTTTACAGCTTCATCTCTTGTAATCTTTTTATTAATAACAACTTTTCTATCAAGCTTAATTTTTGGGAGCCATTTTTTTACATCTTCCTTTGTTATACCTTCATCAAGTGGTAATCCAATAACTTTATTTGCTCTATATAGTTTTAACGTTGTTTTTTTTGTAGGATTATACTGATATTTCTGAAGTCTCCTCGCCCTCATATTTCTCCACTCTGCCATCCTTGCAGAATTAAAAGCCCCAACAGGGTTAGCAGTTGTGTTTTGTGTTGTTACATCAATTTTCACACTTTCCTTTTGAGAAAACGAATTAAAGCTGAAAATTAAAGCGAAGAGTAAGAGTAAGAGTAGTTTTTTCATAATTTAATTAGATTACACTTCAAATTTAATCAATTTATCCCTAACATATTTATGTGGTTTAAAAATAACTTACAAAAAAAGTGCTCATTATAAACAAAACTTTTTAAGAATAGTTTCAATATTTTGAAAATCCTGATAAGGAATTCTTACCATTTCCAAACCATTTAGTCTTGCAAATTCATCTTTTAGTTTGTCTATTTTCTGATTTTTTTTAAATGCCTCTTCGCCTCCCCAAGCTTCTACTGCCATAAAATGCTGTCTTCCATCGTATTCAATAATAATATTTTTCTCAGTTAATAAAAAATCAAATATGAAATGCCCTAAACCTTTATGTTTTTTAACTCTAAACTGATATTTGTGGTTTATATTTTCGTCTCTAAGCCAAAATAATATTTTTCTTTCTCCCTTTGACATTTTACATATTGGACATCCATTCCCTGATATTATTGAATGTGGAGTTGCTTCGAAAACTCCGTGACGTTTTTTATGACAAAGAAATTTAATAGGTGTTTCTGTGTTTACATATTCTTCCGGATTAACAATTGTAATAAATTCTCTGTGAGTTTCAAATACTTGGCGCAATAAAGTTTCCTCGTCTGTGCGCCTATTCCTTCGCTTATTTTCTTCACTACAATCAGGACAACCATATGATTTTAATATATTATTAAGTTTTTCTGTATGTGTCTTTTTGTGTTCAGAACAAAAAACTGTGATTTTAGAGGATTTCAGGAATCTCTTTCCGTGAACTTTAGTTAATTTTATTTTCCCATCAAAATTAGTTTTAATAAGATTTTCAATTTCCTCATACGAATTTACAGGCTTCTCTCCCATACAATAACGACAACCATATTTGTAATCAGTATTTAATACAGAGCCGATTGATGTTTCCCAAGTTGGGTGGCTATGGTCTTGACATTTCATAACCCACCTAGTATGTTGATTTTCATATATCTGATTTGGTAAAGCTATTATTCGCCCTTCGAACTTCTTTTCTATTTTGTTGTAAATTTCATCAGTTGTATAACTAAAAGCTTGCCTAAGCGCGGCTTTTTTACACTCAGGACAACCACTCTTTTGAAATATTATATTGTTTGGAGCTGCAGAGAACTCAGGATGATTTTTAACTTTACATTTAAATCTTAGTTTGTCTTTCCTATTCTTATATTTCTGTCCTTCAACTAATCCAATCGTATCACCGTGTATCTCTTTTAGGTTAATTATAAAATCTTCTGTGGTTATTCTTAAACCTGCACATTTGGCACAACCCCTACCTTGAAGTATAGTATATAGCTTTACTGACCAAGTGTGTCCTTTTGTACATTCAAATTTTAGCTTAGAATGGGAGTTCTCATACTCCTCAGGATTCATAATTTTTATTTTACCCTGACTAATTTCATACACTCTTGATATTATCTCCTCGATTGGAATAATTCTATTATTTTGTTCAATCCTAAGCCGATTAGCACCACATTTAGGACAATGAGTACCTCTTGTTATGGTATTCCAAGTCTGTTCAAAAACACCGTGACTCTTACATACAAAGCGAAATTTATCTTTGCTATTTGTATATGACTGCCCTAAAGAGTAGGTTATGTGTGGATAATTAGATTTAAGATACTCCAAGTATGTTTGTAATTGCTCACTTTTTTTACAATCCTGACATCTTTGCTTTCTTTTTACAAAAGAACTAAGCCTAGCAGAAAATTCCCCGTGTTTTTTGCAAATCAAAATGATATTTTCGTTTTTATCAATGTAATTTACTTTTGACAAGTCGTACTCGTCACCAAAGATTTTTATGAGCCTATCTTTGACTATTCCATTATTTAATTTCACCCTTTGAGTTGAAGTTTCTTATTTTTATCAAATATATAAATTTGATTTTTAATGAATAATTTAACCAACTCTCAGGAAAGTATCTTAAATAAACTTCTACCTAAACTCGGAAAGACTGAACCATACGAAGAGCTATTACGTCTCAGTTTATTATACAGACAGATTAAAGATATTAAAAAAGATAATTTTCTGTTTGAAAAATTTAAAATTATCATTAACAACTCAATATATTTTCATCTAAAATCAAAAGAAGAGTTTTATGATTTAGACAGATTTAAAGACATCTACAAAACACTTGTAGAGGAATTTATTGAAGATAATATAGATGCTAATGAGAATGATTTCATAGAGAAATACATTAACTCCCAACAAGAAATAATAAATAAAACAATCGAATACTTTATACCTGTTAATGGCTATAAACCATTAGAATTGTTACAATTTTTAAAAAAAGATTTTTTTGATGAGTTTATTCGAGGTTCTAAAAAGAAAATTGAGTTTTTAAATAGTCTATCCATAGTAAAAGAGAATACCGAGGAAATTAAATACAACAATCCTTACCCTGAATACTTCAATTCATACGGCTATCAAATTTATAAAGATTTTACCTCTCAATTTAAACAAGATGATATAGTGTTAGCTGAAATGAGTTTTTTAGTTGACCGACTGAGAAAAGATGGTCTAATGAATAAAGACAAAAGCCTTAGTAAAATTTTCAAATTTATGATTGAAGAGTTTGATACAAATTTCGGGACAGCTACTAAATTTAAATCTGACTATAGCACAGATAAACACCTCCAACTATATAAAATGATTAAAAAAAGATACGATATCATACACTCTTAGATATGATACCATAGTCACTTTTCACTCACAGTTTTTGAAACATTTGTAGCTCAAATTATAATTAAAATTTATTTAATATGAGTAAGGAAAGTTTTAAAAACTCAATTGAGTTAGAACTAAGCAAATCATCAAACGAATTATTTAAAAAGTTAGAATCCTGCAGGGTAGATGTTTTGGAAGTAATTCCGCCTCCCGAGATTGCTTGGGAAATAAAAGACGATAGCTCAGAGGAATTCAATATCCTTGGAACACACGGAAATTTCAGTTTGGTCAAAGGAAAGGCTAAAAGTAAAAAGTCATTTTTTATCAATATGGCTGTCTCTGCTGCTGTTGGAGAAGGAGTTCTTCAAAATAAACTCAGAGGCCCACTAAAGGAGAACCGTAATCAAGTTCTATACTTTGATACAGAACAATCAAAATACCACATCCAAATGGCTGTCAAGCGTATATGTAGACAGATAGACGTGGATATTCCAAATAATCTCAGCACTTATGGACTAAGAAAATCAAGCCCATCTGAAAGGCTGAAACTTGTTGAGCACGCTATTGAGAATACTCCCAACTTAGGATTTGTTGTTATTGATGGAATAAGAGACTTAATTACTTCAATAAATGATGAAGCAGAGTCAACCAATATGGCCTCTAAGCTATTGGAATGGACTGAGAGATATAATATTCACATCGTGGTTATTCTTCACGAAAACCCCGGAAGCGACAAAGCAAGAGGACATATAGGGACTGAACTGACAAATAAAGCTGAGACAGTTATTACAGTTCAAATTGATAAGTATGATGATGATGTTTCAATTGTTAGTGCAGGATTCTGCAGAAACAAATCATTCAAGCCCTTTGCCTTTAAAATAGCAGATGATGGATTACCAAAAATAATTGAAGATTATGACATTGAGATGAAGGCTAAGAAGAAAGGATTTGATGTTTTAAATCTAAGCAGCGAAGATAAGTTTCAAGTATTAGAAAAGGTGTTTAAAAATGGGAGCAGGTTTCAGCACAGTGAGTTAGTAAATCAAATTAGAATAGTGCTTGATAAAAACTTCAATGGAAGCAAAGGAAAAGGAGAAAATAAAATAAAACAGCTTATTACAGAATCAAAAAACGAAGGATGGTTAATTCAGAATGGAAATAGACAACCTTATGAATTAGGAATACTATCCGTTTAGTTATTCATAGGTTTAGTGCCTATATATAGGCACTTAAACCGATAAACCGATGAACACTTAAACTTATGAAACAATTTAAATATCATTTTGACAAATCAAGTAAGAAATTTAACTGCCCACAATGTGGAAAAAAAACCTTTGTTAAATATGTTGATATTGAAACAGGTCATTATGCTGATGAGAGGTATGGTAAATGTGATAGAAAAAACAAATGTGACTATATGTTATATCCAAATGACTATACAATAGTTAATTATAATTATATCGCTCCAAAACCAATTGAACCATCTTTTATTGAAAAAGATATCTTTCAAGCAACATTATCCTATTATGAGATAAATCCTCTCGCAACCTACTTGATTAATAATTACAATAAAGATGAAGTTAACTCAGTAATCCAAAAATATAAATTAGGAACATCAAATATGTTTAATAGCTCCACTGTGTTTTGGCAAATTGATACCTCAGGAAACATACGCTCAGGTAAGATAATGGCTTATGACGTGGTATCAGGAAAAAGAGAAAAAAAGGAAGACGGTAGTCCACTCATAAGTTGGGCACATACTGCACTAAGATTACCTGTGTTCAATCTTAGTCAATGCCTTTTTGGCCTTCATCTATTAAGTGAATCAGAAAAACAAGTTGCAATTGTAGAAAGCGAAAAAACAGCTATTATAATGAGTATAGAATTACCAAATTATACTTGGATGGCTACAGGCTCACTTGGTGGATTCAAATATGATTATTTAAAACCCCTCAAAGGCAAAGAAATAATAGCTTTTCCTGACAAAGGAGGTTATGATAATTGGAAAACCACTGCCAAAAAATTAAATAGAAAAGGGTTTAATATTATAGTATCTCAATTACTTGAAGTTGATGAGTTTGAAATGGGTTGGGATTTAGTTGATGTGTTTATCTATGAGAAAAATAATAATATAGACTAAGAGATAAAGGTTAACAACTGTACGAAGTTTTATAACCCTAAACAAAATAGGGGGAACAGAGCATATATAGCTAACTAATAATCAGTGCTTTATGCCTGTTTTGAAGTGTAATGAGACATTTTAGGGCTTTATATACTATTTAGATGTTATGAAGGGTAGGGTTATACCCCATTACACGCTGACTACCCCTAAAAAGAAAAGCGATTTTTTTAAAGAAAGAGGGTAAATTTATAAAACTTTTTAATGGATTTTTTTGACTTTTTAACTGTCATATAACTGCCAAAAAGGGGGTATTTAGCCCTTTTTTAGTATATTTGAGTGAGTAACTTATTGGCATAAAAAAAACCCTACATTTCTGTAAGGCTTTGATTTTACTTGTGGTCCCACATGGACTCGAACCATGGACCACCTGATTATGAGTCAGGTGCTCTAACCAACTGAGCTATAGGACCGGTAATTTAGGGTGCAAATGTACTATTTATTTTAAATTATTCGCAAATAAAAGTAAAGAATAATTATACCGTTCTTTTCATTAACCAAGTGCCAAAGTTTTTTAAATTTATTTTATTGGCTTCTGAAATGTCCATTTTTTCTAATGTAGCAAATGCCTTTTCTGTATATTTTTCAATTTCTTTAGCAATTAAAAGCGGAATATCATTCATTTGATAAATTCGGGTAACCTCTTCAATTTTTAAACTATTGTCTTTTAATTTTTTTCTATAAGAGTACTTTAGTTTCTTTTTGGTTTCTTTATCGGCAATTTCTAAAGTCTTTAGGTATAAAAATGTTTTTTTATTTTCTATGATGTCCCCCCCAATTTGTTTTCCAAAGGTCTCTGGATCTCCAAACGTATCTAAATAATCATCTTGCAATTGAAATGCCAATCCTAAATTTAAACCAAAATCATAAATTAATGAAGCGTTTTTTGCATCACTTTCGGCAACAATAGCACCCATTTTTAATGCTGCTGCCACCAAAACCGAGGTTTTTAAACAAATCATGTTTAAGTATTCATCGATCGTCACTTTTTTACGCGTCTCAAAATCGACATCCAATTGTTGGCCATCACAAACCTCTAATGCAGTTTTGCTAAAAAGTTTGGCCAATTCTTGAAAGACTTCTGGGGTGTAATTTTCAAAATATTTATACGCTAAAATTAGCATTGCATCGCCAGACAGAATACCTGTATTAATATCCCATTTTTCATGAACGGTAGCTTTTCCTCTTCTTAGCGGTGCAGCATCCATAATATCATCGTGAACTAACGTAAAATTATGAAAAACCTCAATGGCTAAAGCGGCTGGCAGTGCTTTTTTATAATCTGATCCAAAAATATCTGCAGCCATAAGCGTTAAAACAGGTCGTATTCTTTTACCTCCTAATTTTAGAATATAATCTATAGGCTCATATAAATTTTTTGGTTCTTGTACCCACTGTTTAGATGCTAAATAAGATAAAAATTCTTTTTGATAATGTTGAATGTCCAAATCTTTAAATTTTTATGTAAAAATAATGTAAAGAATTCGGAGAAATTAAATGTTTTGTTAAAAAATCATAAAAACTTTGGAAACTATTTTTGTTTCTAAAGTTTCCTGTTGTACTTTTGCGCCGAATTTATGAAGGATAAAATTTTAGAAAAATCGTTGGAACTATTTTTAACCTTTGGGTTTAAAAGTGTAACTATAGACGAAATTACCAATTCTATAGGTATTTCTAAAAAAACCTTATACAAGTACTTTAGCAACAAAACACAGCTCGTAAAATCGGTTACAAATAGGGTTTTTAAAGACATTTCTTGTGGTATAGATGAAATCTGTGCCTTAGAAATGAATCCAATACACGAACTTTTTTTTATAAAAAAATTTGTTATGGAACATTTAAAAGATGAAAAATCTTCCCCTCAATATCAATTGCAAAAATACTATCCAAAAATATTTTTATCTCTAAAACAAAAACAATTTGAAGTAATGCAAGGTTGTGTTATCGATAATTTAAAAAATGGAGTTGCACTGGGCCTGTATAGAAATAATTTGAACTATGAATTTATTTCGCGCATTTATTTTAATGGTGGAAATAGTATTAAAGATAAAGACATCTTTCCTTTAGAGAACTACTCTATGGTAACATTAATGAACTTGTATTTAGAATATCATTTACGAGGTATTTGTACTCCTAAAGGGTTAAAACAATTAGAAAATCAATTAAAAATTAATCAATAATACATGAAGAAATATATTTTAACCCTTTCTTTTTTTGCTTTTTCAATAGTAGTAAAAGCACAAGAACAATCACAACAACTCTCTTTAGACGAAGCTATTAATTATGCTTTAGAAAATAGTTACAACGCTATTGCTGCTAAAAATGATAGTAAAGTTGCCAAAGAAATTGTCTGGGAAACCACCACCATAGGTTTGCCAAAAATAGATGCAGCTGTAGACTATCAAAACTTTTTAAAACAAACCATAACTGTAGCAGATATTAATGGTGATGGTGTAGACGAAGAGTTTGTATTTGGAACCAAACAAAATGTAAACGCAAATGTAACCTTAACACAATTATTGTTTGATGGTTCTTATCTAGTGGGTTTACAATCTGCAAAAACATTTTTAAAAATTTCTGAACAAGCCGAAGAAAAAACAGCTTTACTAACAAGAGAAGCTGTTATAAATGCCTACGGAAACATTTTAGTTACAGAGAAAAAAATAGAAATCTTAAAAAGAAATAAAGAGGTAAATCGTAGAATTTTAAGAGAAGCAAGAGCGGGTTATGAAAACGGATTAACCGAACTAGAAGATGTAGAGCAATTTGAAATTATAGAAGGGACAATAGAAAACAACATTAGAGCTTCTATTCGTTTAAGAGACATTGCCTATAAAATGTTAAACATAGCTTTAGGAAACCCAACTAATACAACATTAACATTAACAGACAGCCTAGAATCGTTAGTGTTAAAAAACACCAATTTAAATTTATTAGTTCAAGATTTTAATCTTAATAATCATATTGATTACAGAATTGCCGAAAATGATAGAGAAACAAAACGCTTAATGGTGCAACTAGAAAAAAGTAAAAGTCTTCCAAGATTAAGTGCATTTATAAATTATGGTACACAAGGCTTTTCTAATAATTTTTCTTTTTTTAATAGTACTCAAAATTGGTTTCAATCCTCTTTGTTAGGCGTAAGTTTAAACGTACCTATTTTTAGTAGTTTTGGAAGAAAGGCAAAAACTGCACAGGCAAAGATTAATTTAGAAACGGCAGATATGCGTTTACAAGAAACCAAGCAAAAACTAAATTTAGCTGCAGAAAGTGCTAAAAGTGATTATCAATTAAGTATCGACAATTACCAAACCGCAAAGAAAAATCTTAACCTGGCAGAAAGAATTGAAAAAAAACAACAAATAAAGTTTAACGAGGGAATTACTACAAGTTTCGATTTACTACAAGCACAGAACCAACTGTATACCCAACAAAATAATTTTGTGCAATCGATGTTAAACATCATTGCTAAAAAAGCAACATTAGAAAACGCATTAAATATACCTGTAAAATAAACCAACCAAGAAATGAAAAAAATATATTCAATAGTATTTGTAACACTTGTTCTATTCTCTTGTGGAAATAAAAAAGAACAATCTGTGGCGGAAGTAATTGCAACAAAAAACATAAACCAAATCAGGACTAAAAAAACTGAATTGGATCAAAAAGTGCAAGAAATTTCTAATGATATTAAAAAATTAAATGCGCAAATAGAGCTGCTAGACACACTTAAAAAAGTACCTTTAGTTACTGCAATTACAATAGAAAAAGAAATTTTTACACATTATGTAGAATTACAAGGTAATGTAAAAACAAAACAAAACGTTTTAATCTATCCAGAAATGGCGGGTACTTTAGAAACCGTTGCCGTAAAAGAAGGGCAACGTGTAACAAAAGGACAAGTTTTGGCTAACATAGATGATGGGGGAATGGCGCAACAAGTTGCTCAATTAGAAACTACATTGGCATTGGCAAAAACGACCTACGAAAGACAAAAAAGGTTATGGGATCAGAAAATTGGATCGGAAATTCAGTTTTTACAAACCAAAACCAATTTTGAGGCTTCACAAAATCAATTAGCTCAATTAAAAAAACAACTTGATAAGTCTACAATTAGAGCTCCTTTTTCTGGTGTTATTGATGATGTAATAAAAGACGAAGGAACTGTTGTTGCACCTGGCCCAGGGGCTGAAGTGTTTAGAATTGTAAATCTAAGCAACATGTTTATAGAAGCCGATGTACCAGAAACCTATATTAAAAGTGTCGTTCCTGGTAAAACTGTAAAAATCGAATTTCCGATTTTAGACAAAAAATTAGATACAGAAGTGCGTCAAACAGGTAATTTTATCAATCCTGCAAATAGAACTTTTAAAGTTGAAGTTGGTGTGCCAAATCAAGATAGAAGCATTAAACCAAACTTAACTGCAAAACTTAAAATAAACGATTACACAAGCACAGAAGCTATTTTAATACCACAAAGTATTATTTCAGAAAATGCAGAAGGTAAACAGTATGTATACAAAATAACAGGCATACGTAATAACATAGGAACTGCAAAGCAAGTCGTAGTAAAAACAGGGAAAACACAAGGTGATGTAATTGAAATTTTAGACGGTATTGCTGAAGGTGATCAACTTATAAAAGCTGGTGCTAGAAGTGTTAAAGATGGACAAGAAATTAAAATTTCTAAATCTTAATTGAATAGAAGATGAATAAAAATCAACAAAATAAAACAGATAAAGAATTTAAGCTATCTACGTGGGCTATTAATAATAAAACCACAATGTATGTTGCTATTTTCTTAATTCTTGTTCTGGGTATCTCTGCTTACTTTAGCATGCCAAGAGAAGATTTTCCAGAAATTAAGGAAACAAAAATTTACATAAGTACACTCTATCCTGGTAACACTGCAGAAGATATAGAAAAGCTAATTACAGACCCTTTAGAAGATCAATTAAAAGGGTTAAGTGGGGTAGTAGAAATTACGTCAACTTCTCAAGAAGACTATTCTATGATTGTTGTCGAGTTTGATGATGATATGAATGTAGAGGTTGCCAAACAACGTGTAAAAGACAAATTAGACACAGAAAAAGCATCGGAAGACTGGCCAACGTTTAATGGCGCAAAAGTAGATCCTAATGCGTTTGATTTAAGTATGTCTGAAGAAATTCCATTTTTGAATATCAATATTTCAGGAGATTATCCGCTTCAAAAATTAAAAGAATTTGCAGAGTATTTACAAGATGACATCGAAGATTTATCTGAAGTAAAACAAGCAGATATTAGAGGGGTGCAAGACAAAGAAGTAGAAATTGCTGTAGACATCTATAAAATGATGGCTGTAGAGGTTAGTTTTGATGATATAACCTCTGCCATACAAAGAGGAAATGTAACCTCTTCTGCAGGTAATTTAATTGCAAGCGGACAAAGAAGAACCATTAGGATTTTAGGGGAAATTGATGCCCCATCAGACTTAGAAAATTTTGTTATAAAATCTGAAAGAGGGAATTCTATTTACCTTAAAGATGTTGCTACTGTATCATTTAGAGAAAAAGACAGAACTACGTTTGCCAGAAAAGAAGGAAAGCAAGTGGTGATGTTAGATGTTAAAAAACGAGCTGGTAAAAATATGGTAGCTGCTGCTGAGCAAGTAAAGGTTCTTGTAGAAGAAGCCAAAGCATCTTATTTTCCTTCTAATTTAAAAGTAAAGGTTACCAATGATTTGTCCGATAAAACCATTGGTCAAGTAGATGATTTAGTAAACAACATCATCTTCGGAATTATATTGGTGGTAACTGTTTTAATGTTCTTCTTAGGATTTAAAAACGCATTGTTTGTTGGGTTTGCAATACCAATGTCTATGTTTATGTCTCTTATGATTCTTGGTGCCATGGGGTATACTTTAAATACCATGATTCTTTTTGGATTAATTATGGGGCTAGGAATGTTGGTAGACAATGGAATTGTGGTTGTAGAAAACGTGTATCGTTTAATGGATGAAGAAGGTTTGAGTAGAGTTGAAGCTGCTAAAAAAGGGATTGGAGAAATTGCATACCCTATCATTATATCTACAGTTACTACAGTTGCAGCCTTTGTTCCTTTAGGTTTATGGCCTGGTTTATTTGGGCAGTTCATGATTTATTTCCCTATTACACTTTCTGTAGTGTTAGGTTCATCATTAGTCGTTGCTATTTTCTTTAACTCGGTATTAGTCTCTCAATTTATGACTACTGAAGACAAAGAGATGCCCTTAAATAAAATAATAAGAACCTCTTTAATTGTTGGTGGTAGTGGTAGTATTATTCTTGTTTTTGGAGGTGCTTATAGAGGTTTAGGTACAGTAATGGTTTTTACTGCAATCATGCTTTGGGTTTATCGTTTAATACTTCGAAAAGCGGCCAACTATTTTCAAAGAAATACTTTAGTTTGGTTAGAAAATACATATGAAAAATTACTAAAAGGCGCTTTAACAAGTTGGAAACCTATTGGGATTACCATTGGTACCTTCTTGTTATTATTTGCTGCTTTTGGTGGTTTTGGGTGGTCAGTTGGTACGCAAAGAACTAAAATTGAATTCTTTCCAGATAACAAACCAAATCAGGTGGTTGTTTATATCGAATATCCAGAAGGAACAGATATTTATGAAACCAATAAAATTACCAAAGAAATTGAAGACCGTGTGTATAGTGTTTTAAACGAAGATATATACATGGATGGTGATCGTAACTTTATGGTAGAAAGTTCGGTTTCCCAGGTTGGTGAAGGTGCAGGGAATCCGCAAACCGATGGAGGGTCTTCTACAGAAATGCCACATAAAGGTAAAATTACTGCCTCAATGCGACAGTACAAATACAGACGTGGTTTTGATAGTGAAGAATTGCGTCAAAAAGTACAGGAGGCATTAACAGGCATTTACCCTGGAGTATTAATTTCTGTGGAAAAAGATGCCAATGGCCCACCAACTGGAGCACCAATTAACATTGAACTAGAGGGTAATGATTACGAAGAGTTAATTGCCACAGCAGAAAAAATGCGTGCCTACGTGAACACAAGAAATGTTCCTGGTATAGATGAATTAAAAATAGATGTGAATAAAGACAAACCATCTATGAAAGTAATTGTAGACCGTAAAAAAGCTGGAGAATTAGGGGTGTCTACAGGGCAAGTTGGCCAACAATTGCGTAATGCAATATTTGGTGCAAAAGCGGGTATTTATAAAGAAGATGGAGAAGATTATGATATTAATGTTCGATTTAAAGAGGATATTAGGTATAATAAATCTGCCTTATTCAATCAGAAAATTACGTTTAGAGATATGGCCTCTGGCCAAATAAATGCAATTCCAGTTTCTGCCATTGCGAAACAAAGTAATAGTTCTGGGTTTAGCGCCATAAAACATAGAGATACCAAGCGTGTGGTAACCGTTTATTCTCAATTAGCGCCTGGCTATGTAGATGCTGCTGCTGTTGTAAACCAGATTAAAGAAGAAATGAAAAATTTCGAAGGCAAACCTGCTACTATTAAAATAGACTATACAGGGCAAATTGAAGAACAAAATAAACAACAAGCCTTCTTAGGAGGTGCGTTCTTTAAGGGTTTAGCATTAATTTTCTTTATTTTAATTTTTCAATTTAATTCAGTTTCCAAGCCAGCAATTATAATGATTGCCATATTTTTAAGCTTTATTGGGGTATTTGGTGGTATTGTTTTAACAGGTTCTTCATTTGTGATTATGATGACAATGATGGGAATTATCTCATTAGCCGGAATTGTAGTAAATAATGGAGTGGTACTCTTAGATTACACACAACTTTTAATTGATAGACGAAAAGAAAAACTTGGTGTAGAAGATACTGCTTACTTGCCTAAAAAAGAGTTGTTAGAGGCTATCATTAAAGCAGGTAAAGCAAGGTTGAGGCCTGTATTATTAACAGCCATTACCACTATATTAGGATTAATACCTTTAGCAATAGGTTTAAACATCGATTTCTTTTCTTTATTTGGTGAATTTGATCCTAAAATTTATATGGGAGGGGATAATGTTATTTTCTGGGGGCCCTTAGCTTGGACAGTAATCTATGGGCTTTTTATAGCAACTTTTTTAACCTTAATTGTTGTACCGATTTTATTCTTTTTAATCACTCAATTTAAGATGTGGCTCAATAAGAAAGGTTCTCGTAAGAAGGAAAAAGCTAAATTGGCTTAACACAGAAAATGAAAGTGCTGAATACAAAAATCAGCATTGCATACAACTAATTTTTACATAAAAAAGGCTGGAGTTCATCAACTTCAGCCTTTTTATTTGAATGTAGCCAAGCGTCTAATATTATCTTTTATCTAGTGAAACTAACATTTTAGAATCGTTTTTGTAAGACCTTTATCCTTTACAGGGCTAAGCATAATATTTTACCTACATCTCCTTTTAAATATATTTGTAGCGTATTAAAAATAAAAACCTTTTGGTTTTTGTAATTTTGATGCATGTATAAACCTCAAAAGAAATCTTTTACCGTAATTGAAATTAAACGCAAAATTGAACAATTTTGTGTTTATCAAGACCGGTGTCATAAAGAGGTTGAGCAAAAAATGCGAGATTATGAGCTTATTCCAGAAGCTAGAGAAATGATTTTGCTAAGCCTAATGAAAGATAATTTTTTAAATGAAGAACGTTTTGCAAAAAGCTTTGCAAGAGGTAAATTCAGAATTAAAAACTGGGGAAAACAACGCATCATTAGAGAACTAAAATTCAAAGAAATTTCTGCATACAATATTAAAACAGCACTTAAAGAAATTGACGAGCAAGAGTATGTTGCTACAATTTATAAGATTACAGAAAAAAGAAGTAGTGTTATTTCTGAAACAAATGCCTATAAGAAAAAACGGAAGCTAATCGATTTTTTAATGCGAAAAGGCTTTGAAAATGAGTTGATTTTTAAAACGGTAGATGCTGTCTTAAAAGAGACTAGTAAAATGAACTTTGAAAAATAGAATCCTTTTTTCTTTTAACAGTAATTACCTCTTTAATAGCTTCATTTGGTATTGCAACAGATAAAACATAGTGCTTTAAAATCCAGCCATTTTTAGTGTTCGTTAATACGCCAGAGCCTCTACAAGTTCCCATCCAAGTGCTTAATAACTCATCAAACCAAGCTACAGAACCATCTTCACTAAAGTATACATTACGATCTAAATTTTTAAAATCCCATGCTTTTCCCTTATCAAAATAAGGTTTACTAAAGCGTGCAAACGCTTCTTTACTCCAGTTTTCTGAGGCATCTGTCCCAATAAAAATTGACGTGATATCTAGCTTCGAAAAATAGTTTTCATAATTGGCATTAGTTGCTGCTAAATGCCATGCATCCATAAAAGTATGTACAGCTTCTTTGTCTTGTTCAAAATTTACAAGAGGTGTTACTTTATTCCTTTTTGTGTTGCATGCTACCAAAGCTGTAATTACAACACTATAAAAAATTAATTTTTTCATAGTTCTTTTGTTTTCTCTTCTAATTTACGCTGTAAATTATTTTTTTTCGAATAATTAGAAACAAAATTCACCTTGTTGGTATCTAAACCAATAGCTACATCATTCACCTCTATGGCTTCTTCGAACCTGTTTTTAGATAAAATGGTATTTATTTTACTATGTACAGCAGAAAATGATTGTATTATTTTTTTTATTTGCTCAGCTACCTCAGTAACAGTAATTGAAGGTATATTTCGCATATCAGATAGCCTTAGCGCTTCATTGTGTAAAATATTTAACCGCGCTTGAAAAGGTGCAATCGTAAACAAAACAGGTTTTTCTTCTTTTTTTAAGGTAGCCACTAAACCTTCTAGCTCTTCTGCGTTGCTTAAAGCCTCTTTAGTAGATACATTTTTAAAGCGTTTTAAGAAATCATTAAGTGCATTTAACTGACTCCAATTCTCGATGTCTTTTTTATATATAGGTCTAATCTCTTTGGGTGATGCGTATTTTTTAGGAACACTCATTAACGGTTTCTCTTTCTGAACCGATGGTGTTTCTTTTTGCGTTGTGGTACAAGAAAAAAGAACAAAGAGCACTAAGATGTAAACAAAATTTTTCAAAAGCATTGATTATGAGTGTAAAAATAAGCAAATTTAAATAGCAATTAAGAAATGTAAATCATTAAATTAATTGAAATTAATTATTGATTCGTCAATCAAATAATGATTTAATATATTCTATTTACGAATACCAAAATTAAGTACCTTTGTTGTTGTTAATTATTCAATTGTATAGAATGAATACTGTAATTTTAGTTTTAGGTGCTAGTGGCCAAATTGGTACAGAATTAACGCAAAAATTGCGTAAAATATATGGAAGTAATCATGTTATTGCCTCAGATATTAGAGAAGGTAGTGAGGAACTGATGCCTTCAGGTCCGTTTGAAATTATTGATGCAACAGACAAAATAAAGATTTTAGAAACGGTTAAAAAGTACAATGTTACTCAAGTATACTTGCTTGCTGCCATGCTATCTGCTACAGCAGAAAAAATGCCAGAAAAAGCATGGAATTTAAATATGAACTCTCTTTTAGCGGTTTTGGATTTAGCTAAAGAAAATCACATACAACAAGTATATTGGCCAAGTTCTATTGCTGTTTTTGGTCCATCAACCCCAAAAATAAACACCCCTCAGCAGACCATTATGCAACCTTCTACGGTATACGGAATTAGTAAAGTTTCTGGAGAGTATTGGTGTAATTATTATCACGAAAAATACGGGGTAGATGTTCGAAGTTTACGTTATCCAGGAATTATTTCTTGGAAGACAAAACCTGGAGGAGGTACTACTGATTATGCTGTAGATATTTATTTTAAAGCATTAGAGGATAAAAAATATGAATGTTTTTTGTCAGAAAATACCAGATTGCCAATGATGTATATGAACGATGCTGTTAATGCAACCATACAACTTATGCAAGCAAAACCAAAAGACATAAAAATTAGGACATCTTATAATTTAGCTGCCATAGATTTTACTCCTAAAGAAATCTCAGAAGAAATTAAAAAACATATTCCAGATTTTCAAATCTCTTATCAGACAGATTTTAGACAAGCAATAGCAGACAGTTGGCCCTCTTCTATAGATGATTCCGAAGCAAGACAAGATTGGAAATGGCACCATGATTTTGATCTACAATCGATGACTGAAGACATCTTAAAAAACTTAAAATAGCAATACTGTAAGTTTTTTAAAGCGATACGTCTAAAAGAAAAATTACACTAATGTTGATGAAAAAAATCATAACAAAAAGCTTAGAAAATACGTATTCATACTCCAGTTATAAAGCACTAATAAAAGAATTATTAGCAGAAGGAAAATCTACAGGGCCCAATCAATCTAAAGATTTAACAAACTACAGTCTTTTGAACGACAAGAGAATGAAACGTCTGGATAAAACCTTAAAAACCTCTGAAAAAACTCAGGTAGAAATTGCTAAAATAGTAGCCCCTGAGACATGGTTAGTCCTTACAGAAGGATGGTGTGGTGATGCTGCTCAAAATTTACCTGTAATTGATAAAATGGCAAGTTTGAATAAGAATATTGAGCTAAAACTAGTGTTAAGAGATGAAAATTTAGCACTCATGGATTTATTTTTAACCAATGGAGGAAAAGCAATTCCTAAATTAATTCGTTTAGATAAAGATCTAAATGTATTAAACACCTGGGGGCCAAGACCAAAAGTAGCTGCAAAAATGGTAGCAGATTATAAAGCAAAACATGGTATCCTAGATGCTGATTTTAAACAAGATTTACAGATTTGGTACAATAAAGATAAAGGACAAAGCACTCAAAATGACTTTGTAGAAATGATTCAAAATAATGGATAAGCTCACTGGGGGTTCCTAAAATTAGTGTTTTTAAGGATATTCTTTATGTATCTTTGCACAAAAAAGGTTCATGTTTATTGATTATAGTGAAATTTCTGAAGACGCTAAAGCTTGGGTATATCCTTCCAGTAGAAAATTTTATGAAACCGAAGTTGAAAATCTTGAAGAAACAATAAAATCATTTATAACGGGTTGGCAAAAAGAAGACGAAAATTTTAGAGCCTCGTATCAATTTCTGTACAATAGATTTATTGTTTTTTTTGTTGAACATTCAGAAACACCAATCACAAATACTGCAATAGATGCCTCTGTTTCTTTTATACTAGAATTGCAAGAAACGTATAACCTATCGCTTTTGGATAAAATGAACGTATGCTTTAAGCAAGGTGAATTTGTTCAGTATAAAGAATTAAAAGACTTTAAAAAACTACTTAAAAACAAAGCGTTAACAGGAAAATCAATCATTTTTGACAATCTAATTAACAACAACTATGATTTTAAATACTTCTGGGAAATCCCTATTGAAGATAGTTGGTATAATCGCTTCTTATAACTTTGTATGCTTCGTGTAAATTCTGTTTATTTTACATATTCTAAACCTAAAAAAGTTTTAGAAAACATTCAATTTTCTTTGCTACCAGGAGAGCACCTTTGTGTAATGGGAGAAAGTGGTTGTGGCAAATCTACTTTATTAAAAGCCATTTATGGGTTATTAGATTTAAATAAAGGAAGCATTACTTGGAATAATGAAATTGTTCTCGGACCTGAATTTAACCTAGTTCCTGGTTTTGAAAAGTTTAAATATGTGGCTCAAGATTTTGATTTGATGCCTTATATTTCTGTCGCAGAAAATATAAAAAAATTTCTTTCTCGTTTCTATCCAAAAGAAAGTGAACAAAGAACAGCAGCACTTTTAGAGGTAATAGAAATGACTGCATTTAGAAATACCAAAGTAAAAAACTTAAGTGGTGGCCAAAAACAACGGGTAGCTATCGCAAGAGCCTTGGCTAAAGAACCAGAATTACTATTATTAGATGAGCCTTTTAGCCAGATAGATAATTTTAAGAAAAATACACTCCGACGAAATCTTTTTCAGTATTTAAAACAACATAAAATTGCTTGTATTGTAGCTACACACGATAAAAACGATGCCCTTTCATTTGCCGATAAACTAATAATACTAAAAAATAATACAGTTCTAGAAAACGACAGTCCTGTTTCTATTTACAAAACACCAAAAACAAACTATACAGCTGCATTGTTTGATGATGTAAATGATGTTATTATTCGCGATAAAAAGTACTTATTATATCCTCATCAACTAAAAATCACAGAAAAATCTGACTTAAAGGCTATAGTAGTACATAGTTATTTTAAAGGGGGTTATTGGCTGATCGAGTTAAAATACAAAGGGCAAAAACTATTTGTAAATCACCCCAATACATTAGAAAAAAATAAAGAAATTTATTTTGAACTAGAAAACACCGCTAAAAAATAATTTTTTTTACTCAATCTTAGTAATTACAATTTGTTTACCATTAAATAAAAAAGGGGTATTCTCTTTTTTTCCTAAGATTACTTTTCCAATAGGGGAGGCTATAGAAATAGCAAAAAAAGTTGTACCATTAATAGTAATTTTACCCGCTGAAATACTTAAAAAATAAATACCTAAATTGGTGTAAATTAAACTTCCAAGACAAGCTAAATGTGGTGTATAGTTGGTGTTGATTTTTAATAAAGTAGCGTTCATCTCTCTTACTGCATGTAGTTGCTGACTGGCTTTTTCCATTTCCAATTGCAACATCGCTCTACCTGTTTCGTGTTTATCTCCTGCAGAACTTTTAACTTCAGAGGTTAATGCTTTTTGGTTTGATGCTAAAATTTCTTGTATTGTTTGTAATCGATTATTTACAAACATTTTGCAAGATTCTAAGAGCTGTTCTTTAAGATTCATTATACACTAATTATAGCAATACCCCCAAAGTTTCCATGATGTGCTGTGGATATAGAAAATGGAAGTTTTTGATTAGATTTAGTAAGGTAAGGAATGCCTATTTCATCTTTTTTAATACAAACTCCTTCAGGAAAATTACCCAGTAGGTATTGATTCGTTACTGCAGTTTGTTGCGCTATATCTGAAATAAAAAATGTCTTTTGAGTTAGATTTTTTGGCTCTTTTTGTACCCCCAAAGAATGGATGTACTCTTTAGTAATATCGAAGTGTATCTTAAATTTAACGTCTAAAAAATGAACCAAACCCTCATTTTTTGAGGGGATGGTACAGTTGAATTTTTTAGGCCCAAAAAAACGCTTCTTTTCACTTTTTATGTAACATTTATAAGCCGCTTCTTTCATACTCCAAAACAACCAAACCAATAAAAATGGATTTTTAGATGTTCTAATTTCTCTAATTTCAGTATCCGAAAATAGCTTTTCTAAAAACCCTTTTCGTTGCCAATTGCTTTGTGTTTTTGCTAATCGTAAATCTACAATGTCGTTCCCAATCATTTGGCAGATAACTTCGATTCAATAATCTCAACAGCTGCTTTTACAGACAACATTTTTTCCATTGCGTCATTGTCTATTTCAATATCAAATTCATCTTCTACATCTAAAACAACATCTACCAGATTGGCTGAATTAATTTTTAAATCTTTTATAAAATCTGTATGTTCAGAAAGCGTGTTAAACGCAGCTTCATCCTGAATGTAAGGTTTTACAATTTCTTTTAGCTTTACAATAAGTTCTTCTTTTGTCATGTTATAAAAATCAAGAATATTTTTTAAAGATAACACAAGCATTTACATCACCAAAACCAAAACTTGCTTTTGCAACAATATGGAGTGTTCTATCCATACGTTTTGTAGGTATTTTTTTTGAAGATATTAAAGCAGATGTTTCTGGATGCACATCTTCACAATTGATATTTGGAAATATAAACTGGTGTTTAATTTGCAAAACCATTGCTACAGATTCTATTGCTCCTGAGGCAGCTAAACAATGCCCAATTTGTGATTTTAATGAATTGATGTATGGAAAATCTTCCCCTTTTCTTTGCAATGCTTTGGTCCAGTTTTCTATTTCTAAACTGTCTTTACTTGTAGCTGTTAAATGCCCGTTTATTGCATCAATATCATTTGCAGAAATTTTAGAATCTGATAGTGCATCTTTTATACATTGTTGAACAGCAGTTGGATTTGGTGCGGTTAAAGTACCCCCATTTCTCTGTCCGCCAGAATTTATTGCACCTCCTATAACCTCTGCATAAATAGGTGCATTTCTTTCTAAAGCACTTTCTAATGATTCTAAAACTAAAGCTCCAGCTCCACTTCCTGGCACAAAACCAGAAGCAGTTTCACTCATAGGTCTAGAGCCTTTTTCTGGAGTTTCGTTATGTTTGTACGTCATTACTCTCATAGCGTCAAAACCTCCCCAAGAGTATAAAGAACTGTCACTAGAACTACCTACTAGCATTCGTTTTGCTTTGCCTGTTTTAATGCGTTCAAAACCCATTAACAAAGCTTCTGTTCCTGTTGTGCAAGCAGACGAGTTTGTTGTTACTTGATTGCCAAAACCTAAAATACCCCCTAAATACGCAGAGATTCCACTGGCCATGGTTTGTACCACAGACGTGCTTCCTAAACGCCGAACATGTTGCGCATCAATTTTATAAATGGACTCTCTAAATTTTTCAATTCCGGATGTTCCTGTTCCAAAAATAAGCCCAGAATCGTAATCTAAATTTGTGTTTTCGTTCACTAAAAATCCAGCATCTTTCCAAGCATCAATTGCAGCCATACAACCGTATAAAATAGAGCTACTGTTAAAGCCTCTTAGTTGTAAAGCTGTTAAATATTCTAACTTATGCGCATCAGTTACTTTAGGAATACCACCAATACAACAAGAAAAGCCTTTTTCTTTTAAGTGTGGGTGAAATTCTATACCCGACTTCCCATTTTTAATAGCCTCTGTAAATTGGTCTACTCCAACACCATTTGGTGCTACAACTCCTAAACCTGTAATTACAACTCTGTTATTCATCTTATTTTGCTAGTATCATTCCTGCTATAGTACCTCTGCAAATCAATTCATTCTTGGCATTAACCATTTTGACTTTACATTTTAGTTTACCAAATCTAAAATATTCTTTCTCTGAAATTACAGTAACTCTCTCATTCGGTAATACTGGTAAAAAAAAATCAATTTGATTTGAGGTCAATGCAATTTTAGGGTTTTTTTCTGACGAAATTTCATCTTTTAACAAGTAAATTCCTAAACAAACTACCCCAATTTGAGCCATAGTTTCAGTAAGAATTACACCTGGAGTAATCGGATTTTCTTTAAAATGACCTTCATAAAAAAATTCATTTTCTTGATAAGTATACGTTCCAACAACTCCATTTTCTGCGATCTCCGTCAATTTATCAACAAACAAAAACGGTTTTTGATAAGGCAATAAGGTTAGTATTTCTTCTGAACTCATATCAATTTAAACTTTCTCCTCCATCTACTTTAAGGATGGCACCATTTATCCATGAAGCCTCATCCTTACACAATAAATACACCACATTTGCTACATTTTCTGGGGTTGTTAGCTTTTGAAACGGATTTCTTTTTAATGTATGTTCCTTAATTTCATTGCTATTTGGAATTCTATTTAATGAGGCAGTATCTGTAACTCCTGCTTGAATACAATTTGCTCTAATTCCGAACTTCGCAAACTCTAGAGCAATGTTTCTAGAAATCGCTTCTAAAGTTACTTTAGCCGCAGAAACAGCAGCATAATTTTGCCAAGGCTTGGTATTGCCCTCACTGGTAAAACTGATGATTCTTGCATCTTCTGCAAAAAAATTTTTATCAAAAAGCACTTTAAACCAATCATACAAACTAATAGCCATCGCATTTATGGTAATTTTAAAATCGTCATTTTGTAACGTTTGGTGTTCTTCTGAAACCATTGGTTTTAAATTTCCTTTTGCGATAGAATGCACCAAAGTTTTAACCTTTCCCTTATTACCCATTTTTTCTTGTAACGTGGTTAAAACATGTGCTCTTTTTTCTGGATGTAAAGCATCTATGTTAAAGTCTAAGAAATGTACATTCTGATTTTTAATTTCTTGAAATTGCCGTTCAATCTTTTCTTTTTGAGACCTTGAACTTCTATGCACTACACAAATATGCAACCCGTGTTTTGCTAGTTTTTTGGCTGTTGCTAAACCTAAGCCAGAAGAGCCTCCTAGAACTAAAGCCCATTCGTTTTTATGTTCAAATTCTTTACTCATTTCCTTATTTTTTTGAGATGCTGAGTCAGGTTCTGCATAACAAAACTTAATTCTGTTACCATTCTAACAATATTCTTTGCGCTGAAAATCCTGGGCCAAAACTTAGCATAATGCCACGTTCTCCTTTTGCTGGGCTTCTGTCCATAAATCGTTCTAAAACATATAAAACAGTGGCGCTAGACATGTTACCATACAAACGTAAAACTTCTTTTGTATCATTTATATTTTTTCCTAAAACTCCAAATAATTCTTCTACAGTTTGTACTATTTTTTTTCCTCCAGGATGAAAAATTAAGTGATGTATGTCTTGAATGGTTAAGTTATTTCTTTCTAAAAAAGGATGTATAATTTTAGGGAAATGAGCGGCTATTTTTTGAGGCACTTCTTTGTCTAAAATCATTTGTAAACCAGAATTTACGAGTTTAAAGCCCATCATGTGGGTGGCATCATAAAAATGATACATGGCTTCGTCTACAATTTTAGGGCCTTCGTCTTCTTCATAAGAAGATAAAATCACTGCAGAAGCACCATCACCAAAAATTGCGGCACTAACAATATTAGTCATAGAGTAATCTTCTAATTGAAATGTTGCTGTTGGTGCTTCGACTGCAACTACTGCTGCTCTTTTATTGGGATTGGATTTTAAAAAATTCTTTGCATATATAATCCCAGAAACTCCAGCTGCACATCCCATTTCGGTAACAGGTAAGCGAACAATATCTTGTTTCATTGCTAAAGAATTAATCAAGTAAGCATCCATAGAGGGGATCATTATTCCAGTACAACTAACCGTAATAATATAATCTAAATCTGTTGCTTTTAAATGAGCTTTGTCTAAAGATTTTTTTAGTGATTGCTCTGCTAGCTTTACAACTTCTCTTGTGTAAATATCATTTTTTTCTTCAAAAGAAGTTGCCGTAAACACCTCTTCTGGATCCATAATAGAATACCGTTTGTCAACGGCTGCTCCCTCAAAAAGTTTAATTACTTTTCGTTGAAAACGAGAATCTTGATCTTGCATCCACAATTTCACAAAGGGAATGATATCTTTTGTGTCTTTATAATATTTTGGAAGTTGCTTTGCAACTGATGTTATTTTTACTGCCATTTATCTTTTTAAAATCCACAAATAACGAAAAGCCCATTTCCAAGTAATATTGGGCTTTGCATTAATATTTTGAGACATTTCTACTAAATCTTTTCTTTTAAAACCTCTTAAAACAGACGTTAAGCCATCTTCAATAATCATCTTGTTTTTAATGAAAATAGACAATAACATAAATAAATAATACGCCAATTTATGTCTGTGTAAGTCATTTACAACGATACCAATTTTTGTTTGTTTTAAAATTGTATCTAAAAAGGAAGTTAACTCTTTTTCTTTAAAATGATGTAAAAATAAAGTTGCTAAAACAATATCAAATTTTTTAGCTTGAAATGCAGTAGAAAAAATATCTTGAGTTTCAAACGTCAGTTCTGAGTAGGCAGTGGACAATTCAGTAGCATATGCTATTGCTGTTGGATTTGCATCTATACCAATTAATCTAAACGTATAGTGATGCTTTCTGCCAAATTTTGCAACATCTCTTAAAATATCTCCATGGCCACAACCAATGTCTACAATTGTTAGTTCTTGCGCTTTTGGATGATTTTCTAATATCTTTTGTAAACCATTAATGGTTACTTTATTGCCTCCTAACCATCTGTTTATATTCTCTAATTTATCTAAAGTATCACGTAGTAAATCACCTCCAATAGAAAAATCGTCCATCAATTCTTCTTTGTTAGTTCTTTGTTTTGTATTGATAAAAAAATCCATTACAATTTTATTGGTTTTCCATGGGTTTGCTTAATAATAATGGGTAATAAAAACGGAATTTTTCTTACCACTTGTAATAAAAAATTAGCCATTTTATTATTTCTAAACAACATTGCAATAAAATGACCTGCTTTTAAACGCCATTTAAATTGTTTGTTCCATCTTGAAATATACTCGTTTTCTAATTGTTTTCTAGATAAAATTTGACCCTCTAAATAATTTAGAATGAGTTTAGATGCAATTTGTGCAGACTGGATGGCCATACTCATTCCATTGCCACATAATGGATGAATCATTCCTGCGGAATCGCCACACATAATCATATGATGCTCTACTGGATTTTTCGTTTCAAAAGAAATTTGACTAATTGATAAAGGAGCTTCAAAAACAGGAGTTGACTGCTTAAAAATATCTTTTAAAAACTGGTTTTTAAACACTTCTTTTTCTTGAAAATCAGTAATATTTTTATACTTTTTAAAAGAAGAAAAATTGGTGATGTAACAAAGATTAATCACATCGTTTTCTACTTTAGAAACCCCACAATAGCCCCCTTTAAAATTATGTAGGGCGACCTTGTTTGAATCAAAATTTCCTTTCACATGAATTTTAACCCCTAAATAAGGAGATTTCTTTTTGATAAAATCTCGCTCTAATTTTACATCTAATACGGAACGTTTGCCAAAAGCACCAATGGCAATTTTGCTATAAAAATTTTTATTATTCTTAGTTTCAACCTTAAATTTATCGTTATTAAAATGAGTTGCTACAACAGTATCTTGTAGCACAATGACTCCATTTTCTTTTGCTTTTTCTAATAATATATTATCTAACTGATAACGTGAAATTCCAAATCCACCTAAGAGTAATTTTGCTGAAACAAGCTTGTTATTGGTTGTAGAAAGTTGAAAGTTATTAATTTTAACTGCACCAAAATCAAATGGGTTGATGTCTAAAAAAGACAAATAAGGCAATACTTCATTAGAAATGTATTCACCACAAACTTTATGGTTCGGAAAACTGTTTTTTTCTATCAACAAAATTGATTTCCCAAATTTTGAAAGATAAATGGCATTGCATAGACCTGCTAAACCTCCGCCAATTATAATGGTATCATATGTTTGGTTTTTATCCATCTATTTTACTAATTCTGCTAATTCTTTACCTACTAAACTACCAATAGCAACCCCCATTCCTCCTAAACGAATTCCGCAAAAAACATGGTTCGCTATTTGTTTAACTATAGCATTTTTTTGTTTTCCAACCCCCATAATTCCGCTCCATCTATGTGCTACTTCAAAAGCTGTATTTGGTAAAATAGTTTCTTTTAAAATTTTCTCAAGTTCCTTTTGAATAATCTTTGTTTCACCAAATTCTGTAGTTTCCTCAGTTTTAAAATCTAAATTTCTACCTCCTCCAAAAAGAATTCTATTATTGATATTTCTAAAATAATAATACCCTTTATCCAAATGAAAAGTACCTTGTATGTGTAAATTTTGAATAGGCTTTGTGATTAGTACTTGTGCTCTGGCTGGTTGTACATTTTCTTGTATTAATTTATGAGAAAACCCATTGGTTGCAAACAGTAATTTTTTTGTGTAGAAATCTAATCGGTCCGTTTTTACATGCACATTTGTTGAATTTTCTTTATAATCTTCAACACAAATAGAATTCACTATTTTAATACCCATTTTTTGAGCTTTTAAAAGCATGCAAGACATCATTTTCCCTGTATCAAGTTGCCCTTCAAAATTATTCACGATATACTTTGAATGGATTTTTTGAAACCCAAAAGTATTCTCACTGGCAGTAAACACATCGGCTTGAAATATAGGATTTAATAGTTTATTTATTTTGTTTTTTTGAGCCATACACGCTTCGAAAAATTCTTGAGATGGACACAGTTCATACCCTTTTTGTTGCTGAAAATCAATTGCATTATCGCCTAAATTTTCTCTTAAAAATTGTAATCCTTTCCAACGCTTATAAATCAAATTATAAATCTCTTCATCTGTATGAGTATTTAAATCGTCTATTAATTCAGATAAGCTCCCAAAACAAGCAAAACCAGCATTTTTAGTGCTTGCTCCTTGAGGTAAAGTGCCTTTTTCTAAGACTAGAATTTTAGCTTTTGGGTGCTCCCTTTTTAAGGAAATTGCGCAATTTAAGCCTACAATTCCACTGCCAACAATTGTAAAATCGATGTTAGAAAACCACTCTTTTAACTCCCAATAGCTATAATTCATTTACAATACTTTTTGAAAAGCAAACACTATTTTCCATATTCGCATATTGCCCATAATTAGGTATTACTTTGTAGTTGCATTTATGATAAAACTGTACAGCATCTACTTGTCTTTTTCCTGTTTCTAAGATACAATTTTTATATCCCAGTTCTTTGGTCCAATTTTCTAAATAAAGCAAAATTTTTTGAGCAAAACCTTTTCCTCTTGCTTCTGGTAACACATACATTCTTTTTACTTCTAAAGCGTCTTCATTAAAACTTTTAATAGCACCACAACCTATAGCTTGCTCTTTGTAATAAGCAATAACTACATGTTTAATTACATCAATAGCATTAAATTGATTGTAAAAATCATGTTCCTCCTGATCTGTAATTTTCAAATAAGCATCTAATTTTTTTATCAAATTGATAAAATCTTTATGCTTTGCATTGGTTCTAACTATTTTTATGTTCATGATTTCTAGAATGATAACGCAATTTATTATGAATCAACAAAACGTCAATTAAAAATCAAATTGCAATTGTACCCAAATTGGTGCTATTCTATTGTTGTTCAAATTGCTAAAAGACAACCCTAAAAGACGCACTGAATTCTCTAATTTCTCTTGATATAGTAACTCTTTTACAATAGGGAAAAACTCTTTTTTCTTGCTTATAAAATGCCTTACAGTTTTACTTCTTGTTTGTTGTGTAAAATCTGAATATTTAATTTTTAAGGTAATGGTTTTGCCTTTAGCATTACTCTTGTTCATTCGTTTCTCAATCTCATCTGCAATGTCATTCAGCTTCTCTAACATGTAAATTTCTGATGAAATATTTTCTCTAAACGTTCTTTCTGCACCTACAGATTTACGAATTCTATTGGGTTTTACTTCACTTTTATGAATGCCCCTTACAATGTTGTAATAGTGGGCACCAGATTTTCCAAACAACTGAATTAACGCTTCTAAAGATCTTTTTTTTAGATCATTACCAACAAAAATACCTAAGTTGTACATTTTTGCTGCTGTTACTTTACCTACTCCGTAAAATTTGTTTACAGGGAGTTCTTCTAAAAACTGAATAACCTCTTCTGGGTGAATGGTTTTTTGACCATTTGGCTTATTAATATCTGAGGCTACTTTTGCTATGAATTTATTAATAGAAATTCCGGCTGATGCTCTTAAGCCAGTTTTTTCGAAAATTTTTTGACGAATTTCTCGAGCAATTTCATTTGCTGAAGGATTATTTTTCTTGTTTTGGGTAACATCTAAATAAGCTTCATCTAAAGACAAAGGCTCTACCAAATCTGTATATTCAAAAAAGATTTCTCTAATTTGAGCAGATAGCTCTTTATATCTTGCAAAATCTGATTTCACAAAAATTATATGAGGGCATTTTTGCTTTGCAAGCACATTGCTCATGGCAGACTTTACCCCAAACTTTCTTGCTTCATAACTTGCTGCAGAAACCACACCTCTATCACCTCCACCACCAACTGCTATGGCTTTTCCTTTTAATTCTGGGTTATCTAATTCTGCAACAGAGGCATAATATGCATCCATATCTACATGAATTATTTTACGAAAAGGAGGCTGCAGTTCCATAATTCTAAATTACGAATTTAAGCGTAAAAATTAGCAATTAGAAAATGCAATTTCTATGTTAAAAAATCGATACTTAATGCTGTTACTTCTGCTAATTCTTTAGAAAATTCATCTTTTTGCCAAGGATGAGAAACGTTAAACACATGGTTGGCATTCTTTATAAGTTTTAAATCACTATTGGGTTTCCAGCTATGAATTTGATGTGCTTCTTTTACCTCTATAGCACAGTCATCATCTCCATGAATAATTAATAGTGGAACACTTAAATTTCGAACAGCCTTTTTAATGTTTAAACGAGATTCATTGTCTTTAAAATTCTCATAAAATTGGTAATAATGAGGCATTTGTTGTTTGGTTCTTCCGTTTACTACATATTTTACACCTTCTCTTCTCCATTTTTCTAAATCGCCTGTAGTGGAACTTCTTGAACCAAAATCTGAGACCGCAGCAAGTGTAATTACTTGTTTTACCCTTCTATCTTCGTGTGCTTTAAGTAATACAATTCCTCCACCTCTACTATGACCCATCAGTGAAATGTTGTCTAAATTTATTTCATTTTTAAATTTAGTATTGGTAGAAATCCAATCCAATAGACATTCTAGATCATCTAATTCTTTAGTGTAATTGTTATTTCCAAAAGCTTCAAGATCTGGAAAATCAATTGGATTTTCTGCAGTGCCTCCATTATGGGAAAAATTGAATTTGATAAAAAAGAACCCTGCGTTTGCAAAAGCTTTACCCATTAAGTTCCATGCTCCCCAATCTTTAAACCCCTTGTAACCATGACAAAAAACAACGACTTTCTTTAATAAATCTGTTTCTTTATAAAACAAATCTGTAACCACTGGTTTTTGGTGTTTCCCTTTAATGCTAATGTTTTTTATGATTCTCATGCGGTCTTATTAGAAATTTACATTTACAAATAAACAAAAAACGCATCAAAATGATTGATGCGTTTTAGGATTGTACTATGTATTTGTTTTTAGATAACTCCTTGAGCCAACATGGCATCTGCAACTTTTACAAAACCTGCAATGTTTGCACCTCTCACATAATCTATAGAACCATCTTCATTTTCTCCATAAGCTACACAAGAATCATGAATATCTTCCATAATGTCTTTTAATCTTTTGTCTACTTCTTCTCTAGACCAAGAAATTCTTAATGAATTCTGAGACATTTCTAATCCAGAAGTTGCAACACCACCAGCATTAGACGCTTTACCAGGTGCAAATAAAATTTTCGCCTTAGTAAATACATGAATTGCTTCTGGAGTGGATGGCATGTTTGCGCCTTCAGAGACACACATACATCCATTTTTGATTAATGTTTTTGCTTCTTCTCCATTCAATTCATTTTGAGTGGCACAAGGTAAAGCGATGTCACATTTTACAGACCATGGTCTTTCTCCTTTTACAAACGTTGCCTCTGGGTATTTATCAAGATACTCACTAATTCTACCACGTTTTTCATTTTTAATATACATAACGTGTTTTAGTTTTTCTGTATCAATACCTTGCGCATCAAAAATATAACCACTAGAATCAGATAATGTTAAAATAGTAGCCCCTAATTCAATTGCTTTTTCGGCTGCGTACTGAGCCACATTCCCAGAACCAGAAATAACCACTGATTTCCCATTAAAAGAGTCGTCTTTACATTTTAGCATATTATCTGCAAAGTAAACAGTTCCATATCCTGTTGCTTCAGGTCTAATTAAAGAACCACCCCAAGATTGTCCTTTACCTGTTAAAACACCTGTAAACTCGTTTCTTAATTTCTTATACATACCAAACATAAAACCTATTTCTCTTGCTCCAACACCAATATCTCCAGCAGGAACGTCTGTGTTAGGACCAATATGTCTGAATAATTCACTCATAAATGCATGACAAAAACGCATAATTTCATTATCCGATTTCCCTTTAGGGTCAAAATCAGAACCTCCTTTTCCACCACCCATTGGTAGTGTTGTTAAAGAGTTTTTAAATACCTGCTCAAAAGCTAAAAACTTTAAAACACTTGCATTTACTGTTGGGTGAAAACGCAATCCTCCTTTATAGGGGCCAATTGCAGAATTCATTTGAACTCTATACCCTCTGTTTACCTGTATTTCACCATCATCATCTACCCAAGAGACTCTAAAAGATAATAATCTCTCTGGCTCTACCATTCTAAGTAAAATATTTTTTCCATGATAAATATCATGATTTACAATGTAAGGAATTACTGTTTCAGCAACTTCTTGAACTGCTTGTAAGAATTCTGGCTCATGGTTATTTCTAGATTTAACCATATCCATAAATTCATTTATTTTTAACTCTATAGTATTAGACATAATTATTTATGAATTTTATAAAAATTTAACGCAACAAAGATAGTTAATTTCTGTATTCGCAAATAAAAAAATATATATTAACAATATGTTAATGTCTTGATTTCAATCGATTTCGTTAGGTGGCGTAGTTTTATTGCTATTTATGATATTAAACTCTTTAAAAAAGTTTAAATTTGTTGCATCAATTTTTGATAAAATGTTAGATAGAGTAAAACAGTTAATTGGTGAAGTAGCTTCTTTTAAAACTACCAATACAGAAGAAGTTGAGTCTTTTAGAATTAAATATTTAGGAAGTAAAGGAATATTAAAAGAACTTTTTTCTGAATTTAAAAATGTAGACCCTGCTTCTCGTAAAGAGTTTGGACAAGCGTTAAATAATTTAAAAAAGGCTGCAGAAGAAAAAGTTGAAGCACTAAACCGTGTTCTAGAAAATGCAATTGAAGAAAAGGGTATTTATGGCGATTTAACAAGGCCTTCTGAGCCTATTGAGTTAGGTTCTCGTCATCCAATTTCATTAGTGAAAAATCAAATTATTGAGGTTTTTAATCGAATTGGCTTTACCGTTTCTGAAGGGCCTGAAATTGAAGACGATTGGCATAATTTTACTGCCTTAAATTTACCTGAATATCATCCTGCAAGAGACATGCAAGATACGTTCTTTATAGAACAAGATCCTGATATTTTATTACGTACACACACCTCTTCTGTACAAGTACGTTATATGGAAAATAACGAGCCACCTATTAGAACTATTTCTCCTGGAAGAGTATTTAGAAACGAAGATATTTCTGCAAGAGCACACTGTATTTTTCATCAAGTAGAAGGTTTATATATAGATACTGATGTTTCTTTTGCTGATTTAAAACAAACATTGCTTTACTTTACAAAAGAAATGTTTGGGAAATCTAAAATACGATTAAGACCTTCTTACTTTCCATTTACAGAGCCAAGTGCGGAAGTTGATATTTACTGGGGATTAGAAACGGAAACAGATTATAGAATTACAAAAGGTACAGGTTGGTTAGAAATTATGGGTTGTGGTATGGTAGACCCTAATGTACTGAAAAACGCAAATATAGATCCAAATAAATATTCAGGATACGCTTTTGGAATGGGGATAGAACGTATTGCTATGTTACTGTATCAGATTCCAGATATTAGAATGTTTTATGAGAACGACAAACGTTTTTTAGAACAGTTTAAAAGCGTAATCTAATACAATTATTTTTTGAAAAAAGATATTCAAATACCAAAAGTTGAAGGCGTGGAAGTTGCGGTTATTTATGAATACAATGACCTATACAAAACTGACGACTGGAATGTCTATATCATAAACAAAAAATCCGTTGATTTAGAGATGCTTGTGATTGTTTCACAGGGTTTTTCTAATACCAAAACTACTTCATTATTGCGTAAAAAATTAGAAAAGCTCCCTGCAAACTCATTTGCTAAAATTGAATTGATTCAGCCAGAATTGTTCAAATTAAACAACCGTTTTCAGGTTACTTTTTTTGAGGGCAATACGTTGTATGAAAAAACATTCCTATTTAAATCAAACACCATTAAAGAAGGAGTGTTACGTATGATCCCTGAACTAAACAAACGTGGGGTTTTAGCGAATTAAATAGTAAATCCTAAAACCAAATACATCAGTAATGTTATCACACCTCCTAAAAGTGCATAAGGCAATTGCGTTTTTACATGATCTATATGGTCACTTGCAGAAGCCATTGACGATATTATTGAGGTATCTGAAATTGGCGAACAATGGTCTCCAAAAATTCCACCACCTAAAGTTGCAGCAACTACAATCGTAATATCCGCTCCATGAATGTTAGCCATAGGAATTGAGATGGCCAACATAATTGCAAAAGTACCCCATGAAGTCCCTGTAGAAAATGCAATAAAAGAGCTTACTAAAAAAACAACTGCGGGTAGTAATTCCGGAGACAACCAACTTTCTGTACTGTTTGCAATATAATTACCTGTATCTAACACTTTACAGGCGTCTCCAATTGCAAACGCTAATAACATTAACAAAGCCAAAGGCATTAACTCACTAATTCCTTTAAGCGTTAAATTCACTGCTTCTTTTGGTTTTAGTATTCCTTGAATTGTATACATGGAAATTGCGACTAAAATTGCAGCAATTACTGCATATAAAACAGAAGATGATCCTGAGCCTTCTCCAATAGCTTGTGAAGCATGATTTAAAAATGATGTTGCGTTTTTTACAGCATCCCAACCTGTATAAATTAGGTTAATGGGCATCATAAAAACCATTACCAAAAGGGGCACAATCATATTATACGCTTTGGCAGGTATGCCCTCTTTTGGAGGAAAAGAAGTAACCTCATCAGAAACCATTGGTTTGGAACCTTCGTTCATTAACAAACCTGTTTCTTTGGTTCTTTTTTCGGCTTTTTTCATCAATCCAAAATCTTTTTTTGATAAGATGATAAAAAACAAAATTCCAATAGCTAACAGTGGGTAAAAATTATATTTAATGGAAGCAATCATTACAGAAAACGGCTTGTCTATTCCTTGTGTTAATAACAAACCCATTATAAAAGCACCCCATGCATTAAAGGGAATTAAGATGGATGATGGAGCAGAACTGCTGTCTGCAATGTAAGCTAATTTTTCTCTTGGTATTTTCAGTTTATCAAAAATAGGCCTATACAAAGTACCCACAGTTAAAGAAGAAATACTCGTTTCTACAAATAGCAATACCCCTGTTAACGTAGCTAAAATTTGAACCATGATTTTGGCATACCCCGATTTTTTATTCTCAAGCTTTACCAATCTTTTAGTGATGATATTTATAAAACCTTCTACTCCTCTAGAATATTGAATAAAAATTAATAACGCACCTACCAAAGCACTAAAAATAATAGTTCTTGTATTTCCTTGAGATTGAAAAACATTAACCATGGCTTCAATCATAGCTAATGTGCCTTTTAAAGGATTCCAACCTGCTATAATAAACCAAGAAAACCAGATTCCAAATAATAAAGCAATATAAACTTGTTTGGTTCTAAGCGCTAAAACAATGGCAACTATAGGGGGTAATATTGATAGAAATCCGTATTCCATAAAAGTATATTATTTTGTATAAAGGTAATAAAATAATAATTTGAGATGTTGTAATTTAGTTGCACTTAAACAACATATTTAAATGTCTAAATTCTACAAAAAAATTACACCAAAACTGCAAAAATTTATTGAGGCTCAAAAAATATTCTTTGTAGCAACTGCTCCAACCTCTGGAAGAATTAATTTATCTCCAAAGGGAATGGATTCTTTTAGAGTAATAGACAGCAATAGAGTTTTATGGTTAAATGTTACTGGAAGCGGAAATGAAACCGCTGCACATTTATTAGAAAACCAAAGAATTACTATCATGTTTTGTTCTTTTGAAGGTGCTCCAAATATTCTGCGACTGTATGGTAGTGGCAAAGAAATTAAAGACAGAGATAAAAACTGGAATGCGCTTTTAGAGCATTTTCCTAAAACTCCAGGAACACGCCAAATTTTTGATATCACTATAAAAAGTGCACAAACGTCTTGTGGCATGTCTGTTCCTTATTTCGATTATAAAGGAGAAAGAGATGAGTTAAATAACTGGGCAAGTAAACAAGGCAAAGAAGGTATTAAAAAGTACTGGGAAAAAAATAATCAGACAAGTGTAGATGGTCTACCAACAAACCTATTCACATAATTTTATAAAAGTTTTCTAATTTAGAAATAGTATAATAAGCTTAATGTAATGGTATTAAACGTAATGAATTTTTTATTAATAATCATATAGCGGCTTAAGCATCATAAAATCAAAGTAATGTTCTCATAATTTTAAGATATATCTCATGAAAAAAACGCTATTTCTATTTATTTTTTCTGTTTCTTTATCTTTGTTTTCGCAAGAGAAGGTTAGTTATATTTCTGTTTCCAAAAAATTACTTAAAAACCTTATTGCGCAGAAAGATTACGATAATGAACTAATCCTCTTAGAAAAAAGCAATTTAAACGACCTTGTTAAGGAGCTAAAAACAGATACCCAAAAAATGACTTTTTGGATAAATATTTACAACGCATTTATTCAAATAGCACTCTCGCAAAACCCAGAAGAATACAAGAATAAAACAGCCTTTTTTAAAAAGCCTAGGATAAAAATAGCTAGCCAAATCTTATCTTTTGACGATATTGAACACGGTATTTTAAGAAAATCAAAAATAAAAATAAGTTTAGGGTATTTAAGAAAATGGTTTCGTCCTAAATGGGAGCAGGAATTACGTGTTAAAAATTTAGATTGGCGAATTCATTTTGCGCTAAATTGTGGTGCAAAAAGCTGTCCTCCTGTTGCAATATACTCTAAAGAAAACCTTAATAAAGAACTAGAGTACATGACCAAAACATTCTTAAAGAACACCACCACCTATAATGTAAAAACCAACACTGCTAACACCGTAAAATTATTTTTTTGGTTTAATGCAGATTTCGGTGGTAGTTCAAGTATTAAAAAAATACTATTAGATTATGGAGCTACCCCTAAAAAAGTAAAAAAAATAATAATTAACACCTATGATTGGACACTTCAATTAAGAAATTATAAAAATTTTCCTGCACAAATTTAATCTATTGGCGAAAAGGTATTAATTACATGTTTTACCTTAAACTTATTTTCCAAATAAAAACAACTTTGGTCATTTTAACTTTCTCCCATAAAAGTAGAATATTGAAGCATGCCTTTTATTTTACATTTCTTTATGCTCCTCTAAATCCTCTATATCTTTTGTTAACTCTAAGTTCCTAATGGTAGGGCTAACAATAGTTGTTGTTGCTACTGTTATTATTGTCATAGTTCCTCCAAAAACAACGGCTGCAACAGGGCCTAAAATTTTAGCGGCTAAACCACTTTCAAACGCACCAAGCTCGTTAGAAGAACCCACAAACATAGAATTTACAGAAGAAACCCTACCCCTCATTTCATCGGGTGTTTTTAATTGTAAAATAGTTTGACGTATAACCATAGAAATACCATCTGCTGCACCGCTTACAAACAAGGCTAAAAGACTTACCCAAAAAATTGAAGACAACCCAAAAGCAATGATGCTTAGTCCAAAAATAAAAACACAAATCAACATTTTTTTACCTGTACTTTTGTGTATGGGTATGTATGTTGTTAATAACATGGTTACAATACTACCTATAGAAATAGAGGCATTTAAAAGTCCAAAACCTTCAGGACCTACATTCAGTATATCTTGAGCAAATACAGATAAAATAGCTACTGTACCCCCAAATAGAACTGCGATCATATCTAAAGTAAGTGCCCCTAAAACAGCTTTATTTTTAAAAACAAACTGAACACCAGCCTTTAAACTTTGAGTAATAGGTTCACCTATTTTTTTATTCAAAATGGGTTTCTTTTTTATTAAAAAAGTAAATAATAAAGAGAGAATTACTAGAACAAAAACAAGCAATAAGGTATTGTCTACATGTAACCAACTTATAAAAAAACCACCACACAATGCCCCTGAAACAGAAGCTATTTTCCAGGTACTAGAACTCCACGTTGCTGCATTATGGTAGATTTTTTTTGGAACTAACAAGGCTACTAAAGAAAAAATAGTAGGTCCAAAAAAAGAACGTAAAAACCCACCAAAAAAAACCAATCCATAGATACAAGATAAGATACTATTGGTGGTCCAATTACCAGTTACTTTTAGTGATGTTAAAAAAAATAGCCCTAAACTAATTAAAGAAAATGCTGCTGTACATAAAATGAGTAAATTTCTTTTCTCTCTTTGGTCTACAATATGACCTGCAAATAATGCCATTGAAAAAGCAGGTATAATTTCCATTAAACCTATAATTCCTAAAGATAAGGGATCTTTTGTTATGGAGTATACTTGCCATTCTACTACAATAAATTGCATAGACCATCCAAAAACAAGCAGAAATCTAACAAGTAAAAAAATAGTAAACTCTCTAATTCTTAAGGATGCATAAGGATCTTGTTTTGCCATCAATTAATGTAGTTTCATGTCCATTAAGATTGAAAAAGTTTGGTTTATATCTTCCTCTTTAACTACAATAGTCATTTCATTTGTTGTAGAAATAATCTCTTGCAAAGAAATATCTGCCCAAGCCAATTGTTTTAAAATAAAATAATAAATACCCGATTGTTCTAGATTTTCTTTTGGAAGCTTAATTGTTATCGAAGCTAAATCTAACATACTATTAGTAAGCAGTTCTTTTTCGAATATTTCTTCTACAAAAGGTCTTAAATTTTTACTGGTTACAATATTTGTTTCAAAAATACCTTGAGATACCGTTAAAAAATAATCAGAACTCTCAGAAGACTTTGTAAGTATTCTTGCAATCTCTTTAAGTAAAGAGGTCGTATTTTTAAAGGTAAAGTCACACAAATCTGAACGAACAATTACATCTCCTAAATCTAAAGCAAGTTTCTTTATATTTTTACGAATTCGTAATTCACTAGCAGGAGAAAGTCTGTTAATAGCCATCATAACAGCACCAACTTTAACCTCTTTTTTTAATACTTTAGATACCTCTGGTAAAATAATCCTTGCTAAAGAAGAAACATTAATTAATTTTTCGTGTAAAGCTTCTTCAATAAAAGGAGTTTTTCTAATAGTACTTTCTACAACTTCTTGTATGGTTTTCATAGAGCATGTTTAATATATTGAAACAATGTTCAAAATTAAACAATTAATCCAATTTATTCGTTAACTTTTCAAATTCTTTTTTCGGATTCTTATTGCCATACAAAACATTATATACAGCATCTATTATTGGTGTTTTCGTAGCGTTCTCCTCTTTAATCTGAAACGCACTTTTTGTGGCATAATAACCTTCTGCAACCATGCTCATTTCATGCTGTGCAGAGCGCACAGTGTAGCCTTTTCCAATCATGTTGCCAAACATTCTGTTTCTACTAAAAACAGAATAACCTGTAACTAGTAAGTCTCCTAAATAGGCAGAATTATTAATATTACGTTTCATTTTATGCCTTTTCTTAATAAAACGCTTCATCTCACGTATTGCATTACTCATTAAAACCGATTGAAAATTATCTCCATATCCTAAACCATGAGCAATACCAGCTGCAACAGCGTAAATATTTTTTAACATTGCAGCATATTCTGTTCCTATAATATCATCAGATATTTTAACTTTTATATACCAACTCTCTAAAGATTTTCCCATTAATGTTGCTTTTTGCTCATCGATACAAGCAACTGTTAAGTAAGATAATCTTTCCATTGCAACCTCTTCTGCATGACAAGGCCCTGTAATAACGCCAATATTTTCTAATGGTATTTGGTATTGTTGATTAAAGTGCTCTCCTATGATTAGGCCTGTTTCTGGAACAATCCCTTTAATTGCAGAGAATATTATTTTACCTTCTAAAGACAGCTTAAGTTTGTTTAACTCGCTGGTTAAAAAAGCAGAAGGAATTGCAAAAATTAGAATATCATAGTTTTTAATAGTATAATTTATATCGTCAGATAAGTCTAAATATGTTGCATCTAACTCTGCTGAGGCTAAATATTTTGGATTATGATTATTCTCTTTTATATGGGATATTGATTCTGAATTTCTCATATACCACCCAATAAGATTATTGTTTTCGGTTAGCATTTTAACAATTGCAGTAGCCCAACTTCCTCCACCAATAACAGCAGTTTTCTGTTTGTTTTCCATACTTATCTATTTAATGTTCAAAAATAAGAAAACTATTATCTTTTGATGAAAACTTGGTTGATTTATTATATTTGTTTCTAATTAAAAGAATGATAATGAACGTACAGATTATTAACAAGTCAAAACACGTAACACCAAATTATGAAACTGCAGGAGCTGCTGGTATGGATTTAAGAGCAAACATAGATGCAGCAATCACGTTAAAACCATTAGAAAGAGCAATATTTAAAACTGGTTTATTCATTGCTTTACCTATAGGTTTTGAAGCTCAAGTAAGACCTAGAAGTGGTTTAGCTGCAAAAAAGGGTATTACTGTTTTAAATTCTCCAGGTACAGTAGATGCAGATTATAGAGGTGAAATTGGGGTTATTTTAGTGAATTTATCTAATGAAGATTTTGTGATAAATGATGGTGAAAGAATAGCTCAATTAATTATTGCTAAACACGAACGCGTAAACTGGCAAGAGGTTAATGTTTTAGATGATACTGAACGTGGTTCAGGAGGTTTTGGTAGCACAGGAGTATAAAAATAAATTAAAGCTTTTTATAAAGCTGACTCATTTTTTTAACCTCATCGAACATCAAATCAAAGGGTAAAAAAATATGGGAATGGTATTGATATCCTAGCTTTTTATAAAATTGAAAGGCTTGTTGTTTGTGATCCATAGCATCTAGCCAAATTGCATTGTACTTTTTAGCGATAGCTTGTTTTTCTAACCATAACATTAACAATTTTCCTACGCCTTTTCCTTGTACTTTTTCATCTAAATACAGTCGATGTAATTTTACTTGATTTTCTATTTGAAGGTTACTTAGGTTTTCATCCCAAACAATTCTAAAATTACCTACAATTTCATCGTCTACTAAAACAAAATAGTAGTCAGCATTTAGTTGTTTAAGCTCTTTTAATATGTTGCTTTTAGAGTATTGCTTATGAATATACCAATTGCCTTTATCTAGCCAAAGAAAGCTATAAGCTGCAGGATATATTTTGCACATTAACTGATACAAAACTGATACATCTTGCTCAGTAATTGGTTTTAGTGTTATATTTTTTGAAACTGATATCATCTTTATAAAAAAACTGCTATAGATTGATTACTTCTACAGCCGTTTTAAATAATATTTAGAACTTTTAAATAAACTTATTCTTGATTTTCAATAACTTCTTTTATTTTAGTTTCTAACTCTTCCATTAATTCTGGATTATCTTTAATTAATCCTTTAACAGCGTCTCTTCCTTGACCTAGTTTTGTTTCTCCATAACTAAACCAAGATCCACTTTTCTTTACAATACCTAATTCAACTCCAATGTCTAATATTTCTCCAACCTTAGAAATACCTTGTCCATACATAATATCAAATTCAGCAATTTGAAAAGGTGGAGCTACTTTATTTTTTACCACTTTAACTTTTGTACTGTTACCAATTACCTTGTCTCCATCTTTAATTTGAGTTCTTCTTCTAATATCTAAACGTACAGAAGCATAGAATTTTAAAGCATTACCACCTGTTGTTGTTTCAGGGTTTCCAAACATAACACCTATTTTTTCTCTTAATTGGTTGATGAAAATAACTGTACAGTTTGTTTTAGATATAGTTCCTGTTAATTTACGAAGTGCTTGAGACATTAAACGTGCATGAAGACCCATTTTAGAATCACCCATTTCACCTTCAATTTCAGACTTTGGTGTAAGTGCTGCTACAGAATCAATTACAACAATATCTATTGCTCCAGATCTAATTAAATTATCTGCTATTTCTAACGCTTGCTCTCCGTGGTCTGGTTGAGAGATTATTAAGTTATCTATATCCACTCCTAAATTCTCTGCATAAAACTTATCAAAAGCGTGCTCTGCGTCAATAAACGCAGCTATACCTCCAGCTTTCTGTGCTTCTGCAATTGCATGTATGGTTAGTGTTGTTTTTCCAGAAGATTCTGGTCCATAAATTTCAATAACCCTTCCTCTTGGGTAGCCCCCAACTCCTAATGCTAAGTCTAACCCTAAAGACCCTGATGAAATAGCATCTACATCTTCTGTTACTACATCTCCTAATTTCATTACAGAGCCCTTACCATATGTTTTATCTAACTTATCTAAAGTTAACTGTAATGCTTTTAGTTTCGCTACTTTTTCTTTATCTGCTGCCATAAATATTGGTACTATTAATTTATTAAATAATGTCCACAAGTTACAAAAAAGTCTTCTCATTCTCCTAAAAAAGTCTTCTCATTTTATGTTATTTTTACTAAAAATTAGTTAAGATGAAATAAATAATTATTTTAGAAAATAGCAACAGTAAAGTAAGTATAGAAAATGGCGAATTAATTAGTTTTATTTTTAAAGGTGATGAATATGTACACCAAAAAGGAAATAAAGGTTGGCGAAAATCTGATGATGAAATGTTTCCTGTAATTGGGCCTACCTCTATGAATAATTTTAAAATTCATACCCAAAAAGGTGAGGCCATACAAGATCAGCATGGTTTACTTCGTGAATTAGAATATGAATTATTTTATGAAGATAATGCTTGTGTAAAATTTATAAAAAGTTACGCTACTAATACTAAAATTAACAATGCAAAGTTTCCGGAAAAATCTACAGAACCGCTTTTAAATTGGCCTTTTGATTTTACCTTCGAAAAACACTTTACATTAAAAGAAGGTATACTAGAAATAAATTTTATTATTAACTCATTAGAAGGTATGCCTTATATGTTGGGTTATCACCCTGCATTTATGTTGTCTGACATTGGTAAAGAAATTTTAATTGCTAATGATAAAAATATTACATTAGAAAATATTTACGAAGCTGGGCATAATGCATTTCCTGTTTTAAATACAGATAAAATTGTGCTTAAAAATATAGATAGAAATGATTTAGAAATCACAACTACAAGTTTTGATAATTTTATGTTATGGACACAGGTTGATAACATGTTATGTATAGCACCAATTACACAATATACCTCTTATATAAATCAAAAATTCTTTGAAGACAACATGCGTCTTTCTAAAGGTAAAAATGAATTTTCTGTGACAGTAAAAGTTATTTAAGTTCATGAAAGAACATCGTCATTTTATACTTCATAAACCTTATGGTTATTTATCTCAATTTATAACCAATCAAACTAAGCGAAAGAAAAAGATGTTGGGAGAATTATATGATTTTCCTGAAGGAACAATGGCTATTGGACGTTTAGATTTTGCGTCTGAAGGTTTACTTTTATTAACAACAGATGGTAAAGTATCTCAAGAAATTAGGAGTAGTAAATACGAAAAAGAGTATTATGTTCAGGTAGATGGTTTAATAACTCAAGAAGCTATAGAACAACTTAAAAAAGGAGTAGAAATTGGTTTTGAAGGAAAAAAATACATAACAAAACTAGGAAAATCATCTATTATTAACAATCCTGAATTTCCTTTAAGAAGTCAGAAAATTAGAGACGATAGACATGGGCCCACAAGTTGGATTTCTGTAATTATAAGAGAAGGCAAGTTTAGGCAAGTTCGAAAAATGACAGCTGCTGTTGGTTACCCAACTTTACGTTTAGTACGTATTAGGATTGGTACAATTACTATTGATGATTTAAAAAATGGTGAAGTTCAAGAAGTAAATCAACTACTTTAATCTCTATCCATTCTAATATGTGGTATACCATCTTCTAAATATTCATCATTTACTTGATAAAAACCATGCGATTCGTAAAACTTCTTTAAATACTTTTGTGCTGAAATAGTGATTTTATCTACTTTATAATACTCTTTAATAGCTTTTAAAGAAGCTTTCATAATTTGATGACCGTAGTTAAATTTTCTTTCAGTTTCTTTAACTAAGACTCTACCAATACTTGAGTTATTAAAATAATCTTCAGGTTTAAAAATACGTGTGTATGCAATTAAAACATCATTCTTATAACCCAAAACATGCAACGCCTTTTGATCTTTAAAATCAATATCTTGATACACACAATCTTGTTCTACCACAAAAACTTCAGATCGTAATTGAAGAATACTATACAACTCTGTAGTATTAAGTTCTGAAAAACTTTTTACTAAAGTATTCATTAACCAGCACAAGAAATTTTGTTTACTCTATTTGCATGACGTCCACCTTCAAATTCGGTATTTAAAAATACATCTACAAAACCAAGAGCTTGTTGTAAGGACACAAAACGAGCAGGAATAGTTAAAATATTAGCATTATTATGTTGTCTTGTTAAAGCAACCAACTCATTATTCCAACACAAAGCAGCTCTAATACCTTGATGTTTATTAGCTGTTATTTGTGCACCATTACCAGAACCACATAAAATAATACCTAATTCTGCTTTACCAGACTCAATTGCATCTGCTGTTGGATGGATAGCATCAGGATAATCCATAGAATTATTAGTATCCGTTCCAAAATTTAGAACAGAATATCCTTTTTCTTTTAAATGTTTTATAATTTCGAACTTATATTCAGTTCCTGCGTGATCATTACCTATGGCAATTGTCATAATAAATTGATTTTATTGCGTTTAACAGGTGTAAAAATATATAATTTAATGGTTATTAACAGTTATAAATTTTTAAAATTTATCAATTTTTAATAACTACTTATTTTTAAAGCTTTTATATATTTTAAGCAAATGTTAAGAACTTATCATTAAAAACTTAAAAGTTTTTTTGGTGTATTTAAATATTATTACAATACAAGGATGTAAACCATATACGCAACTTTTATTATTGATTTTTGATAAAAGTTTATCAACATAAATTTTACAATTAATTTACATTAATCCTTCTATTAATTATGAGTAAAAGTATGTGAACTACTGTTTATAAGTTTTGTTAATAAGTGTATTTTTTAATTGATTTTTAAGAAGTTGGGTTACTTATAAAATGTCAATAGTTTTTAATAACTGATATTATAAAATTTAAAACTAAAATTTTATTGTAGCTATTCACATACTATTATAAACATCATTGTTTTTTAAAATTTTTAAAAAGAAAAAGTATAATACTATATAATGTTAATAAGTACATAAATTTTAAAAATTAGAATTTTAAAAAAAATAAAAATTAAGGAATATTAAATAGTTTTGTTATTTGTTTTACGAATAGAAAGTGTGTCTTTTTGAACTTCTACAGTTTCTTTTGGTTTCTTATTTTTGTTAAGTGTAGTATTTACAAGGATAACAGTAATTAAAATACCTGCTAAAAAGATGAAAGAGAATAAAGCAATGATTTTACGTAGATTTTTCATGGTAATTGGTTGACCTTCATTAATAAAGAAGTAAAAAATTAGGAATTGTTACATAAAATTTAAGATTTCTTTAACTTTTTAAGAATTCACCACAAAATTAATGGCCTTATCAACAATTGTAAAAGTTACTTTTTGAGTTCCAATCAATTCTCCATCAGCTTGTATGTAAGTATTTTTAGTATTTGATTCTATAGTAATTTTATCAGTTTTATAAGTAGATACTTCTTTTAATTTATAAAGAGTTCCTTTAAATAACTTATTGATGTTTAATAATATAGTACTAAATTTTAGATTTTTTGCAATGGTAACATCAAATAAACCATCAGTAGTATTTACATGATCTGTAAATTGTAAACCACCACCAGCATATTTACAAATACCTACAATTGTTAATAAGGAGTTAGTTTCTATACATTTATCATTTAAAATCAAAATAAATTTCGATTTTTTATATCTTATTAAACTACTTATACCTGCTAATAAGTAACTAATAGCACCAAACTTTTTAAAATTATTTAGTTTATGAATTACATACCCATCAAAACCTAAACCAGCTACGTTTACAAAATAATTTAATTTATTATCTTTAGTAGTACACAAGCCTATATCTTGTAAAATAGTCGATTTGTTCTTTATAATTTTGATTGATTTTACTATAGAATTTGGAATGTTATAGGTTTTAACCCAATCATTTCCAGTACCAATTGGTATTATTCCAATAGTTATATCAGAAGTTTTTACGTATGTTTGCAGCATAATTCCATTAACTACATGATGTAGAGTACCATCTCCACCTACAGTAATTATTTTTCTAAATCCTTTTTGAATTGCTTGTTGCACCAATTCAATTTCATGTTTAGAAAATGCTGTAAAAGCAAAATTATAACTGATATTATTTAATGATAGTTGCTTTTTAATATTTTTCCATTGCTTATTAAAAACCTTGTTTCCTGCAGTAGGATTTGCAATTATAAACCATGAATTTTCATCATTTTTATTGATGAATTCAGCCATAAAATATAGAATTAAAAAAGTTTAAAATACGAAATTGAATTATAATAGTTTATTAACCTAACTAAAGTGAATTAATTAGTATTTAAGTAAAGATAAAAATAGAATAAAATTAATGAAAAGAAAGAAAAGAAAAATATTTAAAAAGAAAGGAAAAGTCATCAAAGATTTAACAAGAAATATATTCAAAATATTAAATGAAGATAGTAGTAAGTTTTACAATTATAAACAAATAGCTGCTAAATTAAATGTTTCAGATACGGATGGTAAAACTCAAATATTAAAGAAATTAGAAGAGTTAAAAGCGAATAAAAAAATAAAAGAGATTGATAAAGGTAAATATCAAATTAATGAAGATAGAAAGTATTCTATAGGAACTTTAGATATTACTTCTAATGGGAATGGATATTTTATTTCAGATGATCATGAAGATGATATTTTTATTCCAAATATAAATCTAGGTAAAGGACTTCATGGAGATGTAGTAAGGGTTTATGTATATAAACGTAAAAGAAGTAATAAATTAGAAGCAGATGTTGTTGAGGTTATAGAAAGAGCAAAAACAGAATTTGTTGGTGTATTACAAAAAAGTAAAAACTTCGGTTTTGTAATTTGTGATAATCATAAGATGTATGCAGATATTTTTATCTCTCAAAATAAAATGAATGGTGCAGAGCATGGAGATAAAGTACAAGCTACTATTTCTGATTGGCCAGAAAATTCTAAAAATCCATTTGGAAAAATTACCACTGTTTTAGGAAAACCAGGAGATCATAATACAGAAATGCATTCTATTTTATTAGAATACGATTTACCTTATGAGTTTGAACCAGAAGTTGAAAAAGAGGCACAAGAATTACCTATAGAAATTACAGACAAAGAAATTGCGAAACGTAGAGATATGCGAAACGATTTAACGTTTACCATAGATCCAAAAGATGCAAAGGATTTTGATGATGCTTTATCTTTTAAAAAATTAGAGAACGGTAACTATGAAATAGGAATTCATATTGCAGATGTTTCTCATTATTTACAACCTAAGACTATTTTAGATGATGAAGCTTATGATAGAGCAACCTCTGTATATTTAGTAGATAGGGTTGTACCTATGTTACCTGAAATGTTAAGTAATGGTGTTTGTTCATTAAGACCAAATGAAGAGAAATTAACTTTTTCTGCTGTATTCGAAATTAATAAGAAAGCTCAAATTAAAAAACAATGGTTTGGAAGAACTGTTACTTATTCAGACCAACGATTTGCTTATGAAGAAGCACAACATATTATAGAAAATTGTAAACTATCAGATGATTTACAACCTTTTACAATACCAGAAAATATTTCTATTACAAATAACACTTACGAAGTAAAAGCAGATGTTGTAGAAGCAACTTTACAATTAGATAGATTGGCTAAAATTCTTCGTAAAAAAAGAATGAAACAAGGTGCCATTTCTTTTGATAGAGTAGAGGTTAAATTCAATTTAGATGAAGAAGCAAATCCTGTAGGTGTTTTCTTTAAAAGTTCTAAAGATGCTAATAAATTAATTGAAGAGTTTATGCTATTAGCTAATAGAAAAGTAGCAGAATATATTGGTAGTAGACAAGGTAGACCTTCTAACAAAACATTTATTTACAGGGTTCATGATGAGCCAGATGTGGAAAAATTAGCATCTTTACAAAATATCATTAGTAAATTTGGATATAAGATTAATACAGAAACTAAAGAATCCACATCAGAATCTTTAAATCAGTTATTAAACGAAGTGCAAGGAAAAGCAGAATCTAACATGATTGAGACTTTAGCTATAAGATCTATGTCTAAAGCAGTGTATACTACACATAATATTGGTCATTATGGTTTGGCTTTCAATTATTACAGTCATTTTACATCACCTATTAGACGTTATCCAGATGTAATGACACATAGATTATTACAACATTATTTAGATGGTGGAGAAAGTCCTAAATCTGATCTTTATGAAGAACGATGTAAACATTCTTCTAAAAGAGAAGAATTAGCTTCTAAAGCAGAAAGGTCTTCTATTAAGTATATGCAAGTAAAATACATGCAAGATCATAAAGATGAAGTTTTTGAGGGTGTAATTACAGGTGTTACTGAATGGGGTATATATGTTGAGATTACTAAAAATAAATGTGAAGGAATGGTTAGAATTAGAGATATAAAAAGTGATTATTATATTTTTGATGAAGAACAATATGCTATCGTTGGGCAGTCTACAAAACATATGTATCAGTTAGGAGATGACGTTAAAGTACAAGTGAAAAAGACAGATTTAGAACGCAAACATTTAGATTTTAACTTAATAGAAAATCAGCTAATTATATAATATTTTAAAAGTATTGTACAATAATTTATTATAATAGAATGTTTATAATTTATATATTGCTATAAAAAAATAAAAATGAAAAATTACATTATTTTAATCTTCATATCTATTACGTTACCTATATTTTCACAAGCTACTATTTCAAAAAACCTTGGTGATTATTCTATATTAAAAGTATACAATGGTATTGAATTAGAATTAATAAATTCTTCTGAATCAAAACTAGAGATTACAGGGAAAAAATCAGAAAAGGTTACAGTAAAAAATATAAATAACACATTAAAAATAGCGTTACCTTTTTCTATAAATCCGTCTAATAATAGTGCAGATGGAGAAGTCTTAGTAAAATTATATTATAATAACGAAATAGCAGTAATTGATGCTAACGAAGGCGCAACGATTACCGGAAAAAAATTATCGCAAGAGACTTTAGAAGTTAATGCTCAAGAGAGAGCTTTAATTAATTTAGTTTTAGAATGTAAACATTTAGAAGTTAGAGCCTCATCTGGTGGAATTATAAAATTAAAAGGTACCACAAAAAACCAAGATGTTAATGTAGATTTATACGGAATTTATAATGGTTATGATTTACAAGTTTCTGCGAATACTGTTGTAAAATCAGGTACTGGTGCAAAAGCAGAAATTTCTGCAGGAGAAACCTTAAAAGCTAAAGTTAGCTTTGGAGGTTCTATTTTTTACAAAGGAAATCCAGAGGTTTTAAAAGATAAAAAAGTAGTAGGAGGTATTATTCAAAAAAGAGATTAATAAAATCCTTTTTGTATCTTTGTAGTATAAATTTAATAAAATCATGAGCTTATTTACTTTTTTAGCAATTCCAGGAGGATACTCAATAATTTTAATTGTAGTTGTTGTTTTATTACTTTTTGGAGGTAAAAAAATTCCTGAATTAATGAAAGGTTTAGGAGGAGGTATTAAGGAGTTTAAAAAAGCTTCTAAAGACGATAAAGAGGAAAAATTAGAAGAAAATAACTAATTCTTTCGAATAAAATTAAAAAACTCAATGGATTTTCCATTGAGTTTTTTAATTTTTATTACTTATTTAATTTCTTTGGTTTTGCATTTTTCATGGCTTCACCAATTTGATTGCTCGCTGTAAAACTTGCAACCATATCATTTAACATTTGACTTCCTGCTTGTGGTGAGTTTGGTAATAAAATTAGATTACTATTTGTTTCTTGTCCTATAGATTGTAAAGTATCATAGTGTTGTGTTACAACAATTAAAGCTGAAGCTTCTTGACTGTTAATACCCACTTTATTTAATACCTCTACAGACTCTTCTAAACCACGTGCAATTTCTCTTCTTTGATCCGCAATTCCTTGCCCTTGTAAACGTTTACTCTCTGCTTCTGCTTTTGCGCGTTCTACAATTAAAATACGTTGTGCGTCTCCTTCAAATTGCGCTGCAGTTTTTTCTCTATCTGCTGCATTAATTCTATTCATTGCTGCTTTTACTTGTGCATCAGGGTCTATATCTGTCACTAAAGTTTTAATAATATCAAAACCATAATCAGACATGTATTCTTTTAATTCTCTTTTTACAGCTATTGCAATATCGTCTTTTTTAACAAAAACGTCATCTAATTTCATTTTTGGAACTTCTGCTCTTACAACATCAAATACAAACGATGTAATTTGATCATGAGGATAATCTAACTTATAAAAAGCATCATAAACTTTTTCTCTAATAACCATGTATTGTACAGAAACTTTTAGTTTCACAAATACATCATCTAACGTTTTAGTTTCAATAATTACATCTAATTGCTGAATTTTTAAACTTACTCTTCCTGCTACCTTATCTACTAAAGGAATTTTTAATTGTAAACCAGATTGTCTAATAGAATGAAACCTTCCAAAACGCTCTATTATTGCAGCGGTTTGTTGCTTCACTAAAAAGAAAGAAGCAAATAAAATTAGTAATAAAAAAGCAATTACAATACTAAATATAGGATTCATGGTTTTTAAATTAAGTGGTTAATAATCATTCAAGTAAATATACTATTTTTAATAGCAATCATAGGACGCTATTATTTTTAAATTGTTACATTTTTAAATGGAAGCAAAAAAAAACTGAATAATTTATATTCAGTTTTCTTATTTATTCTTCTTTAGAATCTTCCTTAGGAAATACTTTATACATCTTTCGATTATATTTTACCCATTTTTTATACTCTTTCTCTGATAAAATATTTTTGATAGCAGCATCAAATTTTCGGTCTTTTACTTTTAAAGCTTCAGAAATAGGCGTAAGACTTTCTACCATTTTTTTCTGAACTTTAGTTCGATTAGAAAAATCTCTTGTTTCTCTTGCTTTCTTTTGAAAGTTTTCCATCATCTCTTTAGTGCTTCTTAATGTAAAACTATTGATTCTTCTAATTTCTTTAATTTCTTTATTGTAATTTGTTATTAATTTAGAGAATTGTACCCCTTTAGTAGAAGAGGTTTTTACATTTATTTTTTTTGCTGCTTTTTCAATATCATAAATGACAATCCCTAAGTATTTTTCAACCTGAAAATTAGGTTCAGGTGCCTTTCTTGGATTCTGAACCATTTGTCTTTGACGACCATTTCTCATTCCACCTCTGTTTAGCTGACTTTGAGCTAAAAAGTTTGTTAATAACGTAACTATTAAAAGATATTTTTTCATTGTGATAATTTTTCGATTGCGTTTTCTATTCTATGTATCGTTTCTTCTTTGCCAATCATTGCAATAATATCAAATAAATGGGGTCCTGCCAACTTACCAACTAAACTTAAACGTAAAGGTTGCATTACTTTACCAAAACCAATTTCCTTGCTAGAAATCCATTCTTTAATAATTTTTTCTGTGTTTTCAGAAGAAAAACCTTCAATATCATCAATTATAGAATTTAATTCACGCATTAATTCAGAGGTGCCTTCTTTCCAGTTTTTCTTGCTTGCTTTAGCATCATACTCTGTAGGTGTTTGAAAGAAAAAATGAGATAATTCCCAAAAATTGGCTACAAACACAGCTCTTTCCTTAATAACAGCAACTACTTTTTGTACATAATTTACATCTTTAGTAATACCTTTTTTAGCTAATATAGCTGTATATAGAGTAGTAAGCTCAGTATTATCTTTTTGTTGCATGTACTGTTGTTGAAACCACTTTGTTTTATCAGGATTAAATTTAGCTCCAGATTTACTTACTCTCTTTAAATCGAATTCTTGTATTAATTCTTCTAAAGAAAATAACTCTTTTTCAGTTCCAGGGTTCCAACCTAAGAAAGCTAGCATATTTACCACAGTTTCAGAAAAATAACCATCTTCTTTATAACCACGTGAAACTTCATTTGTTTTTTCATTAGTATAAGCTAATGGAAAAACAGGAAAACCTAGTTTATCACCATCTCTTTTACTTAATTTACCCTTACCTACTGGTTTTAAAATTAATGGTAAATGTGCAAATTTTGGAGCTTGCCAATCAAAAGCTCTGTACAGAAGCACGTGTAAAGCCATAGAGGGCAGCCATTCTTCACCACGTATCACATGGCTTATTTCCATTAAATGATCATCTACGATATTAGCCAAATGATAGGTTGGCATTCCATCACTTTTAAATAAAATTTTATCGTCTAATGTATTAGTATCAATAGTTATTTTTCCACGAATCTCGTCAACCATTTTCAACGTTTCATCTTGTGGACTTTTAAAACGGATTACGTAATTCTCTCCAGAATTTATTTTTTCTTGTACAACTTCATCAGACAAAACCAAAGAATTTACCAAACGCCCTTTTTCACGATTGTGCCAATTGTAAATAAAGGTTTTACCTTCTTCTTCATGTTCTTTTCTGTGTGCGTCTAATTGTTCTGAAGTATCAAAAGCATAATAAGCCCAACCTTTTTCGAGAAGAATATCTGCATATTTCTTATACAAATGTTTACGTTCAGATTGTCTGTAAGGCCCAAGTTTTTCGTTTTTATTGATGCCTTCATCATAAGGAATATTACACCAATTTAAGGCATCAATAATATATTGTTCTGCATTGGCTACATACCTATTTTGGTCTGTATCTTCTATTCTTAAAACAAAAGTTCCTTTGTGTTTTTTAGCAAATAAATAGTTATATAAAGCTGTTCTTACACCTCCAATATGTAAAGGTCCTGTTGGGCTTGGTGCAAAACGCACACGAACATTAGATTCCATTTTCTTAAATTTAAAATGCAAAGATACTTTTTCTAAAAAGAGAATAGAAATAAGAGAAACAAAGAATTTTTATTTTCTTAGAAAGTAGTAAAAAACCAAATGAAATAGTTGCTTTTTTAGGAACATTATTACCAGATAATGCAGACCCAAAACCAGCAGTTAAGCCAAAGTCGTAAAACTGTAAAATGCCTTTAAGTCCATATGCTACATATTCTTGATCGTTAACATATAATTTGTTGGCTGCATTGTTGGCAGGGAAAGAAATATCACTATTATTTAAAGACTGAGAAATATCTACAAAACCAATTAAACATATATTCTGCGTTAGTTTTCTACCAATTTCACCACCAATTTTTAAATTTGAACTGTAATTGTTGGTTCTAATATCCGCACCAACAAAAGATTGAAAATAGTTTTTACCAAAACTTGTACCTGCTAAAAAAAGTGGTGTAAAAGTATACGCATCAATACCTGTTCTTATAGCTGAACTTTTGTCATAAGAACTCGAGTTAATTTCCATATTTAATTGGCCAGATAATACCCATTTTTTCTTACTAAAATTGTGTTTTAATCCTAAGGTGAAATTACCAAAAGCAGTTTCACTAAAACTCTCAGAACAATCTCCTTGACATAAAATTGAAGGATCTACATAATTGTTGATAGCTATTGATTTTAAAGGAATGTTTACCAACAAACTTGTGCTGTTGGTTAACCCATATTCGCCATAAAACTGATAAGTTCTGTCTGTTATAGTACCTGACACATTAACATCTGGATCGCCAAATAATTCTGAATAATCAGAAATAGAAGAATAAGATAGGTTGGTAAAAAATTGTCCTTTTTCTTTTGTCCAAGGGCTTTGTGCAGTTGCTTGAAGTGAAGTAAAAAGGGCAATTAATAAATATATAGGTTTCATAAGGTGTAGTTTATGCTGTTTTAGTTGTACTATGTTAGAATTACTTACAAAGTGTTTTAACAATTATTTGATTGTGAATCTTATCAAAAATAGTATTTTTATTTATTGATTATGAGCCATTTCTATAACATACAAAAAAAGTTACATCAATTTACGCGTAAATTTTATACAAATGAGTTGATTAAAGGAAGTATTCTATTCGCTTCACTTGGTTTCTTGTACCTTTTTTTTATTCTTTTTATAGAGTATTTTTTATGGTTAAAACCAACTGCAAGAACAGTTCTTTTTTGGATATTTATCCTTGTAGAATTATTTCTTCTAATAAAATTTATTTTTATACCTATTGCCAAATTAATTGGGCTTAGAAAAGGTATTTCTTTACAGGATTCTTCAAAAATTATTGGTGCTCATTTCTCAGAAGTGGAAGATAAATTACTAAATATTTTGCAGCTACAAGAAAATAGTGAGCAATCAGACTTAATTTTGGCAAGTATTCATCAAAAATCTGAAGAATTAAACCCAATTCCTTTTTCAAAAGCAATAGACTTTAAAACCAATGTAAAGTATTTAAAGTACGCCATAATTCCTGTTTTAGTTTTTTTAATCAGTTTACTTACAGGTAGTTCAGTAAAATTAGGTAAAAGTTTAGAGCGTGTTGTAAACCACAGAATAGTTTACAATCCTCCTGCACCATTTGCTTTTAATTTAATCAACCAAAGTTTGCAGGTTATTCAAGGAGAATCCATCACAATTCAATTTAAAACTATTGGAAATACAGTTCCAAATGAAGGCAAAATACTTTACGATGATCAAAGTTATTATTTAAATTCTAATGGCAATGCCACTTTTTCTTACACTTTTTCAAATGTTCAAAATAAAATCGATTTTTATGTAGAAGCGAATAGTGTGCAATCTCAATTTTATCAAATTCAGGTTATTGGTACTCCAACAATTAACAACATAAGTTTAGACTTGAATTACCCTAAATATTTAGGGCAGAAAAATAAAACAATTCAAAATTCCGGAAATTTAATTGTTCCTGAAGGAACCACCATTACTTGGAACGCACAAACTACCAAAACTACTAGTCTAACTTTCTTAAATAATGCAGAACGATTTGCTTTCGATGAAACATCAAATAATAACTTCCAGTATCAAAAGCGAATTTTATCGCCTTTAAATTATCAGATTGCATCCTCTAATAAGGATTTAGTCGATTTTGAAAAGTTGCAGTTTTCTGTTGCAGTTGTAAAAGATGAATATCCAATACTTTCTGTGAGTTCAAATATTGACAGTATTTCAAGTGGAACAGCCCAATTTGCAGGTCAAATTTCTGATGATTATGGTATAAGAAAATTGCAATTGGTGTATTATAATGAAGATACTCCCAAGCTTAAAAATGAATATTCAATTCCTGTTACAAGCCAAATCATTCAAACGTTTTTTTATGATTTTCCTAAAGGCATTAATTTACAGGAAGGCATTAATTATGAAATGTATTTTCAGGTTTTTGATAATGATGGAGTGAGAGGTAGTAAATCTGCTAAAAGCAAAGTATTTACTTATAGAAAAAAATCATCCGAAGAAATAGAAGAAGAACTATTTCAAGAACAAAGAAATACTATTAATGATCTAGAAAATGCAGTTCAAAATCAGAAAAAACAACAGCAGCAATTAGAAGATATTCAACAAGATTTACAGAACAAAAAAAGCATAAATTGGAATGATAAAAAGAAAGTAGAGAGTTTTATAAAGCGTCAAGAACAGTATAAGACAATGATGCAAAGACAAACAGATCAACTTCAAGAAAATTTAGATGAAAAGAATGAGAATGATCCTTCTTTACAAGAAAAGAAAGATGATTTAAAAGAAAGAATAAAAGAGTTAAAACAACTTAGCAAGCAACAAAAGTTGTTAGAGGAAATCCAGAAAATGGCAGACAAGCTAAATAAAGAAAATTTAGTACAAAAAGCCAAAGAATTAGCACAGCAAAACAAACAGCAACAGCGTAGTTTAGAGAAAACCTTAGAAATGGTGAAGCGTTTTTATGTAGAACAAAAAACCATGCAGATTGCTAGTAAAATAGAAGAGCTTTCTAAAGAACAAGAATCACTACAGAAAGAGGAGAACAATCTAGAAAAACAACAAGAGGTTTCTAAAAAATTCGATGATATTCAAAAGGATTTAGAAGAACTTAAAAAAGATAATGAGAAATTAAAGAAGCCTATAGATTTGCCAGAGGTAGAAAATGAAGAGAAGCAAATTGATGAAGAATTAAAGAGGGCTGAAGATTTAATTGAAAGCAAACAAAGACCAAAAACCAAAAGTAGCCAAAAAAAGGCATCTGAGAAGATGAAACAAATGAGTGCTAAAATGCAACAATCTATGATGGATATGCAGTCTGAATCTCTAGAAGAAAATATAGAAGATTTGCGAAAAACATTAGAAAACTTAGTAATATTTTCTTTTGAACAAGAGTTGTTAATGGAAAAATTTACTTCGATTACTACTTCTCATCCAGATTTTGGAAAAGACTTAAAGAAACAAAATGAAATTAGAACCTTTTTTGAACATATAGACGATAGTTTATATGTATTAGCAATGCGTGTTCCAAAAATTTCCTCAAAGATTCAAGAAGATTTGTCACTTGCTCATTATAATTTAGAACAATCCCTAGAAAATTTTTCTGAAAACCGATTTAATAACGGTCAATCAAATCAACAATACGTAATGACTGCCTCTAATAATTTAGCAGACTATTTGAGTACTATTTTAAATAGTATGCAGAATAATATGTCTATGAAAAAAGGCAAAGGTAAAAAGAGTGGTAAACCAGTTTTTAGCTTGCCAGATTTAATTCAGAAACAAAAAGGTTTGTCTGAAAAGATGGAAAAGGGTATGAAGAAAGGAGAGAAGAAAGGTGATGGGAAAAAAGGTAGCAAACCAGACAAAAACGGAAAGCCTGGTGATAAAGGTAAAGAGGGTAAAGAGGGAGATAAAGGTAATAACCAAAGAAAGAATAGTGAAGGTGAAGGTAATGCTAGTGATGATTTGGATGGCGAGTTGTTTGAAATTTTCAAACAACAAATTCAGTTAAGACAAGAATTGCAAAAAGCCATTAAGGAAAGTGAAAATGGTAAACCTGGTGGTATTGGTGCAGCAAAAAAGGCATTGAAAACAATGGAACAGCTGGAGAATGAAATTTTAGAAAAAGGTTTTAATTTGAATACACTCCAAAAAATGCAGAATTTAAATTATGAGCTTTTAAAATTAGATAAGGCAGCATTAGAGCAAGGAAAAGATAAAAAGCGTAAGTCAAATGCTAATAGCATAGAAAACCAAAGAAATACAGCAAAAGCATTAAAATTTAAAAAGCAGTTCTACAATCAAATAGAGATATTAAATAGACAATCATTACCTTTGCAGCAAAATTACAAGAACAAGGTGAGAGCTTATTTCTCAGAAGCTAAGAAAATATAATTAATGATTGAATTTAATTACGAAACAGATTTTATTTTAGATGATGAAACATCTTTAAAAAATTGGATTAATGCTGTTGCTTCAGAACAAGAATTCGAGTTAGGAGAGATAAATTATATTTTTTGCGACGATGCTTATTTGCATAAATTAAATGTTGAATTTTTAGATCATGACACACTTACAGATATTATTAGTTTCGATAATTCTTTAGGTAAATTATTAAATGGTGATATTTTTATTTCTGTAGAAAGAGTTATAGATAATGCAGCCGAGTTTAAAGTTTCTTTTCAAGAGGAATTAAAGAGAGTTATGATTCATGGTATTTTACATTATATGGGTTATAAGGATAAGTCTGAGGGTGAAAAGGAAGAAATGAGAAAACAAGAAAACCTTGCTATTTTAAAAATAAGTAATTGATTATCAATAATATAAGATATAAGTTTCACGTGGAACTATAAGATATGAGTTTATTTTCAAGAACATATGACGTTATTGTAGTTGGTGGTGGTCATGCAGGTAGTGAAGCTGCTGCTGCTGCTGCAAACATGGGAGCACATACTTTATTGATTACAATGAATTTGCAAAATATTGCTCAAATGAGTTGTAATCCAGCAATGGGTGGTATTGCAAAAGGTCAAATTATTAGAGAGATTGATGCTTTAGGTGGTTATAGTGGAGTTGTTACTGATAAAACAGCAATTCAATTCAAGATGCTTAACAAATCTAAAGGTCCAGCAATGTGGAGTCCTAGAGCGCAATCAGACAGAATGCAGTTTGCAGAGTGCTGGAGAACTATGTTAGAGCAAACGGAGAATGTAGATTTTTATCAAGATTCTGTGAATGGTTTAGTTTTTGACGGTTATAAGATTATAGGTGTTAAAACAGCTTTAGGTTTAGAGATTAATGCAAAAACTGTAATTATAACTGCTGGTACTTTTTTAAATGGTTTAATTCATATTGGTGATAAAAGTTTTGGTGGAGGTAGAGCAGGTGAAGGAGCTTCTAGAGGAATAACTGAAGATTTAGTAGCTAAAGGTTTTGAGGCTGGTAGAATGAAAACAGGAACACCTCCAAGGGTAGATGGTAGGTCTCTAGATTATTCTAAAATGACTGAGCAACCAGGAGATGAAATCACAGAAAAATTTTCTTATTTACCGACAACTAGTGCTTTAAAAAAACAACGTTCTTGTTGGTTAACTTATACGAATCCAGAAGTACATAATTTGTTACGAGGTGGTTTTGATAGATCTCCAATGTTTAATGGTAGAATTCAATCTTCAGGACCTAGATATTGCCCTTCTGTAGAGGATAAGGTAGATCGTTTTGCAACTAAAGAAAGACATCAGATTTTTGTAGAACCCGAAGGATGGTCTACTATTGAAATGTATGTAAATGGTTTTTCAACTTCTTTGCCAGAAGATATTCAAGATAAAGCAATCCGTGCTGTAGCCGGTTTTGAAAACGTAAAGTTTTTGAGATATGGTTATGCCATTGAGTATGACTTTTTTCAACCTACGCAATTGACACATTCTTTAGAAACTAAGTTGATTGAAAATTTATTTTTTGCTGGCCAAATTAATGGTACAACCGGTTATGAAGAAGCAGCAGCTCAAGGACTAATGGCTGGTGTAAATGCTGCTTTAAAAGTACAGGGTAAAGATCCATTTACGTTAAAACGTGATGAAGCATATATTGCAGTTTTAATTGATGATTTAATTACAAAAGGAACAGAAGAGCCTTATAGAATGTTTACTTCTAGAGCAGAATATAGAACGCTTTTAAGACAAGATAATGCAGACCTAAGATTAACACCTAAAGGATTTGAGCTTGGTCTGGCTTCTCAAGAACGTATGGATCGTGTTTTAGAAAAACAACGAAAAACTGATATGTTAATTCAGTTTTTAGAGAAAACTAGCGTTAAAAAGGAAGAGATTAATCCAATTTTAGAGGCTAAGAATCTAGCACTAATTAATCAGTCTATGAAGCTTTTTAAAATTGCTGCTAGGCCACAATTGGATTTTTCTGATTTTAAATCAGTAGAAAAATTAAGTGCTTTTATAGAAGAGCATGATATAGATAAAGAGATAATAGAGCAAGCAGAAATTCACCTTAAATATTCTGGTTATATTAACAAAGAAAAGAATAATGCTGATAAGTTAAACCGTTTAGAGAATGTAAAAATTCCGGCATCATTTAATTATCAAAAACTACAATCTTTATCTTTTGAAGCTCGCGAAAAATTAACCAAGATTCAACCAACTTCTATTTCACAGGCCAGTAGAATAAGTGGAGTTTCACCTAGTGATATTTCTGTTTTGTTGGTGTATATGGGTAGGTAATATTCTTTCAAAAATTTAAAATGTTCCACGAGGAACAATCACCTTTCTATGTCAGATAAAATCGATTTTTATAAAGATCTTCAAACCTTTTTAACTTGTAAAGATTACACAGTTTCTGGTGAGTTGTATCAGGTAAAATTGAATAAAGAATTTGATATGCTTGTAACAACTCCTGTTCCAAAAAACTTGGGGGAGTATTATAAAAGCGAAGATTATATTTCGCACACAGATGCAAAAGATTCTTTGTTTGATAAAGCGTATCATTTTGTAAAAACCATTACCTTAAAGAGAAAATTAAAGTTGATTAATTCTTTAAGCCAAACTTCTAAAACCATATTAGATGTTGGTGCAGGAACTGGCGAATTTTTAAAAGTTTGTCAAGACAATTCTTGGGAAGTTTTTGGCACAGAACCTGATTTAGATGCAAGAAAAATTGCGAAGAATAAAGGAATTAATTTACAAGAAAACCTGTCAAAAATAAACTCACAAAAATTTGATATAATTACACTTTGGCATGTTTTAGAACATGTAGAAAATTTACAAGAGTATATTAAATCTTTAAAAGAATTATTAAAAGTTGATGGCAAAATAATTATTGCTGTACCCAATTACAAAAGTTTTGATGCAACATCTTATAACGAATTTTGGGCAGCATTTGATGTGCCTAGACATTTATGGCATTTTTCTCAAACATCCATTTCTAAATTATTTAATAAAGAAAACATGGTTGTAGAAAAAACACTGCCTATGAAATTCGATTCTTTTTATGTTTCATTATTAAGTGAAAAATACAAACATGGTAAAATGAAACTTCTATCAGCTTTTAGAAAAGGTTTGCTGTCAAATTTGAAAGCAAAAAACACAGGAGACTATTCTTCGCTTATTTATATCATTAAATATAACTAAAAAGCATTTTAAACAGTTTTAAAACGCATTTTAGGTGTGGGTGGTTTAATTTATACTGTAAAGTATTTAAAAACCCTTAAAATTGATTTTTTAAAGGCTTTTAAAATAAGAAATACTTATTGATTGTAGTTTTTGTTATAAGTTTTAACTATTTAATATGTAGACCCCAAATATTGCAACACTAAAATACACTGCTAAGGTCATCGCTCCTGCATAATCTTTAGCAAGTCGTTGCCCTATTAGTAAACATATTAATGTTATTGCACAAAGCTCTACACCAAGTAATCCTATTTCTTTCGTACCTGAAGTATAAAGCTCATAAACACCAAACCCCATAATAATACTAGAAAAAATTTCTAAAACAAGGATTACGCCTAAAAGAAGTGGAACACTGTTTTTAAAAGGAGAGCTTTTAAAATGTTCTTTTAAAAAAGAAAGATTGCCATTCCAATCCATTATTTTATCAATTCCTGATTGAAGAAAAGGAACAATTAAAAAAATTAAGATTAAAACTTCTGTAGGATAGTCTGATAAAAAATTCATTATTTATATTTTAAAATTCACTTTTACTTTGTCTACGATTGTTTGTGCCAATTTTTCTTTGCTTTCAATAGTCCAACCTGCAACATGTGGAGATAAGATTACATTGTTTGCTTGTACTAAATACTGAAACGCCTCTGGCAGATTATTATCTGAAAACAAATTTTCAAAAGATGATTTTTCATACTCTAAAACATCTAAACCTGCACCTAATATTTTACCAGATTTTAAAGCATATACTAAATCTTTTGTGACTACTGATGTTCCACGTGCAGTATTTATAAGCCAGAAATTTTTCTTAAAATTATTGATAAATTCATGATTTATCATGTTTTTGGTAAGTTCAGTTTGAGGTGTGTGCAGACTTAAAACATCACTTCTGTCTTGCAATTCTTGCAACGATACTTGAGTGCAATTTTCATCACCTACATTTGGTTTTAAATCGTAACAAAGTACATCAACATCAAAACCTCTTAATTTTTTAGCAAAAGATTTGCCCATATTTCCATAGCCAATTAAGCCTACAGTTTTACCATCTAATTCTAATCCTCTATTTTCTTCACGTAACCATTTACCTTGTCTAACCTCTAAATCTGCCTTTATCATTTTATTGAATAAGGCAAGCAACATACCTAAAGAATGTTCACCAACAGCATTTCTATTTCCTTCTGGTGCAGCAATAAGTATAATGTTTTTTTTCTTAGCATAGACGCAATCTATATTTTCTAAACCGGCTCCTACCCTACCAATAAATTTTAGGTTCTTGGCGTTGTCCAAAAATGGTTTGTCTATTTTAAATCGACTACGAATAATAAAACCGTCATAGCTATGAATTTTAGCTGCGATCTCACTTTTTGTCGAGGTGTAATCTTCATCATTAGTAAACCCTAATTTGTTTAATTGAGCAATTAATAAGGGGTGATTACTGTCTAAATGTAGTATTTTCAAAATAGATTATTTTTTAGAATTTAATCTATGCCTTAATTGCTGAATTTCATCATTTTTATCTTTTAACTCCATTCTATAATAATAGAGACTAGCAATTATGTAAATTAGAACAAAAGCTTCTCTTAAGCCATTGCCTAGCGATAATTCAATAGCAAAAAATCCCTCTAAAATGTAAAGAATTGCAAAAGCGATTAATGAAATAAAAGAAAGGTTTTTTAAAAAAGTTTTAATATTGTTCCTCTTCATTTGGAAAGTCTTTACTTTTTACATCGGCAATATACTGTTGGAATGCGCCTGTCATTTCTTTGTATAAATTCAAATATCTACGTAAAAACCTTGGATGAAACTCATGTGTCATTCCAACCATATCGTGGGTAACTAATACTTGACCATCTACTCCATTACCTGCACCAATACCAATTACAGGTATGGTTAACGCCTTTGCTACTTCTGTTGCTAGTTTAGCAGGCACTTTTTCTAAAACAATGGCAAAACACCCTATTCTTTCTAGCATTAGCGCATCTTCCATTAATTTTTCTGCTTCTTCTTCTTCTTTTGCCCTAACCGTATATGTACCAAATTTATAAATAGATTGTGGTGTTAAACCTAAGTGACCCATCACAGGAATTCCTGCATTTAAGATTCGTTTTATAGACTCTTTTACTTCTTTACCTCCTTCTAATTTTATAGAGTGCCCCCCACTTTCTTTCATAATTCTAATTGCAGAGCGTAATGCTTCCTTCGGGTCAGATTGATAGCTACCAAAAGGTAAATCTACCACCACTAAAGACCTCTCTATAGCCCTGACAACAGCGCTAGCATGATAAATCATTTGATCTAAAGTTATTGGCAAAGTAGTTTCGTGGCCTGCTATTACGTTAGACGCAGAGTCGCCTACCAAAAGTACATCTAAACCAGCACCATCTAGAATTTTAGCCATGGTATAATCATAAGCCGTTAGCATGGAAATTTTTTCTCCATTTGCTTTCATTTCTACCAATGATTTTACAGTAACTCTTTTGTACTGTTTTTTTGCTACAGACATAAACGTGTTTTTAAGTTGGTAAAAGTAAGAAATAATCATAGATTTTTAAGGTCTTTATAGTTGCTATCATTTTATTAATTTGCTTTTTTTAAGTAGATTTATAGCAGCTAAATGTATTGATGTGCAAAAAAGTATTCTATTTGTTATTGTTTTGGTAATTTCATTTTCGTTAAATGCCCAAGAAAATAAAGTAAAAAGTGACATAAAATTGGTGGTTGACACTTTTTTTAAAGGGTTGCATAAAGGAGATAGTACTTTAATGGCTTCTACCCTTCATAAAAACATAAAAATTCAAACCACATCTAGTATGAGGGGGCCTAACGGATTTTTGCAAACAGACTCAAGAAAAAAACTACTAACAGCAATTGCAAATAAAAACCCAGAACACATGTACTTAGAAAAATTACTTTCTTATGATATAAAAGTTGATGGTAATATTGCTTCTGTTTGGACTCCGTATGAATTTTATTTTAATTCTAATTTTAGTCATTGTGGTGCCAATTCTTTTCAACTTTTTAAAGAAAATGAACAATGGAAAATTATTTATTTGGTAGATATGAGAAGAAGAGATAATTGCAATGCGCTTGTAGATAAAAAATAAGTTATATTTGGTGTATTCCTTTACAATGTATTCCAGAAAAAGAAAATCTTTTACATCCAGACAAATGGGTAGACCATTATGCAGACTATTTATTTAATTACGCTGTAGTAAGGGTAAATAACAAAGATTTGGCAAAAGACCTTGTGCAAGACACCTTTTTTTCAGGCTTAAAATCTGCAAGAAATTTTGAAGGCAGATCCTCAGAAAAAACTTGGCTTACCGCTATTTTAAAACGGAAAGTTATAGACCATTATAGAAAAATAAATTCAAAAAAAGGTCAAGCAGAAGTTCATGTAAACTTTTATAATGATGGCGAAAATGAAGGAAACTGGTTAGAAGAAAGAGTGCCACAACGTTGGAGTGCCTCTTTAGAAAAAAACTTAGAAAACGAAGAGCTAAAAGCTCAATTAGATAGCTGTATAGACAACTTACCAGAAAAATATGCAATGGTTTTTAGAATGAAAACCATACAAGAGTTTGATACCCAAGAAATTTGTAAGGAGTTAGAGATTACAGCGTTCAATTTGTGGGTTATAATTCATAGAGCTAGAACGCAATTAAGAAAATGTATGGAAGATCATTGGTTTAATATTTAAAAAATGCTAAAAAAGTTAACGCTAACTTGTAACGAGGCCACAACAATCTGTGACAAAAGCCAATATAATGAAGCTACATTTCTAGAAAAAATGAGGCTCACCGTTCATTTTTTATATTGCAAACTTTGCAAAAGGTATACCAAACAAAATTTACTGCTAAGTAGTTGTTACAGAAACAAATCCGAGAGCATCAAAAGAGAAAACTACGCTTTAACTACAGAAGAAAAAGAGACTTTAAAACAAGCGTTACACAAACAAACATATAAATAAAGTACTTTTTTGTATAGCATATTACACAGCAGTTTATAGCAGTATAATTTTCTCTTTTTGTATTTTTGATAAAAATTAAAGCATGCATTTTCTTCCTGAAAAAATAGACGACTACGTTGTAAACCATTCTCAACAAGAGCCTGAGATCTTAAAAGAATTAAGCAGAGAAACCTGGCAAAAAGTACTAAACCCAAGAATGATAAGTGGCGCTTATCAAGGAAGGTTACTTTCTATATTATCAAAAATAATTAGACCAAAAAATATATTAGAAATAGGCACGTATACCGGTTATTCTGCGTTGTGTTTTGCAGAGGGGCTTCAAAAAGACGGTAAAATTATAACCATCGATAGAAATGAAGAGTTAGAAGCATTACAAAATAAATATTTTCAAAAATCAGGGTATAGGTCACAAATTATTCAGAAAATAGGCAATGCATTAACCCTTATACCTACATTAGAAGAAAAGTTTGATTTGGTTTTTATTGATGCCGATAAATGCAATTACTCTAATTATTTTCATTTAGTAATAGAAAAAATGAATTCAGGTGGTATTATACTGTCTGATAACGTTTTGTGGAGCGGAAAAGTAGTTGAAAAATTAGATGAAAAAGACAATGATACAAAAGAGTTGCTGGCTTACAATACGTTAATAAATTCAGATAGTAGGGTAGAAACAGTAGTATTACCAATAAGAGACGGCTTAACAGTAACAAGAGTAATTTAAGGGTGTAAAAAGTTAAAGTAGTGCTATTTGCTTCTTTTAATTGGCCCAGTAAAATCGTCTAATTTATCCTTTACTTCTTTTACTCCTTTGGTAATGTCTTCTTTAACATTACTATCTAAGTTGTTTAGTTTAGCGCTTTCGTTAATTTCTTTTTTAATATCATTGGTGGCATCTTTTACTTGACGAATTCCTTTTCCAAGACCTCTTGCTATTTCAGGTATTTTATCTGCACCAAACACCATCAACACAAATAATAGGATGACCAAAATTTCTGGAGTTCCAATAGACAAAAAAGAAGTACTAATCATAAATACAAAGATAAAGTTTATTGTAATAAAATATTTACAAATACAATCAATTTTTGTTTTTTAATAAAAGTACAATTAAAAAAACTGTTTTTCCATTCTGAATGCCTATTCCAAAAAAGCCTTGCTCTAAATTATTTACCATTTTCTTTGATCAACATTCGCTTAATTTCGTTCAACTTCATTAAAGCTTCAATTGGTGTTAGGGTATCTATATTTGTTGCCAATATTTCTTCACGAATATTTTCTAATAAAGGATCATCTAATTGAAAAAAGCTAAGCTGCATTTCTTCATGTTGGGTTTGTTTTAAAACCTCTTTAACCTCCGCATTTTTGGTGTTTTTCTCTAACTTTTTTAAAATTTTATTAGCGCTATGAATTACTATATTGGGCATTCCTGCTAGTTTTGCAACGTGAATACCAAAACTATGATTAGAACCACCAGCTACCAATTTACGTAAGAAAATAATGTTGTCTTCTAACTCTTTTACAGATACATTAAAGTTTTTAATGCGCTTAAAAGTTGTTGTCATTTCATTCAATTCGTGATAATGGGTGGCAAATAATGTTTTTGCTTTGGTAGGATGTTCGTGCAAGAACTCAGAAATGGCCCAGGCAATAGAAATACCATCATAAGTAGAGGTTCCTCTACCAATTTCATCTAACAAAATTAAACTGCGCTCAGAAACGTTATTTAAAATCGATGCTGTTTCGTTCATTTCTACCATAAACGTAGATTCGCCCATAGAAATATTATCACTAGCACCCACTCTAGTAAAAATCTTATCTACAATTCCGATTTTTGCATTTTGTGCAGGCACATAACACCCCATTTGGGCCAGTAAAACAATCAAAGCAGTTTGACGTAAAATGGCAGATTTACCAGACATGTTTGGTCCAGTAATCATAATAATTTGTTGCTGATTTCTGTTTAAAACAACATCATTAGCAATATAAGTTTGATCAATAGGCAATTGTTTTTCAATTACAGGGTGTCTACCATTTTTAATTTCTAAATCAGTACTTTCATCTAGAATTGGGCGCACATAATTGTTAGCTACAGCCAATACAGAAAAAGACAACAAGCAATCTATTTTTGCAATAATTTGTGCGTTTTCTTGCACAACATCTACAAACTGAATGATGTATTGCAACAGTTTCGAGAAAATTTCTTGCTCTAATTTGGCAATCTTTTCTTCGGCTCCTAAAATTTTTGTTTCGTACTCTTTCAGCTCTTCAGTAATGTATCTTTCAGCAGCAACCAACGTCTGTTTTCTAATCCATTGTTCAGGTACTTTGTCTTTATGCGTATTTCTAACCTCGATGTAATAGCCAAACACATTGTTGAACGCAATTTTTAAACTTGTAATTCCTGTAGCTTCAGTTTCACGCGCTAATAGTTCATCTAAAAACTGTTTTCCTGATGATGAAATTGCGCGTAGATCGTCTAATTCTTGATGCACATTGTTGGCAATTGCATTTCCTTTATTGATGTTTACAGGAGCATCATCAAATAGGGTTTCAGAAATTTTAGTGATTAAATCTTGACAAGTGTGGAGTTGTTTTCCTAAATTTTGAACTGCTTTATTTTTACTCTTTTCAGCCTCAATTTTTATCGGTAAAATTGCTTTTAGAGAATCTTTTAACAATACAATTTCTCTCGGTGATGCTTTACCTGTGGCTACTTTAGAAATAAGCCTTTCTAAATCAGAAATTTGTTTTAATTGATACGTTACAGTTTGCGAAAATTCATCAGAATCTATAAAAAACTTTACCAATTCATGACGATTTTTAATTTCATCAATATTTTTTAAAGGTAAAGCCAACCAGCGTTTTAACAATCTTCCACCCATAGGTGAAATAGTTTTATCAATAACAGCTAAAAGCGTAACTGCGTTTACAGAATTTGGATTGTACAATTCTAAATTTCGCACTGTAAAACGATCCATCCAAACATAGTTATCTTCAGCAATTCTGCTAATATTTTGAATGTGTTTTAATTGATTGTGTTGCGTTTCTGATAAATAATACAATACTGCACCTGCTGCAATAATTCCGTTTTTTACATCTTGTATTCCATACCCTTTTAGGGTTTTAACGGCAAAATGATTTTGTAAAGTTTCATTGGCATATTCCTTTTGAAAAACCCAATCGTCTAGATAGAAAGTATAATACCTGTTTTCAAATAATTCTAAAAATTGTTGCTTATTTTGTTTCTGAACTAAAACTTCACTTGGGGTAAAGTTCTGCAACAACTTATCAATGTATGCTGCTGTACCTTGCGCAACTAAATATTCGCCTGTAGAAACATCTAAAAACGAAATACCAAGTTGTTTTTTATCAAAATGTACTGCTGCTAAAAAGTTGTTGCTTTTGCTTTGTAATACCTCATCGTTTAAAGAAACTCCAGGAGTAACCAATTCGGTAACACCACGTTTTACGATGGTTTTGGTCATTTTAGGATCTTCTAACTGATCGCAAATGGCAACACGCATTCCTGCTTTCACCAATTTTGGTAAATAGGTATTTAAAGCATGATGCGGAAAGCCTGCCAAGGCCGTTTCAGCCTCTGAACCTGCACCTCTTTTGGTAAGTGTAATACCTAATACACGTGCTGCTTTTTTAGCATCATCTCCAAAGGTTTCATAAAAATCTCCCACACGAAAAAGCAACATAGCATCAGGATATTTAATCTTGATGGCATTATATTGTTTCATTAAAGGAGTAACCTTTTTCGATTTTGATTTTGTCAATTTTTTATAAAAATTCAATTAGTTTTGCGAAGATAAAAAAAAGACTTTAGCCTTTAGCAGTTCCGAATTAGTTTTCGTACGAAACCAATCAAAGCCAAACGTTAAACTTAAACGCTTACAAGATGAGGAAATTAAAAAATAATGAGTTAGGTAGAATTTCGGTTGATGAATTTAAAGCAACAGAAAAAACGCCGATAATTGTGGTGCTAGATAATGTAAGAAGTTTAAACAATATTGGTTCTGTATTTAGAACCAGTGATGCTTTTTTAATAGAAAAAATTTATTTGTGTGGTATTTCTGCAACACCACCCAATAAAGATATTCATAAAACCGCTCTAGGAGCTACAGAATCTGTAGATTGGGAGTATGTAGAAGACACGTTAGCATTGGTACAACAATTAAAGAAAGCGCACATAAAAGTGCTTGCTATAGAGCAAGCAGAAAATTCCACAAAACTAGATGCTTTTCTACCTTGTGCTAATCAGAAATATGCAATTGTAATGGGAAATGAGGTAAAAGGAGTGCAACAAGAAGTCGTAAATGCAAGTGATGTTTGTATAGAAATACCACAGTTAGGCACAAAACACTCGTTAAACATATCTGTAACTACAGGTGTTGTTCTTTGGGATTTGTTTCAAAAATTACAGTAGAAATTTTTTTAGTAAGGATAAAAAAACTAATTTTAAAGGATAATAAATCCCTATTAAAATGAAAAAAACATTATTCTTTATACTTTTTTTCACTTTATATAGTGTGTTTTCACAAACACCAAAAGATTCTATTTTTTTTTATTTAAATAATACAAAAGGAGAAAGTAAGTTTCATAACCTTAGAAGAGCAATTTCTCTTTCCGAAAATTTAAACATAGATACGTTAATACAGCAAGCTAGTATTAAATATGGTATGGAAAGTTATTTTGTAAAAGATACCTTAGGTTTAACGTTTTCTAAAAACAAATTACTACGTCATTTTCAAAATCATAAAGATTCTTTTTCCTTAGGAAGAGCTTTTCATTTTGCGGCCATAAATCATAAAATAAAAAACAATTTAGACAGTAGTTTCTATTATTATCAAGAGTCAAAAAGTGTTTTTGCTAAATTAAAAGACTCTGGAGAAGTAGGTAGAAAATTACTATCAATGGCTATTCTCCAAGTAAAAGAACTAGATTATTTAGGAAGTGAAACGACTGCTGTAGAGGGCCTAAAATATATAGAGCCTTCTAAAAAAAAACAATACAGAACTTTAATCTCTTTATACCAAACTTTAGGAAACGCTTTGGGGTATTTAAACAGGCCTAAAGAATCTAGAGCTTATTATTTAAAGGCAAAAGAGATGGCTAAGTTTAATCCATTAAAACACCGAAGAGAAATTAATTATTTAAACCTTTACAATAATATTGGACTAACCTATGTAGATGAAAAAGATTATGAAAAAGCAATTACGCTATTTAAAGAGGGTTTAGCTTTTGATAGTATTGCAATAAAATACCCAAGACAATACCAAAACTTATTAGGAGGTCTGTCTTCCGTATATTTTAGACAAGGCAAAATAACACAAGCAATAGAAGGCTATAAAACAGTTTTAGAAGGTAGAAAAAGAATAGATTACGTTTATGGGCAAAGCGTTTCTCATGGTCTTTTAGCGGAAGCATACAAGGAAAACAAACAATATAGTTTGGCAAGAAAACATGCCAAAATGGGGTTAGATTTAGGTAGAAAAACAAGAAACAACGAACAGGTTTTAGAGTGTTTAAAAATTTTAACAGAGTTAACCACAGGAAAGATATCTAAAAATTATTTTAAAGATTACGTGCAATTAAAAGATAGCTTATTTGTTAGAGAAAGAACTCGGAAAAATCAGTTTGCAAAAGTTAGGTACGAAACAGAGAAGAAAGAGAAGGAAAACATAAATTTAAAATTAGAAAATAAAGAGAAAGAATTACTTTTAGAAAGAGAAACACAGCAAAAAATAATTGGTTGGTTGTTTGCAGGAGGTGGTATTCTCTTTATTGGTTTTGGAACAAGTGTTGTGGCTAGCAGAAGAAAAAAGTTACTATTTGATGCAAAACTAGAGCAAGTAGAGGCTAGAGAAAAAGAAAGGCAGCAAATTGCAAAATCTTTACATGACGAGGTTGCTGGAGATATAAGAACGTTGCATTTAAAACTGTCAAAGTCAAACCAATTAGACGAGGCAAAAAAGCTAGATGTTATTAAAGAAAATGTACGGAATCTATCTCATCAATTAAGCAGTCAGAGTTTTGATGAAGTTTCTTTTAAAGATCAAATAATAAATTTAATTGCAGATTATTTTGAGCCCAATTTTAAAATTAAAACTCTCGGTATAGATACTATTGACTGGAAAAACGTAAACAATTCTATAAAAAGAACGTTATTTTTAGCGGTTAGAGAAACCATTCAAAATACTAAAAAACATGCAGCTGCCACACAAGTTGATATCCATTTTGAAGCGACTAAAAAAACAATAAAAATCTCCATTTCAGACAACGGAAAAGGGTTTGATACAAAAACAAAGAAAAAGGGGATTGGCTTAAAAAACTTAAAAGAAAGAGTAGAGGTCATTGATGGTGTTTTTTCTATTGAGAGTCAGCTAGATAAAGGCACTACAACAAAAATTGAAACCCCTAAAGATGAACGATAAGTTAAGAATTTTAGTGGTTGATGACCATCAATTGGTCGTACAAGGTATCTTATCATCTTTAAACGAAGTTGGTACTTTTGATATCGTAACTGCAAATACTTGTGATAAGGCTTTTGAACTTGTAAAAAACAATTCTAAAACCAACCCTTTTCAGATTCTTTTTACAGATTTAAGTTTTGATAACACAGCTTCAGATGCTATTTTAGATAGAGGTGAATCACTAATTAAAGCCATTAATACTGCTAATTACAATATAAAAATTGGCGTAATTACAGGGCATACAGAAACCAATAGGGTTTACAACGTTATTCATAACTTAAACCCTAGTGCGTATTTATTAAAAACCAAATGTGATGCCACAGAGATAGGTTTTGCTATTTCTAAAATGATGGCGAATGACCATTATTACACCCATGAAATTCATCAGAAAATAACGCGAAGAAAGATCGTACAAATTCAAATGGACGAGGTTGCTTTACAAATACTAAAAGAATTGCCCAAACATGCTAAAATTTCTAATTTAGAAGGCATTATACAAAAGAACGATGGATCAACATTAAAACTACGATCTATAGAAACCAAATTAGCCAACTTGCGCTTAGATTTAAATGCAAAAAATAATATGGATTTAATTCTAAAAGCGAAAGAACTAGGGGTTATTGATTGAAAGTGAGTCGCTTACGGAAAACCACTTTTTTAACTGCGGTTTTATACATTCTTCATTTCACAAACAAAATTATATTTGAATAAATGTTTGGAAGAATTGCTATGAAAATCTAATCCCCCCCAGCTAAGCCTTTTTAAGAAATTAGAAAGGCTTACTTATATACCTAAAATTACTTTTGCAATCATAAAATAAATCAAGATTCCAAAAAT
>Ga0209137_1000156_pt1 | contig 76163 bp, 66 predicted proteins | sample SaaInl5LU_22_DNA_FD_184642 | JGI IMG/M metagenome (GOLD analysis project Ga0209137, IMG submission 184642) | Marine microbial communities from expanding oxygen minimum zones in the Saanich Inlet - ESP_105LU_22_DNA (SPAdes) (version 2) | ecosystem: Environmental > Aquatic > Marine > Intertidal... | reverse complement strand
GTGACCGCCGCTTCGGGCGTGAACCGGTCACGCCGATCGCGTACCCCGCCCATCTAGCGCCCTTCTACGCGGTCGAGGCCCATTCCATGCTGGAGTTGGAGCCGCCCCGCCACACACGGCTGCGCGGTCTGGTGCTGCGCGCCTTCACCTCGCGGCGTATCGCGGCCCTTGAGCCCGAGATCGCGGCGCTGGCCCATGAGCTGGCCACAGCCCTGCCGCAGGGTGGGGCTTTCGACCTGCTCGATGCCTATTGCCGCCCGATCCCGGTGATCGTGATCGCGCGCCTTCTGGGCGTGCCCGAAGCGATGGCCCCCGACCTGCTGCGCTGGTCAGCGGCGATGGTGCAGATGTATCAAGCAGGCCGCACAAGCCACCAAGAGGAGGAGGCCGCGACAGCGGCCGAAGACTTCGCCACCTTCTTGCGCGGCTATGTGGCCGCGCGGCGCAGCGATCCGCGCGATGATCTGATCAGCGCGCTAATCGCGGCTGAGGCCGATGGCGCGAAACTCTCGACCGATGAGTTGATCTCGACCTGTATCTTGCTGCTCAACGCCGGCCATGAGGCGACAGTGCATAGCTTGGGCAATGGTGTGAAACTCTGCCTCGAAACCGGCGCGCGCCCCGACCCTGATCCGACGCCTTTGGTCGAGGAAATCCTGCGCTACGACCCGCCGCTGCATATGTTCACCCGGTATGCCTATGAAGATGTGACATTTTTCGGCCATAACTTCCGGCGGGGTGACCAAGTCGGGCTTTTGCTGGCATCGGCAAACCGCTGTGGCGCGGCCTATGGACAGGCGGACCGTTTCAAACCAAACCGCCGCGACGGCCCGGTCAACCAAGCCTTTGGCGCAGGACTGCATTTTTGCGTCGGCGCGGCGCTGGCGCGGCTTGAGCTGCAAACAGCACTGCCGATCTTGTTTGAACGCCGCCCCAAGCTCCGCCTCGCGGCTTCACCGGCGTATGCCGATATCTACCATTTCCACGGGCTGGCCGCACTCCAAGTTACGGCCTAGGCGGGCTCAATCCTCGTCATCTTCTTCCATCTGCGCGATCCGCGCGCCCGATTTCGAAGTGGTCACTACACCCAGCGATTTCAGTTTGCGATGCAGCGCCGAGCGTTCCATGCCCACGAAGCTGGCCGTGCGGCTGATATTGCCGCCGAAGCGGTTGATCTGGGCCATCAGGTATTGGCGTTCGAACAATTCGCGCGCCTCGCGCAGCGGCAAAGTGGTCAGCCGCGCCGACAGGCCGATCCCGTCATCGGCGGCACCCACGCCCGCCTCGCCCTGACCGGGCAGATCGGCGGCCTCGATCGGGCCTGTGCCATCGCCCAAGATCAGCACCCGCTCGATCATGTTGCGCAGCTGGCGCACATTGCCCGGCCAGCGCATGGTCTGCAAAAGCGTCACCGCATCCTCGCCCAATTCACGCACGGACAGCCCCTGTTCGCGGTTGAATTCAGCGATGAAATGGCGCGCCAACTCCGGGATGTCATCGCGCCGATCCTCAAGGCTCGGCACCTCGATCGGAACCACGTTCAGCCGGTGATACAGCTCTTCGCGAAACCGCCCCTCGGCGATCTCGGCGACCAGATCGCGCGAGGTGGATGAGATGACGCGCAGATCGACGCGCACCTTGGCCGTGCCGCCCACCCGGCTGAAGCTTTGATCGACCAACACGCGCAGGATCTTGGATTGGGTGCCAAGCGGCATATCGGCGACTTCGTCGAAATAGATCACACCGCCATGGGCCTGTTCCAACAACCCCTGCTCGGTGCCGCGCTCGGCACTTTCGCGACCAAAGAGCTTGACCTCCATCTCCTCGGGCTGGATCGCCGCCGAAGAGACGATAACAAAGGGCGCATCGGCGCGGTTCGAATTGGCATGCACATAACGCGCGGCCATTTCCTTGCCCGCCCCCGGCCCGCCCGTCAGCATCACGCGCCCGTTGGATTTCGTCACCTTGTCGAGCTGCGATTTCAGCGCACGAAAGGCCGCGCCATTGCCCACCATCTCGGCGGTGCGCCCATCTTGGCGGCGCAGCGAGGCATTCTCGCGCCGAAGCTTCGATGCCTCCATCGCGCGACGAATGACGACCAGCAACTGGTCGATATTGAAGGGCTTTTCGATGAAATCATAAGCGCCTTGCTTGATCGCGGCGACCGCGATCTCGATATTGCCATGACCCGAGATGATAACAACCGGCACTTCGGGATTGTCGCGTTTGACATGGGACAGGATATCGATCCCGTCCATGTTGCTATCCTTGAGCCAGATATCGAGGATCATCAGCCCAGGTGCCGCGCGGTTCAATTCGGCCATGCAATCATCCGAATTACCGGCCATGCGCGTGGTGTAGCCCTCGTCGCGCAGGATGTCGCAGATCAACTCGCGGATATCGCGTTCGTCATCAACGACCAGAATGTCACTCATACCAGGTCTCCGTTGTGCAAGATGGGCAATGTGATGCGGGCCGCAGCACCTGCATGGGCATCGGGGCCAAAGGGTTCGGCGTCGATCAGCTCAAGCGTGCCTGCGTGTTCTTCGACGATCTTCTTGACGATCGGCAGGCCAAGACCCGTGCCCTTGTCACGGGTGGTGACATAAGGCTCGAACAGCTTGGCACGATCCGCTGGCAGGCCGATGCCATTATCGGCGATGGTGATCACGGCCATGCCGTCAACCAGCGCAAGGCTGATGCGCAACTCTGGGACAAAGCCCTTGGGTACGCATTTTTCTTGAAGTGTTTCAATTGCTTCGCCGCCGTTCTTGATCAAGTTTGTGAGCGCCTGACCGATCATGGTGGCGTCAAGTTCGGCCATCACTGGCGTCTCGGGAATATCGGTAACGAATTGCACCCCCGGCTGACCCGCACGCTGCAAGGTCACGGCCTCCCGCGTGAGGCGGGCCAGATCCTCGGCCTTGGTCTCGGGTTCGGGCATACGGGCGAATTTCGAAAACTCATCGACGATCCGGCGCAGATCATTGGTCTGGCGCACGATGATCTCGGTCATTTCTTCGAGGCGGATCTTATCCTCGCCTTCCAGATCGCGGGCATAGCGGCGCTTGATCCGCTCGGCCGACAATTGGATGGGCGTCAGCGGGTTCTTGATCTCATGGGCGATCCGGCGCGCGACATCGCCCCATGCCGCCAAGCGCTGCGCGCTAACAAGCTGGGTAACATCGTCAAAGGCCACCACATAGCCCTCCAGCGCCGCATCGACATTGCGCCGGGTCGACATGCGCACAAGCAGGCTTTCTTGCTTGCCGCCGCGTGTCAGCTTGATCTCTTCTTGCACGCTTTCGGCGGTGGATTTCTGCAACCGCTCGAAAAGGGCCGCGAATTCCGGCACCGCAGCCGAAAGGCTCAGCCCGTGATCGCGCTGATCGACCATTTGCAACAACCGCAGCGCCGAGCGGTTCATGAAATCGATCCGCCCCCCTTCGGTCAGGCCGATGACACCCGCGGTCACCGAACTCAGCACCGAATCAAACAGTCGGCGCCGTGCCTCGGTCGCGTCGTTTTGCTCGACCATCGCGTCGCGCTGCCCTTTGAGTTGGCGGGTCATCTGGTTGAAAAGCTGCCCCAACATCGCGATCTCATCATCGCCGCCATCATCGGGGACGCGCACATCCAGATCGCCTTGGCCCACGCGCTGCGCGGCACCGGCCAATTGCCCCACAGGCCGCGACAGCCGCTCGGCAAACCACAGGCCAAGCCAGATCGCGGCAAGCACCATGATGATCGCAAAGCCCAGATACAACAGGCCAAACTCGAACAGCACCCGGCCACGCTCGGATTCAAGCTGGCGGTAAAGCCGCACGGTCTGTTGCGTTTCATCCAGCAGCGCGAGGATTTCGCCATCCACCTCGCGGCTGACGTAAAGATAGCGATCCGGATAGGCATCAAGGCGGAAAAGCGCGCGAAACTCGTTTTGCAGGCGATCCTCGATCAGCACCAACTCACCATCGTCGGCGCGCGCAATATCGGCCGGATCGGGACGTTCGAAATCGAACAGATAGCTCGATTCGCCGCGCGCCCGGATATCGCCCAGCCCGTCGATGACAAAGGCCTCTTCCAAGCCGCGCTGGATGCGGCTTTGGCCTTGGCTCAAGACTTGGCGCAAATCGCCATCGGTCTGCAACAGCGTGGTGCGCCGGTTAAGGTTCAAGAAATTGGCCAGCGCCATGGTGTCGGTCGCCAGATCATCGCGGTGCTCTTGGCTATAGGCGACAGCCGCATCCACCGAATTGCCCAGGGCGCGCGAGACGCGGTCCGAAAACCAGCCCTCAAGCCCCATGTTCACGGTGATCGTGGCAAAAACGGCCACAAGGATCGTCGGCACCAACGCCACGATGGTGAACACGCCGGTCAGCCGCAGATGCAGCCGCGAGCCCGCCGAGCGCGCGCGCCGCGACGCCAAGATCCGCGCCACTTCGCGCATCACGAGGGCTGCGACCAAAAGGATATAGATCAGATCGGCCAGCAAGATCAGCCGCAGACCCGGCGCATCGGCAAGATCGGCCAAAGGCCCAAGCACAAGGAAGGTGAGGAACGCCAGCAATGGCCCAAGCAGCACCAAGCCCAAAGTGGCCGCGCTGCGCACATTCGGGTTGTTCTTGAACCGCCAGAACCGGTCCATCACACCGCCGGCCTGCCTGTCCGCGGTCTTGTCCAAGCGCTACTCCCCCAACAGTGCGCGGCGCTTTTGGGGATGTCTCCCATCGGCCACGCGACTGTTGCGGTTTTACATCAACTTGCGGCGGCGAGTCACGCGGATATCAAGATCAGTGATCTTTTTTCTCAAGGTATTGCGGTTGATGCCAAGCAAATCGGCACATTTTGCTTGATTGCCACCTGTTGCATCCAGCGCGATTTCGATCAGCGGTGTCTCGACCTCGCGCAAAATCCGGGTGTGAAGGCCGGGTGGCGGCAACACCCCACCATGCAGATCGAAATAGCGGCGCAGATGTTTGGCCACAGAGGCCGAAAGCTTATCGCCGTCGCCCATGCCCATCAGCGGCTCGACCGCGGGCTGATTGCCCAAGACGATCTCGACCTCGGTCTTGGTGATCTCCTCGGATTGGCTGGTCACCGTCAGCCGTTTGATAGTGTTTTCCAGCTGGCGCACATTGCCCGGCCAAGAATAGGCGCGGATCAGATCCATCGCATCGCCCGAAAAGCGGCGCAGCGCCATGCCGTCCCGCTCGACACGGGCCAGAAAATGCGCAGCCAGTAGCGGGATATCATCGACCCTTTCGCGCAAGGCGGGCACCGACAAGGTCACGCCGCCCAAGCGGTAGAACAGATCTTGGCGAAAACGGCCCGCCTCCATCTTTTCCATCAGGTCACGCTGTGATGTGGCCATCACGCGGGGTGCGGCATCGCCGAACGCGTCTAGCATGCGCACGATCTTGGCCTGCGCCTCTTCGGTCAGATCACTCACCTCATCGAAAAGAATCGATCCGCCACGCGCGCGCGACAAGACCGCCGAAGGGCCATCCATCCCCTCCAGATCCGCCCCCGATGCGACAACGAAGGGCAGCGTGCGCCTGTCCGAGAAATCATGGATCGCGCGCGCGATCAGCGATTTGCCCGTGCCGCTTTCCCCCGTGATCAGCACCGGCAGATCGGTGTTCATCACGCGCGCGACCAGCCGGTAAAGCGCCTGCATCGCCGCCGTGCGGCCCACCAACGGCAAATCCTCGCGCGCCGACAGCATCGCGGGGCTTGGCCCCTCATCCATCGCGCGGGTGGGTTTGGCGCGGCGCTTGAGATCCAACGCACGCGCCGCCCGCTTCATCAGATCAGGCAGATCGAAGGGCTTGGGCAGGTAATCATAGGCGTCTTTTTCGGTCGCTTGGATCGCCGTCATGATGGTGTTCTGCGCCGAGATGATGATCACCGGCAGGCCCGGCCGTTTTTCGGTGATCTGCGGCAATGTCTCCAGCCCATTGCCATCGGGCATCATCACATCCGAGATGACCAGATCGCCCTTGCCCTCTTCGACCCAGCGCATCAGCGTCATCAGGCTGGAGGTGGCGTGCACCTTGCACCCCGCCCGCGTCAGCGCCTGTGTCAGAACGGTGCGGATCGTGCGATCGTCATCGGCGACAAGTACTGTTCCGTCCATGGTTCAGATCTCTTTGCTTGACTGGGATTGATGCGGCGCGAAGTGGGTCATTGGGCCTCTTTCGGCGCAATGGGTAGCGAGAGGCGGAACACCGTGCGCCCCGGCACGCTGTCGACGGCGATCCATCCCTCATGGTCCGCGATGATCTTGCTGACCAAGGCCAGACCAAGGCCCGTGCCATTCTCGCGGCCCGAGACGAAGGGTTCGAACAGATCCTCGGCGATATCGGGGGCGATGCCGGGGCCGTCATCGATCACCTCGATCTGCAAGGGCACAGCCGCACCCGACCCGTCGCGGCGGCGCACCTTGAGGCTGAGCTCGTAGAATGTGCGCAGCCGGATGGTGCCGCCCGCGCGCCCCGCTTCGGCCGCGTTCTTGATCAGGTTCAAAAACACCTGCTGCAACTGGTCGGGATCGGCCCAAGTGGGCGGCAGCGAGGGGTCATATTCATCCTCGATCCGCATATGGGCGGCGAAACCGATGGCGGCCGATTTGCGCGCCCGGTCGAGGATATCGTGAATATTGACCGCGCGCCTGTCGGGGGGGCGCACATTGCCGAATTCCTCGACCTGTCCGAGCAGCTTGAGGATGCGGCGGGTCTCCTCGACGATCAGATCGGTCAATTCACGATCCTCGCCCGAGGCGTTCATCGCGATCAACTGCGCCGCCCCGGTAATGCCCGCCAGCGGGTTCTTGATCTCATGGGCCAGCATCTCAGCCATGCCGATGGCCGATTTCGCGGCTGTCTTGGACGACATCGCCCGGTCGAGCCGCCCGGCCAATTCGCGGTTTTCCAAAAGCACCAGCACATGATCGGGCTTATCGGCCAAAGGTGCGATCTGCACATCGCAAGACACGGGCTTGCGGCTGCCGGTGCCGACATCGACGGCGTTGACGAACAAGGGGGCGCTGGCCTCGCGCACACGGGCGAACGACACTTCCAGCGGTGCATCGACAAAGATCTTGTCCCAGACCGGATAGCCCTCAAGCGCCTTTTTCGAGGCGTTGAGGAAAAGCTCCGCTGCCGGGTTCACATCGATGATCCGATTCTCGGCATCACAGATCACCGCAGGAATGGGCAGCGAGGCCCAAAGGCTGTTGGTCGCCTGTGTCATGCCGCCACCCTTTCCGGCGCATGGGCCAAGGCATCGGACAAATGCGCCAGCACCACATCGGGGCTTTTGGCGGTCAGGATCACACGGCGCAGATCGGCAGGCGTCAGCGCCTCATCCATGTACCAACCCAGATGCTTGCGCGCAACGCGCAGGCCCAGATCTTGGCCATAAAAGCCCAAGATCGCCGTGTAATGCGCCCCGATCAACTCGCACAGCGCCGCCCCTTGCGGGATCTGCGGCGCGGGCGTGCCGTAAAGTGTGGCGGCGATCTGGGCCAAGACCCAAGGGCGACCTTGAGCGCCGCGCCCCACCATCACACCCTGTGCGCCCGATTGCGCCAGCGCGCGCTTTGCGCTTGGCGCATCGATGATATCGCCATTGGCGATGACGGGAATGGTGACCGCGTCGCTGACCGCGCGGATCGCGGCCCAATCGGCCTGACCCTTGTAGAACTGACAGCGCGTGCGTCCGTGGATGGTGATCATCTGCACCCCTGCGCTTTCGGCGCGCGCTGCGATCTGGGGCGCGTTCAGCATCGCGTCATCCCAGCCCAGCCTTGTCTTGAGCGTGACCGGCACCTTGACCGCCCCCACCACCGCCGCGATCAGGGACAGCGCATGGTCAGGATCGCGCATCAGCGCCGAGCCGGAATAGCCATTCGTCACCTTCTTGGCGGGGCAACCCATGTTGATGTCGATGATAGCGGCACCTTGCGCTTCGGCGATGCGGGCGGCCTCGGCCATCCAATGGGCCTCGCGGCCCGCGATCTGCACGGCGGTGCGGCTTGCATCATAGCCCAGCTCGGCGCGTGCGCGCACCGAAGGCTTGGCCATCACCATCTCGGCGCTTGCCACCATCTCGGACACCACAAGACCCGCCCCGAAGCGCGCAACGAGGTCGCGAAAGGGCCGATCCGTTATGCCCGCCATTGGCGCCAGCAAGACCGGCGGCGTAAGCGGGACATTCGCCAATTGAAAAGTCACGTGCTCAATCCTTGTGCACTCAGCCTTTGGGGTTAGGCGCTTCGCCCCCGACATTCAAAAGAAACTCTTGTGACATGACGGGCAGCAGGAAAGCCAACTCAGGCTTTTGATTAAAAAATCACCGCATAGATTAAAATTTAGGCGCTTATTGTGCCCCGTTGTGCCGCGCGCGTCCAGAGAATATCACCCAAGCATGGAAATTCGGCCCACACATCCTCGCCCAAAGATTGCCGCGCTGATCGTCGCGGCGGGTAAAGGCCTGCGCGCAGGCGGCGGGGTGGCCAAGCAATGGCGCAAGATCGGCAGCAAAACCATCGCGCAGCACACGCTCGACGCCTTCGATACCCATCCCTTGGTCGATATGATTATGCTGGTGGTGGCGCCCGACAGCGACCCGGCTGATTGGCCGCGCACCGCGCGCAGCGAACTTGCGATTGCGACGGGCGGGGCGACGCGCACCCAATCGGTCCTTGCAGGCCTTCACGCGCTTGCGGGAAAGGCCGATCTGGTCTTGATCCATGATGTGGCCCGCCCCGGCATTCCCGCCCATGTAATCGATGCGGTCATCGATGCGCTGTCTCTTCATCAAGGTGCGGCCCCTGCCCTGCCTGTCACCGATGCGCTGTGGCGCGGCGATGATCTGGTCGCAGGCACAGTTGATCGCGAAGGGCTTTGGCGGGCGCAAACACCGCAAGGCTTTCACCTGGACGCGATCTTGGCCGCGCACAGCGCCCATAAGGGTGAGGCCGCCGATGATGTCGCGGTTGCGCGCGCGGCCGGCCTCGAGGTTGCCATCGTGCCGGGCGACGCGGCCAATATGAAAATCACAGGCCCCGGCGATTTCGCCCGCGCGGCCCAGATATTGGAGACAGGTCAGATGGATATCCGCACCGGGAACGGCTTTGATGTGCATGCTTTTGGGCCGGGCGATCATGTGATGCTGTGCGGTGTGGCCATTCCGCATGACCGGGGGCTGATGGGCCATTCCGATGCCGATGTGGGGCTGCACACGGTCACTGATGCCATCTATGGCGCGTTGGCCGCGGGCGATATCGGCACGCATTTCCCGCCCTCCGACCCGCAGTGGAAGGGGGCGGAAAGCCATATTTTCCTGACCCATGCGGTGGATATGGCGGCCGCCCAAGGCTTTACCATCACCCATGCGGACCTGACGCTGATCTGTGAGCGGCCCAAGATCGGCCCGCATGCAGCCGCCATGCGCGCGCGCCTGGCCGCGCTTTTGCGCATCGAGATGACCCGCGTCTCGGTCAAGGCCACCACGACCGAGCAGCTTGGCTTTACCGGGCGCGAGGAAGGCATCGCCGCCATGGCGACTGTCACGCTGGTGCGGTCATGATGCGCGCCATCGCCACGCTTGGCCCCATCGGCCATTTCCGCCCCGGCCCCGGCACATGGGGCAGTGCGGCGGCGATCTTGCCGGCATGGGCGATCCATGCGCTTGGCGGCTTCGGGCTCTTTTTCGCAGCGACGCTTGCGGTGACGGGTTTGGGATGGTGGGCCGTGTCCGAGGCGACACGCGGCCAAGCCGACAAAGACCCGTCCGAGATCGTGATCGACGAGGTCGCGGGCCAATGGATCGCGCTTTGGCCGGTGTCCTTGGGTGCGCAGATGGCGGGAACGGATTTCTGGGCGCTGTGGCCGGGCATCGTGACGGCCTTTGTCGCCTTTCGCCTGTTCGATATCCTCAAGCCCGGCCCGGTCGGCTGGGCGGATCGGCAAGAGGGTGCATTCGGCGTCATGGCCGATGATCTGATCGCGGGATGGTTGGCGGCGATGGTGGTGGCGGTTTTGGCCGTGATCGCGCATCTGCCGATGGGCGGGTCATGACCGCCGCCGATGTGCTTTCTGCGCTGCGCCATCGCGGTTGGCGACTGGCCACGGCCGAAAGTTGCACCGGCGGGCTGATCGCTGCCGCGCTGACCGAGGTGGCAGGTGCATCGGATGTGTTTGATCGCGGCTTCGTCACCTATTCGAACGCCGCCAAGATCGACATGCTGGGCGTAGACCCGGCCACGCTTGCAGCCCATGGCGCGGTCTCGGAGGCGGTTGCCGCCGAAATGGCCGCAGGCGCGCTTGCGCGCGCGGATGCCCAGATCGCGATTTCCGTGACGGGCATCGCTGGCCCCGGCGGCTCGGACCATAAGCCCGAGGGGCGCGTCTGTTTCGGGCTGGCCTATGGCGACAGCGTATTGAGCGAAACGCGCGAGTTCGGCGCATTGGGGCGCAGTGATGTGCGCGCAGCGGCGGTTGGGCATGGATTGGCGATGCTGATGGCCGCCTGTTTCGCGCGGCCCTGAACGGCGCTTTACGTTTCGCCCAAATCTGATGCACCCACGCCCGCTGACCGCCTAATTTTCAGGCGCTTCATGAATTGCCCAGTTTCTTTGCACCCTTTCGCCTGTTTGCCGCTTTTTCTTGCAAGCAAGACGCGCTTTGCAGCGCGCGAACACAGGGACATCTTGCGGAAGGGACAATCCGACATGAACGGAGCGGATACAGCATGGATCATCGTCGCCACGGCGCTGGTCCTTTTCATGACATTGCCGGGGCTGGCACTGTTTTACGGCGGGCTTGTGCGGGCGCGCAACGTGTTGAGCGTGTTTCTACACTGCTATGCCATTGCCTGCGTGATGAGCATTCTTTGGCTGGCGGTAGGCTATTCCATCGCCTTTGGCCCCGGTGAAAGCGGGCTTTGGGGCGGTCTGGAGCGCGCATTCTTGAATGGCGTCACGGCCGATAGCCTGTCGGGCAGCTTGCCGGAGGTGTTGTTTTTCGCCTTTCAGATGACCTTTGCCATCATTACGCCTGCGCTGATCGTGGGCGCTTATGTCGAGCGCGTGGGCTTTGGTTTCGTTCTGCTGTTCTCGGGTCTTTGGATGCTGATCTGCTACGCGCCCGTGGTGCATTGGATCTGGGGCGGCGGCATTCTGGCCGATGGCGGTATCTTGGGCGAAACCGGCGTGCGCGATTTCGCAGGCGGCATCGTGGTGCATGAAACCGCAGGTCTTGCCGCACTGGTCCTCGCGATCTTCCTTGGCGCGCGCCGCAACCAGACGACACCGCCGCACAATCCCGGCATGGTGATGATCGGGGCCGCGATGCTGTGGGTCGGCTGGTTCGGCTTTAACGGCGGCAGCCAATTGGCGGCCGATGGCGGGGCCGCCATGGCGATCACGGTCACCCATATCTCGGCGGCGGCCGCCTCGCTCAGCTGGGGGCTGTGGGAGCGGGTGAAATACGGCAAGGTCAGCCTTGTGGGCGTTGTCACCGGCACCATCGCGGGTCTGGCGTCGATCACGCCTGCCTCGGGCTTTGTCGGCCCTGTGGCGGCGCTGATCATCGGCGGGATCGCGGGGATCTTGTGCCAAGAGGCTGTCGGGCTGATCCGCAACAAGCTGCGCATCGATGACACGCTCGATGTCTTTGCCGTGCATGGCGTGGGCGGGATTTTCGGCACCATCATGATCGCCGTTTTCGGCCAAGGCGCATGGGCCGCGCAGCTGGGCGGGCTGGCCATCGTGGGTCTTTACACGGTGGTCGTTACAGTCGTCTTGATCAAGCTGGTGGGCGCCATCACGCCACTGCGCGTGGATGAAGACACCGAACAAGGCGGGCTTGATCTGACAGTGCATGGCGAACGCGCCTATGACATCTCATCCTGAGGGGACCTGCCCTCAACCCCATCTCGCCGCCCGTGCCCTTTCGGTGCGGGCGGCGATCTTTTGACAGTTTCGTGAAGAAGCGTTAGTTTCTCCAAAGCAGGCGGCAGGTCATAACGAGTGGACGAGTGGGCAGGGCATGACCGAGTTACCGGAGTATTACTTCCGCATCCGCGAAAACGGCGCCGCGGTGTTTCGTATCTCGACCGATAACCGGCAGCGCCGGATCGAGATGGAAGAGATCGCCATCGTCAATATCCGCAACGGCAATATCCGGCCCCATGGCGAGCGCGCGCTCAGCGATGATGAAACCGCCATCATCGAGGAATGGAGCATCGCGCGCCGCGCGGTGCTGGCCGAGCGCGATATCGACGATATCCACCGCGCGATCGACCACCTGAACCTAACCACGCATTGGGTGCAATCGCGCGCAAGCGATGCGGATCTGGAGGATGTGACCGATCGGCTTTTGCTGGCCATGCATGATCTGCGCAGCGTGTTGGTGCGCAAAAAGGCCGAGCGCCTGAATAACGGCGATACGACCCCGACCGCACAGCAAAGCCCTGCCTAAGATGGCCGCCCCAATGAACAAGGCCGATTTGCTGGCCGCGATGGCCGCCCATGTCCGCCATACAGGTCTGGCCGGAGCAAGTCTGCGCCCGCTGGCACGCGCGGCGGGCACATCGGACCGCATGCTGATCTATCATTTCGGCACCAAGGAAAAGCTGATCGCGGCACTTCTGGATCGTTTGGCCAGCGAGATGCTGGGCGCGATGAATGCGATCTTGCCCGCGACACCGGCCGAAAGCGACGCGACCCTTGCCGCCGAGATCATCGCCTTGTTCCGCACACCCACCTTTCAGCCCTATCGGCGGATTTGGTTCGATATCCTTTCAGGTGCGGCCAGCAACGACAAAGCGCATCGGGATATCGCGCGCCGCATTCTGGCCGGTCAGGTGGATTGGATCACAGCGCGCCTGCCCAAAGGCACACATAACCCCACATCGCAGGCAAAAGCGATGTTGGTGATGATCCAAGGCGCCTTGACCTTGGACTTGGTGGAGATGAGCAAGGCCGCCAATCTTGGGGTGCAGCGGGCCTATCCGCCGCGCTGAAACTGGCTGAGGATGGACATGTCCTTGCGCGGCCCTTGCACCTGCCAGCTTTGGGTCCATAGGGGCCATTGGCTGAAATCATAGCGCACATCGTAGATATCGGGATCGCAATAGTGGCGATCGGACAAAAGCCCGGGGCCAAGCCTGTGAAAGGGCCGCCCGTCATCGAAGAAAACGGCAATCCCTGCCCCCTCGACCCGCCAAAGATAGCTGCGATGGGCCTGCATCGGGGGGGCATCGGCGAAGTGAAGGATGCCCGCCTCCTCTTGGCGCAGGCCATCGGCCTCTTGCAGCCATTGGCACTGGCCGACAAAGCGCCCCTCACGACCTGCAAGGTGATCGATGATGACGCGGGTCAGCCGCCATTCCCCGGCCAGATCGGCCAATGTGATCATGCCTGCCGTCATCGCACCCCACAGCTTGCCTTGTTCCCGCGCCCCATGCCGCCTATGAGAGCGCCAAGCATGCAAGAAAGGCAAGGTCACGCCCATGATCCCCCGTTATTCCCGCCCCGAAATGGTCGCCCTCTGGGAGCCCGCCACCAAGTTCCGCATCTGGTTCGAGATCGAGGCGCATGCCTGTGACGCGATGGCCGAACTGGGCGTGATCCCCAAGGCCAATGCCGAGGCCGTGTGGAAAGCGCGCGATGTGGAATTCGATGTGGCGCGCATCGACGAGATCGAGGCCGTGACAAAGCATGATGTCATCGCCTTTTTGACCCATCTGTCCGAGATCGTGGGCGCCGATGAGGCGCGTTTCGTCCATCAGGGCATGACGTCATCGGATGTGCTGGATACGACCTTCAACATCCAGCTTGCGCGGGCAAGCGACCTGCTCCTCGCTGATCTCGATCAGCTTCTCGCCGCCCTCAAGCGCCGCGCGATGGAACATAAGATGACGGTGCGCATCGGGCGCAGCCACGGCATCCATGCCGAACCCGTGACCATGGGGCTGACCTTCGCCCGCTTCTACGCCGAGATGGAACGCAATCGGAACCGGCTGGAAAAAGCCCGCTGGGAGATTGCCACGGGCGCGATTTCGGGCGCGGTCGGCACATTCGCCAATATCGATCCGCGCGTCGAGGAACATGTCTGCGACAAGCTGGGCCTGCGGCCCGAGCCGATTTCGACGCAGGTGATCCCGCGCGACAGGCACGCGATGTTCTTTGCCACGCTGGGCGTCATCGCCAGTTCCATCGAGAATATCGCCATCGAGATCCGCCATATGCAGCGCACAGAGGTGCTGGAGGCCGAGGAGTTCTTTTCCGCCGGTCAAAAGGGATCGTCGGCCATGCCGCATAAGCGCAACCCCGTTCTGACCGAGAACCTGACGGGGCTGGCGCGCATGGTGCGCGCGGCCGTGGTGCCCGCGATGGAGAATGTCGCACTTTGGCACGAGCGCGATATCAGCCATTCCTCGGTCGAGCGGATGATCGGCCCTGATGCCACCATCACGCTGGATTTCGCGCTGGCGCGTCTGACGAGTGTGATCGACAAGCTGGTGATCTATCCCGACAACATGCTGGCCAATATGAACAAGTTCCGTGGACTGGTGCATTCGCAGCGCGTTTTGTTGGCCTTGACCCAAGCTGGTGTCAGCCGCGAAGACAGCTATCGCCTGGTCCAGCGCAACGCGATGAAGGTCTGGGAAGAGGGCCGCGATTTCCAAACCGAGCTTTTGGCCGACGCGGAGGTGACCGCCGCCCTCAGCCCCGCCGCAATCGCCGAGAAATTCGATCTTGGCTATCACACCAAGCATGTGGACACGATCTTTCAGCGGGTTTTCGGCGAAAGCTGAGTGAACGGCGCGTCACAGGGTTTTGTTTTCACGCGATAAACAGTGATCTTTGGCCTTTATGGTCAAGATCATTGTTTTTTGGCGGCTGCGTGCTACCATTTCAATTGCAACCAAGACGACCAGACCGCAGCAGAAACGGGAGCCGTGACATGCGTATGAAAACCCTCCTGGCCGCCTTCGTCCTGATGGCCGTGCCGGGCTTTGCCTATGCCGAATGTTCTTGGGGCCGTGCTCATGAAGTGACCATGAGTTGTTCCGAAGGCACGACTTGGGATGCCGCGTCCCAAAGCTGCGTGACCTCAGCGACAAGCTGAGCGCAAACGCCGCCAGACCAGCAGCATCAGCGCGCGCCGGCATCGCCCGGCGCGCGTTCTGCTTTTTGGGGTTTTACAAAAGCTTCACTTGCCACACCGGTCACGCGGCCCATTTTCCCACATATCAATGCAAAAAGGGCGGCGGATCATGCGCGGGTTTTATGTCGGGGCGATGATATTGGTGGGTCTGGTCCATACGGCGAGCGCCGTGGGGATGGACGAAGAAGCACCACCAAGCCCGACGCCCACCACATCCATCTGCCCCGATGGGCAGGTCTGGGATGTCGATGAGGCCGAATGTGTGCCGATCGCAGAGACCGGCCTTGTCACCAACCCCAGCAGCTTGATCGGCACAGTGCGTGAACTGGCTTATGCCGGGCGGCATGATGATGCGCTGGCGCTTTTGGCCCGCGCGCCCAACCAAGATGAGACGATGGTGCAGACCTACTTGGGCTATTCGTTGCGCAGCATGGGCGACATGGCGGCAGGGCTTGATCATTACGCGCGCGCCTTGGCGCTAGACCCCGACAACCTCTTGGCGCGTTCGTATCTGGGCATGGCGCATCTGACCCGCGGCAAGCCCGAAGAGGCAGCCGTGCAACTGGCCGAGATTCGCGCCCGCGGCGGTGCAGGTCGGTGGCCCGAACGCGCCTTGGCGGCGGCCATCGCCCAAGGCGCAACCACGGGTTACGATTACTGAAGACGGCCGCCTGACGCCCGCAATTCACGACAAATGCGCGGCGTTCCGCGCAGGGTCGTCAGCACGCCCTTAACCCCTGCCCCCCCATATTCGCCCTTGGGTAAGCGTGGATAAGGGACAGGTGGGGCATGAGCCTACATCGGGATTGGGATATTGCGACTGAAGAGTCGATGCGGCTGGTCACACCGCCCGCGCGGCTGAGCGCCAAGCAAAAAGCAGCTGTGATCGTCCGGCTTTTGCTGACGCAGAATGTCTCGCCGGGGATCGAGCGGTTGAGCCCGCATTTGTAGGCTGAACTCGCGCGCACAATGGCCACGCTTGGCCCGATCAGCCGGGCAACGCTTGCACAGGTTGTGCAGGAATTCACAACGCAACTCGACGCGATGGCGCTGACGGCGCCCAACGGGCTATCGGCCGCCTTGGCGCTGTTGGAGCCGCATATTTCGCCGCAAACACGCGATGGATTGCGCGCCGAGGCCGAGGCAAGCGATCTGGCCGATCCTTGGACCCGGCTAGGTGCGTTGGAGTCAGAGCGGCTGCGCCCCTTGCTGATGAGCGAAAGTGCCGAGGTGGGCGCGATCATGCTGTCCAAGCTGGGTGTCGCCAAGGCGGCCGGGCTATTGGCCGAACTGCCCGCAGACCGCGCCGAGATGATCGCGCATGCCATGGCGCTGACTGCGACGGTGACGCCCGCCATGGTCGACCGGATCGGCGATCACCTGCTGGGTCAAGTGCGCGCGGCGCCGCCATCCTCGTTTCGCGCCAGCCCCGTGGACCGGGTGGGCGCGATTCTCAACGCTGTCAGCGCGGGGTTGCGCGATACGCTTTTGGGCGGGCTGGAGACACGCGATGCGCAATTCGCCAATGATGTCCGGCGCGCGATCTTCACCTTTCAGCATATTCCCAAACGTGTCGAACCGGCCGATGTGCCAAAGATCCTGCGCCGGGTCGATGCCGCGATTGTCACCCGCGCGATTGCAGCAGGCATGGAATCGGCCAAGATCACGGTGGAATTCCTGCTCGAGAACATGTCGAAACGCTTGGCCGAACAGATCCGTGGCGAGGCCGAGAATATGGGCAAGATCCGCCCCGATGAGGGCGAGGCCGCGATGGGCGCGATCGTCACAGCCATCCGCAACATGGAGGAAGAGGGCGAATTGCGCCTGATCCCGGTCGAGGATTGAGCCGTTCAGCCGGTGGATTGGCCATAGAGTTGTTGGGCGCGGATCTCGAAGGCGCGCACGATCCGCTGCATCGCCTCGTGGAAAAACAGCCCTGCCGCACCTTGCAAGATCTTGTTGCGAAACTCGAAATCCACGGCAAAGCGCACCTCGCAGCCCGGCCCACCATCGGCGGGTGCCACGAATTCCCAGTTGGAAATCATATGCTTGAAGGGGCCATCGACATATTCGGTGTCGATGCGGCGCAGCCCTTCCCACATGGTGACGCGGCTCAAGAAACGTTCGCGGAACATTTTGAAGCCGATGACCAGATCGGCCAGCATCACCGCATGATCGCCCTCGGGCGTGACCGAGCGCACCCGCGCGGCACTGATCCACGGAATGAACTGCGGATAATGCGCGACATCCGCGACAAGCGCATACATCTGATCAGGGCTGTAAGGCAGCCTGCGGGTTTCGGAATGGGTCGGCATGCGCGCCTTTCGCCTTTCGCCTGAACCCTCCATGTCCTAAAACAGGGACCGGAAATCAAGGGGTTCAGGCCGGGATGGCCGGGGGGCATTATGGCGCAGTCGACAAGCGGGCCAAGCGCAACACCACGCTACGAGGTGGTGCAGATGATTTCGGCCAAATCCATCGCGGCGCGGATCGAGGATCTGGCCCGCGAGATCGAGGCCGCTTTTGCCGGGACCGACAAGCTGGTGGTGGTGGGGCTTTTGCGCGGCAGTTTCGTTTTCATCGCAGATCTGGTGCGCGAACTTGATCTGCCGGTCGAGGTCGATTTCCTTGAGGCATCAAGCTATGGCAACGCCATGCAATCAAGCCGCGAGGTGCGTATCCTCAAGGATCTGCGCGGCGAGATCGCGGGGCGTGATGTGCTGGTGGTCGAGGATATCGTCGATACGGGCCACACGCTGCATCATGTGATCAACCTGTTGAAATCAAAGGGGCCTGCGCGGATGAAAACCATCGCGCTCTTGGACAAACCCACCCGCCGCGAGGTCGAGATCCGCGCCGATTGGACAGGCTTCGAGATCCCCGATGAATTCGTCGTGGGCTATGGGATCGACTATGCCCAGCGTAACCGCAACCTGCCATTTATCGGCAAGGTGCGGATGTTGGATGATGGCGCCTGATGCCACCTTTCCTGATCCGGATGCTGCTTTGGGTGCGCAACCCGCCTTCGCGCAATCAGCAGATCGCGATCGCGTTGATTTGCGGCATCGGCTTGGCCTTTGCGACCATCGAGTATTTGGTCGGTTGGCCCGCATGGCTGCAAGCCGAGCGTGTGCCGCATGGGCCGCGCCTGCTGCTGCCATGATGGGGCGGCATGGTTTTCGCACATCCACCCTGCGTCTGATCACAGAAGGATCAGTTGACCCATGGCTCCAACCGCGTAGGGTTTGATTCTATGCGACCCATTCCGTGAACCCTGGTAGAGTAACGATTATGAAAACCCGCAGCACATTTGCCGCGATCGCCGCGATTGCCGGCATTGCGATCACGACCACAGCCACTTTCGCGCAAGATGTTCCCGCCGCCGTCGGCGCGCGTCAGGGACAGTTCAAGATCATGGCCCTGAATGTTGGCGTCTTGGGCAATATGGCACGTGGCAACACAGAATATGACGCGGGCCAAGCCTCGGCTGCGGCGGCCAATCTTGTGGCGCTGTCGATGCTGGACCAGTCGTTCCATTGGCCCGAAGGCACCGACAATATGTCGATCGACGGCACGCGCGCCCTGCCCGCGATTTGGGAAAACCTGCCCGAATTCGTGATGAAGTGGGAAGCGTTCGGCGCTGCCGCCACGGGCCTTGCGGCCGAGGCGGGCAATGGTCTTGACGCGTTGCGCGCGGCCATCGGCCCGGTCGGCGGCACATGCGGCGCGTGCCACGACGCCTATCGCGCACCGCAGTAAATAAAGGGTGGCTCTGGGCGTGCATGCGCACGCCCCGAACCGCACCAAACAATGCGGCGTATCATTATCTCTTTGGCTGCCATCGGCGGTATCGCCCTTGGGGGCGGCTGGCTTGCCACGGCACCCGGCAGTGTGTCGCAAGGCGCGCTGGCGGGGCTGTCGGGCGATCCTCTCGCGGGCGAGGCCGTGTTTTGGGCAGCCGGCTGCGCCTCGTGCCATGCGGCAAGCGGCGCGCAGGGGGATGCGCGGCTGGTCTTGGCGGGGGGGCAGCGCTTTGCCTCGGATTTCGGAACATTCGTCGCCCCCAATATCTCGATGCATCCCGAACAGGGCATCGGGGGTTGGACCGAACGACAGTTCATCACCGCCCTGCAGCATGGTGCCAGCCCCGATGGGCAGCATTACTACCCCGCCTTTCCCTATACCGCGTACCGCTTGGCCGAGCCGCAAGATCTGGTTGATCTCTGGGCCTTTTGGCAGACGCTACCCGCCGCCGATTTGCCAAGCCAACCGCATGATCTGGGCTTTCCCTTCAGCATCCGGCGCGCGGTCGGCGTGTGGAACATTCTGAACCTGCAAGATGATTTCACGATCACCGGGGATTTGACCGAGACACAAGCCCGTGGCCGTTATCTGGCCGAGGCGCTGGCGCATTGCGCCGAATGCCACACACCGCGCGATGCGTTGGGTGGGCTTGATCGCACGCGGTGGATGGCAGGCGCGCCCAACCCGTCGGGGTCCGGCACGATCCCCGCCTTGACGCCGGACAAGCTGACATGGTCGGAAGCCGAGATCGCGGCCTATCTCAACGATGGCTTCACCCCCGATTTCGACAGCGCGGGCGGATCGATGGTTTCAGTAATCGCCAATTTAGCGATGTTGCCCGAGACCGACAGGCTCGCCCTTGCCGCCTATCTCAAGGCGCTGCCGCCGGTGGGTGATTAACCCCTACCCGCGCCCCAGCTTGGCCAGACGCGCATCGCGCAGCCGCGCGAAATCATCGCCTGCGTGATAGGATGAGCGCGTGAGCGGCGTGGCCGAAACCATGAGGAAGCCCTTGCCATAGGCGGCTTTTTCATAGGCGGCAAATTCATCGGGATGCACGAAGCGGTCGATGACATGGTGCTTGGGTGTGGGCTGTAGATACTGGCCGATGGTCAGGAAATCGACATCGGCTGCGCGCATGTCATCCATCACCTGCAAGACCGATTGGCGATCCTCGCCCAAGCCCACCATGATGCCGGATTTGGTGAACATCGCGGGGTCAAGTTCCTTGACGCGCTGCAACAGCCGCAGGGAGTGGAAATAGCGCGCGCCCGGCCGCACTTCGGGGTAAAGGCCCGGCACGGTCTCAAGATTGTGGTTGAAGACATCGGGGCGTGCTTCGACCACGGTTTCCAGAACGCTGGGCGCGCATTTGAGAAAATCGGGGGTCAGGATCTCGATCGTGGTCTCGGGGGCGCGTTTGCGGATCGCGCGGATCGTCATGGCGAAGTGTTCCGCCCCGCCATCGTCCAGATCATCGCGGTCCACGGATGTGATCACCACATGGTTCAGCCCCAGCTTGGCCACCGCATCGGCAACGCGGCCCGGCTCGAACAGGTCGAGCGCTTGCGGCTTGCCGGTGGCGACATTGCAAAAGGTGCAACCGCGCGTGCAGATCTCGCCCATGATCATCATGGTGGCGTGGCCCTGGCTCCAGCATTCGCCAACATTGGGGCAGCCTGCCTCTTCGCAGACCGTCACCAACTTGTTTTCGCGGATGATCCGGCTCGTGTCCTGATAGCCTTTGCCGACGGGGGCCTTGACCCTGATCCAGCTTGGTTTCTTGGGCTGGGCATTGTCGGGACGATGCGCCTTTTCGGGGTGGCGCTGGTCGGGGATCTTCAGATCACGCATGGGATGGGGCCTCGCTCCTCCTGTTGAGAGGTGTTTACCCCATCCGCATGCAAAGCACATGCGGAATTTCGGCAAGCCGAAATGCGCCCTGTGCAACTCAGTCGCGCAGCGCCGGGACAAAGCCGTGGCGTTCTGCGTAATGGGCCAACAGGCGTTGCAGGCCGATTTTCAGCACGATCTTGCCCGAACGGGCCGACCAGCCAAGCCGTTTCTCGGCCGATTCGAGCCCTTCGAGAAAGCAGCAGACACGCAGCACGACATCGGCCAATCCCGGCCCCAGATCGTCAAGCGCATCCGAGACGCGGGCGCGCGCGGCGCGCGGCCCCTCGGCCAGACCGCTGTCGTTGAGAAAACCGCCACGGTCGCCCCCGGTCAGGAAACGATCCCAATTCTGGCCCACACGCGGGCCCATCTGGGCGCGCTCGAAATCCTCGCGCAGCTTTTCACCGGCCTGCACAAGCGCAGGGCTGAGAAAGGGTTGCCCATCGGGGCCTTTGCGCCGCCCAAGCGCCGCAAGCGGCGATTCGGCGAGATTGACCCGCAACTTGCGGCTTTTGCCGCCTTCGGCCACGCGGGCCACACCCCAAATCGCGTGTTGGCCCTGAAAGGGGGTGGCGGCCTCGGCAAAGCCAAGGGCGGCTTGGCGGCGGCGGCGATCCTCGTCAAGCAAGCGGCGCAGCGCGGCCTTGCCTGCGGCGGTAATGGTATAGCGCGCGATGCGCCCGGCCTTGAGGCAGGAAATCCAATCCTTGATCAAGAAGGCTTGCGCCACGCTGCGATCGACCACGGCGGTGCGGGTCTGTTCGCCATCCGGGCCGGGGCGCAGCACCACGGCACGATCAAGGTCTTGCGCCACGGCAAGCACGGCGTCGGTTTCACATAGGCGCCGCAAGATACGGCGTGCCTCGCGGGCAATTGTTCCTTCATCGCCTTGGGGCGATCTGAAAGGGGCGGTCATGGTCGTTGGCTCCTCTGCATGGGTCTGGGTCTGGTGCAGTTGCGCCGCCCCTGCGCCCAACAGGCGCAAGGCTTCGTCGAAAAGCGGATCGTCACGACGGTCTTCGATACGACGGATCCGGCGGCAAATCGTGGAGGGAGCTTCGCCCGTCATACGCGCGATCTGGCGCAGCGATTGACCAGCGGCGGTATGGGCGAGGTATTGGCGTGTGGGTTCGGACAGCCAATCGGCAAGATGCGACGCGGCGCAGCAGTGATCAGGCAAAAGACGGCCGGTTCCGGCAAAGGCCGAAGTCATGACACACCCCTACTGGTTACAAGGCAACGTCGGAAGGATTTGGGCGAATTGATTACTGAATGGTTAAATTCTGTGGATATTCGAGAATTTGTTTCCATTTCGTAAACGGATAGCGCGCAGCGTGCGGTGGATAAGCCTGTGAGCAACACCACAGGCGTCGGGGTCAGCATGGGCTTTGGGTTTTGTTCCCAAGGAGGCTGACCGATGACCGAATTAACCGCCACGCTGGCCGCGATGTACCGCCCCCGGCTTTTGATCACCGCGGCGCGCATGGCGGCGCTGACACATGATGCGCAGCGCCGTGCAGCGCGCAGGCCGATCGCGGCCTTGCTGGCGGAAGAAGACAAGCTCAACACCGCGCGCCTGGGCGATGGTTTGGGCTATTCCCCCAGCCGCCATGTCGCGGTGATGAGCGCGCTTTTATGCGCGGCCCGCAACCAAGCAGGCACGCGCTAGCCGTTACATGAAGGCGTCAGGCATCGAGGCTTTCTTTTCGGCCATATAGGCCTTGAGCGCCTCGTCGATGGCGGGATCGAGATAGGGCTGCTGGTAATCGCCCAGCATCTTGTCGAGCTTGATCGCCGCCAACGCCTCGGTCGAGCGGCCACCTTCTTCGGACCATGTCTCATAGGGTTTGTAGTCCAAGACCCCGGTGCGCCAAAAGGCGGAGGCGTAGTTTTCTTGCGTATGGGCGCAGCCCAGGTAATGCCCGCCCGGCCCCACCTCGCGGATGGCCCCCATGGCTTGGGCATTCTCATCATAGGCCACGCCTTCGGCCAGCTTGTGCAAAATGCCGAGCTGGTCGGCATCCATGACGAATTTCTCGGGGCTGGCGACAAGCCCACCCTCAAGCCAGCCACAGGCATGCAGCATGAAATTCACACCCGACAAAAGCGCCGAGTTCAGCGAATTGGCCGTTTCATAGGCGGCCTGCGCGTCGGGCAGCTTGGAGCCGGTGAACGACCCGCCCGACCGATAAGGCAGGTTCAGACGCCGCGCGAGTTGGCCCGCGCCATAGGTGATCTGGCTCGCCTCGGGCGTGCCGAAGGTGGGCGCGCCGGAATTCATGTCGATCGAGGTGACGAAGGCCCCGAAAATCACCGGCGCACCAGCGCGCACAAGCTGGCTATAGGCTACGCCTGCCAGCACTTCGGCCAGCACTTGCGTCAGCGTGCCTGTGACCGACACAGGGGCCATCGCGCCGCCCACGATGAAGGGCGAGATGATGCAGGCCTGACCGGCGGCGGCATAGACCTCGAGCGCGCCCATCATGGTGGCGTCAAAGGTCAGCGGCGAGTTGATGTTGATCAGCGAGGTCATGACGCAGTTCTGATCGACGACATCCGCGCCGAACAAAATGCGCGACATCTCGACCGAATCGGCGGCGCGCACGGGTTCGGTGACCGAGCCCATATAGGGTTTGTCGCTCAGCGACATATGCGCATAGAGCATGTCGAGATGGCGCTTGTTGACCGGGATATCGGTCGGCTCGCAAATCGTGCCGCCCGAGTGATGCAGCCATTTCGACATGTAGCCCAGTTTCACGAACATCTCGAAATCGGCCATGGTGGCGTAGCGTCGCCCACCTTCACGGTCGCGCACGAAGGGGGGGCCATAGACCGGCGCCAAGACCAGCGATTTGCCACCGATCTCGACATTGCGCGCGGGGTTGCGCGCGATTTGGGTGAAACGCGACGGCGCTGTCGCGATCAATTTGCGCGCCAGCCCACGGGGGATATGCACCCGCTCGCCGCGCACATCGGCCCCAGCCGCGCGCCAACGCGCAAGCGCTGCGGGGTTTTCGACGAAATTGACACCGATTTCTTGAAGGATGGTTTCGGCGTTGTACTCGATGATCTCGATCGCCTCGGCGTTCAGGATCTCGAAATTCGGGATATTGCGCTCGATAAAGCGCGCGGTCTCGAAGCTGACGGCCGAACGCGAGGCGCGCCGCGCCGCTCCACCACCGCCGCGTACCCGCCGTGCTGCTGTCTGTTCTTCTACCGACATATCCCGAAGTCCCCCTCATGAGGTGATGATGCGATCTCCTAACCCGAGGCAGGCGCGCGCCGAGGGCGGATTGCGGCACCTCGCGCGGGAAAGCGACATGGGCGTCGTATCCTGCCCCCCGGCGGGCTTGCAAGGATCGCCGCCGGGGCATAATGCACTGCCTATGAGCACGCACGCCGCCCCCGCCCCGCACGACCATGACCGCCTGCTGATCATCGATTTCGGCAGCCAGGTAACGCAACTGATCGCCCGCCGCCTGCGCGAGCTAAAGGTCTATTGCGAAATCCACCCCTATCAAAAGGTCACCGACGCATTCTTGGACGATTTCGCGCCCAAGGCGGTGATCTTTTCCGGTGGCCCCGACAGCGTGACGCGGGATGGATCGCCGCGCCCACCAGCCTCAGTCTATGCGCGCGGCTTGCCGATCCTTGGCATCTGTTACGGCCAACAGGTGATGATGCAAGATCTGGGCGGCAAGGTCGAAGCGGGCGAACACGCCACGGCCGAATTCGGCCGCGCCTATGTCACGCCAGCAGGCGAGAGCGCTGATTTCCTCAAGGGCTGGTTCAATGATGGCGGCCGCGAACAGGTATGGATGAGCCATGGCGACCATGTTTCGGAAATTGCGCCGGGTTTCGCGGTCTATGGCACATCGCCCGGTGCGCCCTTTGCGATCACCGCAGATCTCGCGCGCCGCTTTTTCGCCGTGCAATTCCACCCCGAGGTGCATCACACCCCCAATGGCGCAAAGCTCTATGAGAATTTCGTCAAGATGGCCGGGTTCAAGGGCGATTGGACCATGGGTGCCTACCGCGAAGAGGCGATTGCGCGCATCCGCGAGCAGGTAGGCGATGCGCGTGTGATCTGCGGCCTATCGGGTGGTGTCGATTCATCGGTGGCGGCCGTGTTGATCCATGAGGCGATCGGCGATCAGCTAACCTGCGTCTTTGTCGATCACGGGCTGTTGCGCCAAGACGAGGCCGAACAAGTCGTCACAATGTTCCGCGATCATTACAACATGCCGCTGATCCATGCCGAGGAAAGCGAGCGGTTCTTGAGCGCGCTTGAGGGTGTTTCCGACCCCGAGGTCAAGCGCAAGACCATCGGCAAGCTCTTCATCGATGTGTTCCAGCATTACGCCGATGGGATCGAAGGGGCAGCCTTTCTGGCGCAAGGCACGCTGTACCCCGATGTGATTGAATCCGTCAGCTTCTCGGGCGGGCCATCGGTCACGATCAAATCGCACCATAATGTTGGCGGCTTGCCCGAAAAGATGGGGCTGAAGCTGGTCGAACCCTTGCGCGAGCTGTTCAAGGATGAGGTCCGCGCGCTTGGCCGCGAGCTTGGCCTGCCCGACAGCTTTATCGGGCGTCACCCCTTCCCCGGCCCCGGCCTTGCCATCCGCTGCCCCGGCGAGATCACGCGCGAAAAGCTCGATATCCTGCGCAAGGCCGATGCGGTTTTCATCGACCAGATCCGCCGCCACGGGCTTTACGACGAAATCTGGCAGGCTTTCGTCGCGATCTTGCCGGTCAAGACGGTCGGGGTGATGGGCGATGGGCGAACCTATGATTTCGCCTGCGCGCTGCGCGCGGTCACTTCCGTTGATGGGATGACGGCGGATTACTACCCGTTCAGCCATGATTTCTTGGGCGAAACCGCCACGCGGATCATCAACGAGGTCAAGGGGATCAACCGCGTGACCTATGATATCACCTCGAAGCCCCCCGGGACGATCGAGTGGGAGTAAAGCGGATCGGTCGATTGATCCGCGCGGCCCTGCTGCTTTGGGCGGCTGGGCTTTTTGCCATCTTACTCTGGACCTTGCTCTGGCCTCTGGATCGCCCCCTGCCGCAGGGTGACGCCATCATCTGTCTGGGCGCAGGCGTGGACAGCGCGGGACGGATCGATCAGGCAAGCACCAAGCGCGCGGAGGCTTGCGCGGAACTGGCGCGCGCGGGTGCCGCACCCATCGTGGTCTTTACCGGCGGGCCGCTGCGACCCGGCCTACCCACATCGGCCGACGGCATGGCCGAAATCGCGCAGCGCGCAGGTTTGGGCGGGGCCTTGGTCTTGTTGGAAACCGCTTCTTATTCGACGTTGCAAAACGCGCTCTTTAGCCTTGATTTGATAGAGACGGAGGCGCGGTTGATCCTTGTGACCGAGGCCTTTCATCTGCCCCGCGCCTGGGCATCATTCACGGTGATGGGTGCGCGCGATCTGGCGCTTTACCCATCCGAGCGGCTACGGCAAAGCCAAAGGGGCGGTCGGGCATGGGGTATGCTGCTGCGCGAAAGCCTTGCGATCTGGTTCAATGCCGGGCGCTTTACCGCTTGGCGGATCGGCGGTGCCTTGGGTGTCGATGACACGGCCCGCGCGGCTTGGCTACGGTGATCTCAGGGGGATGGTGCGCCCGAAGGTGCATGCTGCGCGCATCAGCGCGCGAGCTGTCAACGGTAGGCGTGTAGCCGCCCCTCGGTGCTGAGGACCAAAAGCGTGTCACCCGCGATGATGGGATGGGCCGCCGCCCCGCCCGGCACATCAAGCGTGCCGACCCGTTCACCGCTTTCAGGTGCGAACATGCGGATCAGCCCATCGCCCGATGCGATCACGAGCCGCCCACCAGCCAAAATCGGGCCGTAATGGGTGAACACGGCCTTGCGGCGGCGTTCGCGATTGGCCTCGAACAGGGGCAATTCACTGCCCCAGATGCGTGTGCCATTGCCCGCATCAAGGCGGATCAATTCGTTGCGGTCCGAGATGAAAAACACGCTGTCACCGGCGACCAGAACGGGTGAATAAGCCCCCTCCGCCGCCTGCCACACCCGCGCGCCGGTGCGCGCGTTCATCGCCATGACGCGGCCAGATTGGTTGCCCGCATAAACCGTGCCGCCCGCAACGACGGGATCAGATGTGATATCGTTGAGCGTGGCATAGGCCGTGCCAAGACGCCCACCGGCGACAAAGGATGTCCACAGCGTCAAGCCCGTGGCCGGAAAACTTGCCGCGATCTCGCCCGAGGGAAAGGGGAAAAAGACCCGCCCATCGGCCACGGCGGGGGCGGCACCGCCCACCAGCACCGAGGGCGCATCGGTCGAGGGGATGCGCCAGCGCAGCCGCCCATCATCGGCAGCTATCGCCCAAGCCTCGGAATTGCGGCCCACGACATAAATGACGTCGCCCGCGATGCTGGGCGCGCCCAAGACCGTGCCAAGGCGTTGACGCCATTGGATCGCGCCGCTGGCGGCATCGACCGACAAGACCTCGCCATAAGGGGTGGTCACGATAAGCTTTCCACCCGCAAGCGCCAAACCACCACCCGACGCGTCGCCGCCCCGGTCGAAATCGGGTACCAAGCTTGCGGTCCAGATCGCGCCGCCGGTCGCCAGATCGGTGGCTTGCAACTGCCCACCCGCATCGATGGTGAAGACCGCGCTTGCATTGGCCACGGGATCAGTCGCGATGCGGTTGCGGCGGCTGTTGCCTTGGCCGATATCGGCCGTCCAGACAGCTACGGGTGCGGCCGACAATGCGGCATGTGGCAGGCGGTTGGCACTATTGAAGCCGCGGCTGGACCAAATGTCGATCCTGCTGGCGGTGGGGAGCGAAATCGGGCGCGCCACATCAGCCATCGCGGCATCGGAGGCGGCAGCGCGTCCATCTTCACCGGGCAGGCTTGCAGACAAGGGCGTGCGCGTATCGAAGCGTTCACCGGGCAGCACCCGCTCGCGCTCGCAGGCTGCGACGAACACCATCGCGCAAACACCAAGCGCCAAACCGATCTTGCGTTCCATTCCCGCTCTGCCCTTCGGTCCGGTCATCCCCCGGCCTTCCTGTTATGCCGCCCGCACGCGGCGGTCGTCATGGTTGCGTGGCTGGGGCAGTGTCGATCAAGCTTGCGCCCGCCTCGATCGCCACAATCAACTGCGCGGCGCGTTCTTGCAAGCCCGCCGTGGCCGCGGCGTTGCGCGCGATGACCTGCAGCCGCGCCAAGGCGGCCTCGGTATCGCCAGCGCGCAGATCGAGAAGTGCCAGCTGCTCTTCGGCCAACATCGCGTAGGGTGCGCCGGGTGCGGCCAAGATATCAAAGATCAAACGCGCAGCCGCCGGCTCGGAAGGTGCCAACAATTCCGCCTTCAGCACCGCCAGATCGCGGTAGCGCCGGGGCAGATCGCCCGCCTCGGCAGCAGTGCGCAGCCCTGCTGCGACATCTGCCGCCTCATCGGCACCCGGTGCGGTTTCGGCGGCGGCCAAAAGCGCCAGCAAGATCTGCGCCTCGGGGTTATCGGTTGCGATCGCCGAAAGCGCGGCGACACGCGCAGGACCATCCGGCCCATCGAGCGCGGACAACAGCGCATCGCCGAAAGCCTGCGATGCGGCGCGGTCTTGTGCGCGGGAGTATTCGAACCAAGCAGCCACGGCCACGATGCCGACCACCACCAGAACGGCAAGCCAGCCCCAACGGCGAAACAGCGCGAAAAGTCGATCACGGCGGACCTCTTCGGTCACCTCATCGATAAAACTGTCGGTATTCGACATCTGCCCCCCGCAACCCCGGTCACTCCAATGCGTGCTGCGTCTTAGCCCGACGCCACCCTTGGCCGCAAGACCCGCAGCGGTACATGCCAGCGGCAAAATCTGAACAGTTCGGTTCAGTCTTGCGCGGCAACGCAGAAAAAACTAATCTGAACCGGTCGGTTTAGCGTAATCAAGACAACTGGCAGAATGCTTGGCCGCACCGCCACGGGCCCACCCCGCGGAACGGCCCGGAAAAAGGGTTAGCATGCGCATCTTTCCAATCATCACTGCGACGCTTGTGTGCATCGCAATTTTCTTTGCGGTTTTTCAGCGCGAGGCCTTGGTGAATTTCGCCGCCCGCTTCGGCGCGCAAGACAGCATGCCGCCTGCGGATGACGCCGCACCCGGCCCGGTCGCGACCGCGCAAAGCGAGACCCAAGATGAGCGCGTGCATGTGCTTGTGCGCCGCTCGACTGCGCAGATCACGGAAAACGCTGTGCCTTTGCGTGGCCGGACCGAAGCGATGCGCGCCGTTACAGTGGCCGCCGAAACGGCGGGCCGGATCATCTCGACCCCGATCCGCGCCGGTGCCTATGTCGAAACCGGCACGGTCTTGTGCCAAATCGACCCCGGAACGCGGCTGACTGCCCGCGAGGAGGCTTTGGCCGCGCTGCAATCCGCCCGTGCCCGCCTGCCCGAGGCCGAGGCACAGCTGGCAGGCGCGCGCGCGCAGCTGACCGCAGCCGAGATCGATGCCAATGCCGCCACGCAGCTGAGCGCCTCTGGTTTTGCCTCGGAAACCCGTGCCGCTGGGGCCGAGGCCGTGCGCGAAGGTGCGCTGGCCGGCATCCAATCGGGCGAAGCAGCCGTGGCGCAAGCGCGCTCGGGCATCCGCTCGGCCGAGGCGGCGGTGACGCGCGCGCAAGAAGAGATTGACCGGCTGACCATCATGGCCCCTTTCGCAGGCTATCTTGAGACAGACACCGCCGAATTGGGCAGCTTGCTGCAACCCGGTAGCCCCTGTGCGCGGATCATCCAGCTTGATCCGATCAAGCTGGTGGGGTTTGTCCCCGAAGCACAGGTCGACCGCGTGACGGTGGGGGCCATGGCCGGTGCGCGGCTCGCCTCGGGGCGTGATGTGATGGGCGAGGTGAGTTTCGTCAGCCGCTCGGCCGATGAGCGCACCCGCACCTTCCGTGTGGAGATCACGGTGCCCAATGCCGATGTCACGATCCGCGATGGCCAGACCGCCGATATCTTGATCCGCTCCGAGGGGATTCCCGCGCATCTCTTGCCCGCCTCGGCGATGACGCTGGACGACAATGGCACCTTGGGCCTGCGCATCGTGACCGATGGCGTGGTGCAGTTCGTGCCCGTGCGCATGCTGCGCGACACGGCCAATGGCGTGTGGCTGACGGGCCTAGCCGAAACGGCGGATGTGATCGTGGTGGGCCAAGAATTCGTCACCGATGGTGTCGCGGTCCGCGTGAGTTATGACGAGGTGACGCAATGACCGGCTTGATCGACTGGGCCGCCAGCCGTGCGCGCATGGTCGTGGCCTTCGTGGTGCTCTCGCTGGTCGTGGGCACCGCCGCCTATGTGGGCCTTCCGAAAGAGGGTGAGCCCGACATCGACCTTCCGGGCCTGTTCGTCTCGGTCCCCTTCCCCGGTATTTCCGCCGAGGATAGCGAGCGCCTGCTCGTCCGCCCGATGGAGGCGGAGTTTCAAGATCTCGACGGTCTGACCACCATCACCGCCACCGCCGCCGAAGGATTCGCCGGGATTTTCGTCGAGTTCGAGTTCGGCTGGGATAAATCGGCCACCATCGCCGATCTGCGCGACGCCATGGGCCGCGCACAGGCGCAATTCCCGGCAGGTGCCGAAAGCTATTCGATCAACGAGATCAATTTCTCGGAGTTTCCGATCATCATCGTCGCCCTCTCGGGTGACGCGCCCGAGCGCACGCTGATCCGTCTGGCAACCGAGATGCAGACAGCGCTTGAGGCGCTGACGCCGGTGCTGGAAGCCGGGCTTGCCGGTACGCGCGACGAGATGCTCGAGGTGATCCTCGACCCGCTCGCGCTCGAGGCTTATGATGTCACCGCCGCCGATCTGATCGGGGCCGTGGTCAACAATAACCAACTCATCGCCGCAGGCGAGGTGACGACCGAAGGCGGGGCGATTTCGGTCAAGATCCCCTCAAGCTTCGATGGTCCGGCCGATGTCTACAACCTGCCGATCACGGTCAATGGCGACCGCGTGGTCACCTTGGGCGAATTGGCCGAGATCCGCCTGACCTATGAGGACCGCACCGGCACCGCGCGTTTCAACGGTGAGCCGACCGTGGCACTGCAAGTGGTCAAGCGCCAAGGCTTCAACATCATGGATACTGCCGCCCTTGTGCGCGCCACCGTCGATGATGTGCGCAGCACATGGCCCGTGGAATTGCAGCAATCGGTGCATGTGGACACCACGCTCGACCAATCGGTCACCGTGGCCGACATGGTGCGCCAACTCGAAGGGTCGGTCTTGACCGCCATCGCGCTGGTCATGGTGGTGGTGCTGGCCGCCCTTGGCACACGCTCGGCCATGCTGGTGGGGTTCGCGATCCCCACATCCTTCATGCTGGCCTTCGTGCTCTTGGGCATCATGGGGGTGCCGATCTCGAACATCGTGATGTTCGGCCTGATCTTGGCCGTCGGCATGTTGGTCGATGGTGCGGTGGTGGTGGTCGAATATGCCGATAAGCGCCTGCAAGCCGGCGCGCGCCCGATGCAGGCCTATACGGATGCGGCCAAGCGGATGTTCTGGCCGGTCGTGGCCTCGACCGCGACCACGCTTTGCGCCTTTTTGCCGATGCTCTTTTGGCCCGGCGTGCCGGGTGAATTCATGGGCATGCTGCCTGTGACGATGATCTTCGTGCTTTCGGCCTCGCTCATCGTGGCCTTGGTCTATCTGCCGGTTCTGGGCGGTGTGGCCGCGCGGTTCACGCGGCTGACCGAACGGGCGAGTGCTGCGATCATGGCGCTGGTGCCGTGGTATGTGGCGCGCGTCGCGATCACGCTTGTGGTCGCCTATCTGATGTTCATGGCCGCGATGCAGATGATCAACCCCGGTGTGTTGATCGATATGCCCGCCGATGCCGCACCGATGATCCGCATGGCACCGGGGGCGATCTTGTTCGTACTGGCGGCATGCGCCATGTCGGCGATGATGGGCACGGTCATGCCAGCCGCCCGCAACGCGCGCGTCGAAGCGGGCTATCGCCGCACACCCTTTGGCCATGTGATCCATGCCATCGTCGGCAACCCGGTGATGCCGCTGGTCTCGATCGGGGCGGTCGTGGGCTTTGTCATCTGGACCTTCGCCTATTTCGGCGAGAACAATAACGGGGTCGAGTTCTTCGTCGAAAGCGAGCCTGAGAACGCCATCGTCTATGTGCGCGCGCGCGGCAACCTCTCGGTCACCGAGCAAGACGCGATCGTGCGCCAGGTCGAGGCGCTGGTGATCGATACCGAGGGCGTGCGCGATGTCTTTGCCTTTGCAGGTGATGGCGGGTTGAACAACAACACAGGCGGTGTGGCGGCCCCCGTCGACACCATCGGCCAGATCCAGCTTGACCTCGAGCCTTGGGGCCAACGCCCTGATGGCGATCTGATCTTGGCGCGCCTGCAAGAGCGGCTTGACCAATTGCCCGGCATCGCGACCGAGATCTTTTCGCAATCACGCGGGCCGGCCAGCGGCAAGCCGCTGCACCTGCGCCTGTCAGGCGACAATTGGGATGAGCTGCAAGCCGCCGCCAATATCGCGCGGGGCTATTTCAACACCCTGCCCGGACTGACGCTGGTCGAAGATACCCTGCCCCTGCCCGGCATCGATTGGCAGATCGATGTCGATGTCGAGGCCGCGGGCCGTTTTGGCGCCGATGTGGCGACCGTGGGCGCGATGGTCCAGCTGGTGACACGCGGGATCTTGCTCGATACCATGCGGGTGCCTACCTCGGATGAAGAGATCGATATCCGCGTGCGCTTTCCAGAAGAGGCGCGCGTTCTCTCGACACTCGACACGCTGCGCGTGCGCACCCGCGACGGGCTGGTGCCGCTCTCGAATTTCGTGCGCTATACCCCTGCCCCGCAGCTGGCCGAGATCAACCGCATCGACCAAAGCCGCGTATTGGATGTGAAAGCCGATGTGCTGACGGGGCTTTACCGGATCGAAGACGGCGATGGCACGGCGCTGGCCTATGCCTTCGACGCCGCCGAAAGCACCCGCGATGATGCACCCGATTTCACCGCCGCAGGGCGCGATTGGCAGATCTTGCAGCGCTTTGACGATCAAGCCACCGAGCGGCTGGTCAATGGGCTGACGCTCGGGGCCTATCTGGCCGTCCCCGTCAATGCCAATGAACGCATCGCGGCCGTCAGCGCGTGGCTGGCCGAGCAATCACCGCTGCCAGCATCGGTCAATTGGGAATGGGCCGGCGATCAAGAGGAACAGGCCGAAAGCCAAGCCTTTCTCGGCCAAGCCTTCGGTGCCGCGCTGGGGCTGATGTTCATCATTTTGCTGGCGCAGTTCAACTCGGTCTACAACTCCGTTCTGGTCTTGTTGGCCGTGATCTTGTCGACCGCCGGCGTGCTGATCGGCATGTTGGTGATGGATCAATCCTTCTCCATCATCATGACCGGCACAGGCATCGTGGCGCTTGCGGGCATCGTGGTGAACAACAACATCGTCTTGATCGACACCTATCAAGAATACGCCCGCTATATGCCCCGGATCGAGGCAATCACCCGCACGGTCGAGGCGCGCATCCGCCCAGTGCTTTTGACCACCATCACCACGATGGCGGGTCTGACCCCGATGATGTTCGGCATCAGCCTCGACTTCGGCGATGGCGGCTATACTGTCGACAGCCCAACGGCGCTGTGGTGGAAGCAATTGGCCACCGCCGTGGTCTTTGGCCTTGGCATCGCGACGGTGCTGACACTGGTCTTCACACCCTCGCTCTTGGCGCTGCGGATCTGGTTCTGGACGATCATGGGCTGGGTCACGCGCGCCTTGGCACAAATGGGCGCCGATAAGATGAGCCGCGGCGCGCAGGATTGGGCGCTGAACCGCCAGGCACGCCGCCTGCGCAACCCGATGATCTTTTGGGATGAAGACCCCAGAGCGGACATGGCCACCGCCGCAGACCCGCAAAGCGACACGGATCAACCCGACCCGCTCGCCCCACCCTTGCGCGCGGCGGAATAAACGAGGGGGGAGTAAATCCCCCCTCACACGCCCAGAAAATCGTCAAAGATCAACAGGCCTAAACAGCGACGCTGGGCGCGATGTTTCGCACGCAACATCGCATCCGCGCGCCGCGACCCGTTAGAGCGTGTCGCGTTCTATCGCATTCACCGTAACAGGCGAACGCGTTATGCCTTGCAAACGCTGCCTCGCCTTTTGCGGTGAATATAGCGGACTGATCAAACGCGACACGCTCTAGGCTGCGGCGTGTTTGCGCGCCGCCAGCATCGGGCCAAGGTAACGGCCCGTATGGCTGGCCGTGACCGTGGCGACCGCCTCAGGCGTGCCGACGGCCACGATCTCACCACCGCCATCACCCCCTTCGGGTCCGATATCGATGATCCAATCGGCGGTCTTGATGACATCGAGATTATGCTCGATCACCACCATGGAGTTGCCCTGATCGACCAACTCGTGCAGCACTTCAAGCAGCTTTTTCACATCCTCGAAATGCAGCCCCGTGGTGGGCTCGTCCAAGATGTAAAGCGTCCGGCCCGTCGAGCGTTTCGCCAGTTCCTTGGAGAGCTTGACGCGCTGCGCCTCGCCGCCCGAAAGGGTCGTCGCCTGCTGGCCCACCTTGATATAGCCAAGCCCCACGCGGACCAGCGCATCCATCTTTTCGCGGATCGATGGCACGGCCTTGAAGAATTCCTGCGCATCCTCAACGGTCATATCCAGCACATCGGCGATGGATTTGCCCTTGAACTGCACCTCCAGCGTTTCGCGGTTGTAGCGCTTGCCCTTGCAGGTCTCGCAGGTGACGTAAACGTCGGGCAGGAAATGCATCTCGATCTTGATGACGCCATCGCCTTGGCACGCCTCGCAGCGGCCACCCTTGACGTTGAAGGAAAACCGCCCCGGCTTGTAGCCGCGCGCCTTGGCCTCGGGCAGACCCGCGAACCAATCGCGGATTGGCGTGAAGGCACCCGTATAGGTCGCGGGGTTGGAGCGCGGCGTACGCCCGATGGGGCGTTGGTCGATATCGATCACCTTATCGAGATATTCGAAACCCTTGATCGTTTCGCAAGGTGCGGGGGTCTCGCGCGCGCCGTTGAGCTTGACGGCGGCGTTTTTGTAAAGCGTCTCGATGGTGAGCGTGGATTTGCCGCCCCCCGACACGCCGGTCACGCAAATGAATTTGCCCAAGGGAAATTCCGCCGTCACATCGCGCAGGTTGTTGCCCGTGGCCTTGACCACCGTCAGCGCCTTGCCATTGCCCTTGCGCCGCTCAGCAGGCACGGCAATCTCGCGCGTGCCCGACAGGTATTGCCCGGTGATCGAGGCGGGATCGGCGATGATCTCATCCGGTGTGCCTTGGGCCACGATCCGGCCACCATGCACACCCGCCCCCGGACCGATGTCGAAAACATAATCGGCCTCGCGGATGGCTTCTTCGTCATGCTCGACAACGATCACCGTATTGCCCTGATCGCGCAGGTTCTTAAGCGTGGTCAAAAGCCGGTCATTGTCGCGCTGGTGCAACCCGATCGAGGGCTCATCGAGCACATAAAGCACGCCCGTCAGCCCCGAGCCGATCTGGCTGGCCAACCGGATGCGCTGGCTTTCGCCGCCCGACAGCGTGCCCGCATTGCGTGCCAGCGTCAGGTAGTCGAGACCCACATTGTTCAAGAAACCAAGCCGTTCGCGGATTTCCTTGAGGATGGCGCGCGCGATCTCGTTTTTCTGCGCGCTTAAGCTGGCAGGCACTGCCTCGCACCAAGCAAAGGCCTCGCGGATCGACATTTGTACCACCTCGCCTGCATGCAGGCCCGCGATCTTGACCGCCAGCGCCTCGGGGCGCAGGCGATAACCGCCGCAAGCGCCACAGGGGCGGTTATTGTGATACTGCTCGAATTCTTCGCGGATCCATGCGCTATCGGTCTCGCGGTAGCGGCGCTCCATATTGGGGATCACCCCCTCGAAGCTGCGCTTGACCTGATAGACACGCCCCCCCTCATCATAGCGAAAGGGGATCTCTTCCTCGCCTGAGCCGCGCAAAAACACCTGCTGCACCTTTTCGGGCAGGTCTTTCCACGCCGCTTTCGCGTCAAAGCCGTAATGGCGCGCGATGGCTTGGATCGTCTGGGTGAAATAGGGGGATTTGCCCTTGCGCCAGGGTGCGATGGCCCCGTTCTCAAGGCTGAGCGTGACATCAGGCACCATCAGGCGTTCGTCAAAGAACAATTCCGCCCCCAAGCCGTCGCAGACCGGGCAGGCCCCGAAAGGCGCGTTGAAGGAAAACAGCCGCGGCTCGATCTCGGGGATGGTGAAGCCGGAAACGTGACAGGCGAAGTTTTCCGAAAAGGTCAGGCGCTCGGGATCACCCTCGGCGGGCGCGGTTTCGAGGATGGCGATCCCATCGGCCAGATCCAGCGCGGTGCGGAAACTATCGGCAAGCCGCGCCTCGCTGCCCGCGCGCACCACGATCCGGTCCACCACAACATCGATATCATGGCGGAATTTCTTGTCGAGCGTGGGCGGCTCATCGAGCTCATAGAACTGCCCATCGACCTTGACGCGCTGAAAGCCTTGCTTGCGCAGCTCCATGAATTCCTTGCGGTATTCGCCTTTGCGGTCGCGCACGATGGGGGCAAGCAGATAGGCGCGCGTCCCCTCGTCCAATGCCATGACACGGTCGACCATATCTTGCACCTGCTGCGCCTCGATGGGCAGGCCCGTGGCCGGGCTGAAGGGCGTGCCGGCGCGTGCGAAAAGCAGGCGCATATAGTCATAGATCTCGGTCACGGTACCGACGGTCGAGCGCGGGTTTTTCGATGTCGTCTTTTGCTCGATGGAAATCGCAGGGCTCAGCCCCGAGATGTGATCGACATCGGGCTTTTGCATCATGTCGAGGAATTGGCGCGCATAGGCCGAAAGGCTTTCGACATAGCGCCGCTGCCCCTCGGCATAGATGGTGTCGAAGGCAAGCGAGGATTTGCCTGACCCAGACAGCCCGGTGATCACCACCAGCTTATCGCGCGGAATGTCGAGGTCGATATTCTTGAGGTTATGTTCGCGCGCGCCGCGGACCTCGATCTGCTTCATCTCGGGCATGGTTGGGCCTGTCATTAACGGGTCAGTAAGAGATAGGCGACGGCGCCCGAGTCTCCAATGAAAAAATAAGAACTTTTAGCGAACATTCATCATTATGGCCGCGCGATAGGCGATTGCCGTGACCAGCGCCCCGACACCCCCCACCGCGATCGCCAAGGGCAGGCTGGCCCCCGCCCCCAAGGCCGCCAAAACCGGGGTGCCCGCGAATGTGCCGATATTGCCGAGTTGGGCCAAGGCCCCATTGGCCAATGCGCGGCCATCCTCGGTCTGGTTCAACCATGGCACGGCGGCAAAACCGCCGCCCGCCACGACGCCCGAGATCAGCATCGCCAGCACCGACAGGCCCGCCGCCTGGGCAGGCCAGGCCAAGCCAATGGCAAAAACCGCCCCCATCACGCCAAAACCACCCGCCACCAAGGCCCCCGGCGCGATGAACCGCGCCAAGACACCTGCGCCCAATGATCCCACGATCCCGACGATCGGCAGAACAGGGGCCAGCCATAACGCCCCCAGCGCGGTAGGCAGATAGGTGACCGCGGCCAGAAACAAGAAAGCATAGATGCCATGGCCCAACGCAGGCGCGAAAAGCCTTGGGTCACGATAAATCAGGAGGTGATCGGAAAGCTGCGGGGGCGCGCGCCGCGCCACGGCCGCGCGCGGCAGCATCCACCACAGCACCACCGCGAAAATGGCACAAAGCGCGCCATGCACGGCAAAGACGGGTGCCGCATGATCGCCCACCACAAGGGCGGCCAGCGCGAAACCGACCCCGAAAAACGTGGCCCACAGCCCCATGACCAAGCCACGCACACGCGGCGCGGCCAGACCCGCCATCAGCGTGGGAATGGCCACGACCAGCACCAGATGCCCTGCCCCCTCGACGACGCGCAGCGCGATCAGGATGGGAAAAGCGGGTAAAAGCGCCTGCGCGCCACCCGCCAACGCCGACAGGCCCAGCGCCGCCAAGATCGCGCGGCGCGGGCCCATGCTGGCCGTCAGCCCGCCCGCCATAACGCCAAAGATGATGCCGATCACCGCCACGCCTGAGACGGCAAAAGCCACGGGCCAGCCGGGATAGACCAAGGCCAAGGGGCCAAGGGTGAGCGAGATCTTGGCAAATTGCCCGGCCGCCAAAAGCCCCGCGCCGTAGAGCGCGGCGATCAGCGCCCAGGGCGTGCGAGTGGGCGGATGGGGCGCGTTGTGGTTCATGGCGTCTGCTTGACCGGGCGCAAGGGCGCGGTCAAGCGCGACAGATCACAGGTGGATCACGCGGCCATAGGCATCAAGCACGCTCTCATGCATCATTTCCGACAGCGTCGGATGCGGGAACACGGTTTCCATCAGATCGGCCTCGGTGGTTTCGAGCTTTTGGCCGATGACATAGCCTTGGATCAGTTCCGTCACCTCGGCCCCGATCATATGCGCGCCCAAAAGCTCGCCTGTCTTGGCGTCGAACACGGTCTTGATCATCCCCTCGGGCTCGCCCAGCGCGATGGCCTTGCCATTGCCGATGAAAGGGAAGCGGCCGACCTTGACCTGATAGCCCCGCTCCTTGGCCTTGGCCTCGGTCAGGCCGACGCTTGCCACCTGCGGATGGCAATAGGTGCAGCCTGCGATCTGCTCGGGCTTGACCGGGTGTGGATGGCCGCCCGCGATCAACTCGGCGACCATCACGCCCTCATGGCTGGCCTTGTGCGCAAGCCACGGGCCGTTGGTGGCATCCCCGATGACATAAAGCCCCTCGACGCCTGTGCGGCAGTAATCATCGGTGACGACAAAGCTGCGGTCGATCTTGGCGCCCAGCGCCTCGAGGCCCAAGCCTTCGGTATTGGCGACGATGCCGACGGCGGAAATGACGGTGTCGAAATCATGCATCTCGATCTTGCCATCAACCTCGATATGGGCGGTCACCTTGTCAGCGGCGCGGTCGAGTTTCTTGACCATGGCCTTGACCATGATCTTCATCCCCTGCTTTTCAAAGGACTTCTTGGCAAAGGCCGAAATCTCGGCGTCTTCCACGGGCAGGATGCGGTCCATCACCTCGACCACGGTCGTATCGGCGCCCAGCGTGCTGTAGAAATTCGCGAACTCGATCCCGATCGCGCCCGAGCCGATCACCAGCAATTTCTTCGGCATATGCGGCGGCACAAGCGCATGCTTGTAGGTCCAGACGCGCTTGCCATCGGCCTCCAGCCCCGGCAGTTCGCGCGCCCGCGCGCCGGTGGCGAGGATGATGTGCTTGGCGCTGAGTTCCTCGGTGCCCTTGTCGGTCGTGACGCTGACACGGCCCTTGGCGGGGATCGTGGCGGTGCCCATGACCACGGTCACCTTGTTCTTCTTCATCAGATGGCCGACGCCGGAATTGAGCTGCTTGGCCACATTGCGTGAGCGTTTGACCACCGCGTCGAGATCATAGCTGATATTGTCTGCTTTCAGCCCGAACTCCGCCGCGCGGTGCATCAGGTGGAACACTTCGGAGGAACGCAGCATCGCCTTGGTCGGGATACAGCCCCAGTTGAGGCAGATGCCCCCCATATGCTCGCGTTCCACGATGGCCACCTTCAGGCCAAGCTGGCTGGCGCGGATCGCAGCCACATAGCCCCCGGGGCCTGCACCGATCACGATCACGTCGAATGTTTGAGATGCCACGGGCTACTCTCCTCCGGATTCCCATTTGTTCAACGTTAAACAAATTTTACGCCGCGCGACAATCGGCGTTGGGTCGCAGGCCGGTTTGCACAGGGCGCAAAGCTCCTGCATGCAGAGGGTCGCGAAAACCCGAGGGGTTCTTGCAACCTAGCCTGACGTTTTTTGCAATTCCTGCACGATGGCACCATAGCCCCCAGCGGCCAAAAAGCCGTCCTCTTCCGGGGTCGAGATGCGGCCCAGCGCAGCATTGCGATAGGGAAAGCGCCCGTAACGGCGGATCACTTCGCGATGGGCGCGCGCATGCAGCAGGTTGTCGCCCGTGGCCATGCGCGCCTTGAACAGCCGCACACTGCGGTCTTGGTCGGTCAACATTTCCGAATGCATGTAAGGCAGGTAAAAGAATTGCCGCATCGGCTCGGCAATGCGCAGATCCCACTCATGGTTGATGGCCAGCGCCGCGACCCGCAGCGCGCGCGCATCAGAGGCAAAGGCCCGCGGGCTTTCGCGAAACATGTTGCGGGGGAATTGATCGGTCAAAATGATCAGCCCGAGCGCACCCTTTGGACCCATCGCCCAATGATCGCACCCGCCTGCACAGGCGCTATCCCATAGAGCGCCGAAACGATCCCTGATGGTGCGGTCGAAGGCGGCATCTTGGCGATACCATGACTCGGGGCCTGCCTCTTGCCAGAAGGTGATTACCTCGCCCGCGCGGTTTTCCATGACTTTGGTCATCGGACGGTTCCTTTCTCGGCCGCCTTAGCTTGTCGTCGTCTCGGTGCGGTTCTCGGCCTCGCTGGCCTCGGTCGCCTCTACATAAAGCTCTTGTGCGGTCTCGACCGCAACAGGCGATGCACCGGGCAAGATATTTGGATAAGACACCGCCTCGTGATCCTTGTCGCCTGCATAGGCCGAGGGGCGGCGCGTCATGCGCCAAAGCCCGTAAGCGGAAGTCAGGAACAAAAACAGCGCCATGATCAGCCAATAGCCGCCAGGCCCCATGAAGGACATGACCAAACCCGCCAAGGGCGGACCAACGATTGCGCCCAAGCCGTTGAGAAAGATCAACCCGCCCGAGGCCGATGGCATCTCTTCGGAGGAAAGGTAGTCATTGGTATAGGCGATCAAGAGCGCATAAAGCGGCTGTGACAGACCGCCGACCAATCCCGCGACAATCATGAGAAAAACAAAACTCTCGGCAAAGGCGTAGCCGCCGATACCCACGACACCGGCCAAGGCGGCGCTGGCCACGATCATCACACGCCGGTCGATGCGATCCGACAGCCAGCCCATCGGGTATTGCATGACGATCGCACCCAGAAAGATCACTGACATGAACAGCGAAATCTGACCAAGCGACAGCCCCATTTCGGTGGCATAGACCGACCCCATGCCGAACTGCATCGCATAGACCGCCCCCATCAAGAGCATGCCGACCGTGCCGAAGGGCGAGGCGCGGTAAAGCGACAGCAAACTCATCGGGCGCGAAGCTTGAAAGGCAGGCGCGGGCTGCACCGACAACAAGATCGGCGCAAAGCTAATCGACACGAGGATCGAGGGGATGATGAACAGCAAAAAGCCCGATGGGTCACCCGCCGACAAGATCCCCTGCCCCGCGACCAGCCCGAACATCTGCACCAACACATAGGTCGAAAGCGACTGGCCCCGCGTCGTATTGGTGGAGGCATCATTGAGCCAGCTTTCGGCGGTCACATAGACCCCCGACAGGCTGAAGCCCAAGATCACGCGCAGCACCATCCATGCATAGGGATCGGTCAGGACCGGGTAGCTGATCAAGGTCGCTGAAATAAGCGAGCCAAGCGCCGCAAAGACCCGCACATGGCCCACCTTGGCGATAAAGACCGGCGCAAAGCGCGATCCACCCAGGAAACCCACGAAATAGGCCGAGGCGACAAAGGACAGCTCAAAGGTCGAGAACCCCTCGATCGCGCCGCGCACGCCCATCAGCGAGCCTTGCAAGCCATTGCCGATCTGCAACAAGAACATACCCAGCAGCAGCGGCCATGACAGGCGCAGAACACTGATCATCGAAACAGCCTTTCCCTTGGTATCGCCGAAAGCTTGGCGACCGAAATCATCCCCGGTCTGTCACATCTGCGACGGAATCAGGAGAGACGCGTCACCATAGGAAAAGAAACGGTAGTTTTCCTTGATCGCATGCGCATAGATCGCGCGCACCCGCTCCTGGCCCATCAAGGCCGAGACCAGCATCATCAGCGTCGATTTGGGCAGGTGGAAATTGGTCATTAACCCATCGGTGATTTTCCAGCGGTAGCCGGGATAGATGAAGATATCGGTTTCACCCTCATAGGCGCGCATGGTGCCATCGGCCTCAGCGGCTGTTTCGATCAACCGTAGCGCCGTTGTGCCGACGGGAATGATCCGCCCGCCTGCCGCGCGTGTTGCGTTCATCTCGGCGGCGGCTTGTTCGCGCACCTCGCCCCATTCGGCATGCATGCGGTGGGTGGTGACGTCTGCGACCGTGACGGGCAGGAATGTTCCCGCCCCCACATGCAGTGTGACGAAGGTGAAAGCGATCCCCGCTTCGGCCAAGGCCGCCATCAGCGCTTCGTCGAAATGCAAGCTGGCGGTGGGGGCTGCGACCGCGCCTGACCGCTTGGCCCAGATGGTCTGATAATCCGCGCGGTCGCGCGCATCAGGGGCGCGTTTGCCCGCGATATAGGGCGGCAAGGGCATGGCGCCCGACGCGTTGAGCGCGGCGTCGAAATCATCGCCGGTCACGTTGAACCGCAGCCGCAGCCCCTGATCCAAGCTGTCAACCTCAGCCGATAGATCTTTGGAAAATATGATGATTTCGCCAAGGGCCAATTTGCGCATCGGCTTGGCCAGCGCGCTCCATGTGCCATCGGCTTGCGGCTCCATCAGCGTGACTTCGATCTTGGCGGTGACTGCGCCTTGCGCGCTTTGGCGCGTGCGATGGCCCGTCAGCCGCGCCGGGATGACGCGGGTGTCGTTGAGGATCAGCCGATCACCGGGGCGCAGGATCTGGGGCAGATCATAGACATGGCGGTCATGGGTCACGGCCCCATCGGCATGCAGCAGACGCGCCGAGGACCGTGGCCGCGCGGGCCGTGTCGCGATCAACGCCTCGGGCAGGTCGAAATCGAAATCTTCAAGTTTCATGCAGGCAACATCAGTTCGGCGGCGGGCTGCGGAAAATCTCGCGGAACACACCGGGTGTGAGAATCGAAAGCGGGTTGACCGTGACCTGCGGGTTTTCGGCACTCCCCGTCAAGTTATAGGCGAAACCGAACAAGCCCTCGCGCCTTGTGCCCAAAAACGCACCGAACAACCCGTTGACCGCATTGAGCGGCGAGATCACGCCCGACATCGCCAACTGCTTGGAGCGCAGATCATATGTGCCATCAAGCGACAGCCCCAGCGACGGGCCGATGGCCACACCTTCGGTCAGCAGCAACTGCGTCGGCGTGACACGAAAGCGGGCTTCGACATTCCCCATGCCGATCCCTTCGGCGCGCAGCTGTTCGATCAACCCCACGACCGAAATAATGTTGAGAAGCTCGGCCATGACGGGGGCATTGCGCAGCCTTGGGTTATCGATGCGCAAACGACCATCATAGCTGCCTTGGATGCCCGACGGCTCGAGGATTAGCTCCATCTCGCCACCACGGGCGGATTGGAAAATCCCTGCGGCGCGCAGCACTTGGCCACCATCATCGGCGCGCAGCCGCACCGCGGGCCCGGCTGCCACGCTGACCAAGGTGCCGCTGACGGGTGCCTCGCCGTTGACGCGGCCGCGAAACTGACCCGAAAGCCCGCCTTGGGTGGTCAGATCGGCGATCAACGGGCTGATAGCGATCCCCTCGGTCACCTGTAGCCGGTCCAGCGTCGCCGCGATCGGTCCACCCTCAAGGCGCGGGCCGCCTTGCGCGATCTGTGGCGCACCGCGCAGATCGAGCGTGCCGCCGGTAATCTCGATGGCAGGGGCCTGCCCCACCCCGCGCGGTGACACGGCACCGGTCACATCCAACCAAGATCCAAGCCGGAACCTGTTGGCGGTCAGGCGCTGGAAGCCACCGTTGTCGCCCAAGGCGATCCGCCCTGACAATTCCAGCCCATCGACGGCCAGCGCCAGCTCGGTCACGGCCGGGTTCGGCCCAAGCACAATCTCCACCGCCATGCGGCCGGTCCGCGCTTGCCCCTGCCGCCAGCCCAAGGGTGGCAAAGCCAGCTGCGCCCCCGCCAGATCGGAGGTGACGCGCAGGATGGCCGGCGCATCATCGGGTAAATCAAGGCTCAGCCTGGCCGCGCTTTCACCGCGTAGCATCCAATCGGGCAAAGCGACGCCGAAGCTGGCAAGCCCAGCACGGCTTAGGCGCGTATCAGCCTCAAGCCGCGACAGGCGCGCCGCATCAGGCCCAAGATCGCGTGTCCACTGGCCCGAAAAGGCGACCCCATCAAGCTGCGCGTCACCCGCGATCCGCAGCTGCGCATCCGCCAAGCTGACCTCGAGCCGCTCGGCCGTGAGCCGCCGCCCAGGCACCAATGCCTCGGCCACGAAATCGGTCACCTGCCCCGCAACGCTGACGCGCGTTTGGCCGCCCTGCTCTTGGCGCATCAGCCGGGTGAGGATGCTGGCATTGGCCACGACCTGCCCAGACCCCAGCCGGTCGGGTGTCATCGCGCCTTCGGCCAAAAGACGCACAGGCGGCGCGCGCAAAAGGGTTAATACATCGCCCAAGCCCCCTGAAAGGGCCAGATCGATCCGCGCCTCGGGTCCGGGTTGGCGCGTGTCGGCGATCTGCATGACCGAGCCGCCGAACGACACCGCCCCACCATCAGGGGCGATCATGTTGCCTGCATCCAAGCGCAGGCCCATCTGCGCATCCATGATGCTGAGATACCCGGCCGCGTCGACAATGGGCGGCATCATCGGCAGCACGCGGATATTGGCCTGCGCGAAACTCAGCCCAAGCGCGCTGCGGCTTGGCATATCCGGCGCGGCGCGCAACGCGAAGGTGATATCCGAAAGCAGGCCCGACGCGACATTATCGGCCAACCATGTCCGCGTGCGTGGCAGGCGGGTTTGCGGCCAATAGGCCAAGACCGCGGCGGTGTCGGCCTCGGGCATGGAAAGATCGAGGGCAAGATCCAACCCACCCGCGACCGCGCCGACATGGCCCTGCGCGCGCAGGATGCGCCCGTCATGCGCAACGACCGCCTGCCCGACCTCAAGGCGCAGTGTTGGAGCAAGCGCCAACGCCAAATCGATCTGGGCGGTATCAAGAACGATGGGCGCGGCCATGCCTTCCAAAGGCGCGATGGTGATATCGGCCATCGCGAATTGACCCGTGTAGCTGCTGCCATCAGGCAAAAGATCGGCATGGCCCGTGGCCTGGAACTGCAACAAGGGCGCGGCAAGATCGAAGCGATCAAAGGTGATGCGCCCGCGGGTCGCATCATACAGCAGCGCCACCTGCAGCCCATCGAAGCCGATGGGCGATGCCTCGGCACTGGGGCGGATCTGGCCCGCGCCTATATCGAGGTTCACCTGCAGATCGCCCACGACCCCGCTATCGGACAGCTGCCCCCGCACCACGCCCGAGATCGGCGCGCGCATCAGATCGACCCATGCCAGCGCCGGGCCGATCGTGGCGATGTCGCGCGCGGCCAAGCCGTCGAAGGAAAAGGCCAGCTGTGTCGTGCCGTTCTGCGCGCTGCGTGAAAGGGCGATATCGATGGTCGCATCGCGGCTCCCCTTAAGCGCGCCGCCCAAGCGCAAGGCCAAGGCGCCATCCACCCGCTCAAGACGCATGCGCGCATCGCTCACGCGCATCGTCTGGCCTGTCATGGCATCGGCCATCACCAATTCCAGCCCGCGCCCATTGACCGCCTCGAGCCGGGCGAAAACCGGCGAGGCCAGCATGCGATCAAGCCGCGCCAAGCTGTCGCCAAGGCCGATTTCGCTGGCCATGCCGCCTGCCATCAAGGCCAGATCGATCTGGCCCGTCGCATCGCGCGCAAGCCTGAGGCCCGCACCTTGTAGATCGACACGCACCGGGGCGACATCGCCTTGCAGCAACGCCTCGCCCGAGAGGTTGACCACCAAGGCAGGAAAGGCCGCGCGGATCGCGCCATCGGGATCGGTCATGGCCAGATCGCGGATCGTCATGTCAAGCCCGTCATCACCCGCCGCGCGGCTGATTTGGATACGCCCGATGGTGATGGTATTGGCCAGCATCGCCGCGTCGATGCGGTCGGTGATCTGCGCGGTCAGCGCCGCAGGCAAGGTAACGGGCCCCGTGCCCAAACGGAGCCAGAGTGCCGCACCCGCAGCAAGCGGCAAGACAAGGACCACGACCAAAACAAGCGTTACGCCCACAAGCCAGCGCCGCGCCCGGCGGGGCGTGGGTTTGGCCTGTGTCTGCCCTGTCGCGGTGCCCTGCCCGTCTTGTGTCATCGACCTCGTGCCCATGCGCCCTTTATCTTCGCCGCAAACCGCCTAGCTTGCAAACCGTGCGGCGCGCCTGCGCCGATATGCCAGATGCACGCCCAAGACGAGAGGATTCCATGATCGAGATCGGCACCCAAGCCCCCGACTTTACCCTGCCGCGCGACGGCGGTGAGATGCTTAGCCTTTCGGCGCTGCGGCCCAAGGCGGTTGTTTTGTATTTCTACCCGAAGGATGACACATCGGGTTGCACCCGCGAAGCGGCGGATTTCACCGCACTCGGCGCCGAATTCGCCGCCGCCGGTGCGATGGTCGTGGGTGTGTCCAAGGACAGTGCCGCCAAGCATGACAAATTCGTCGCCAAGCACGCGCTCGGCGTGGCGCTGGTCTCGGACGAAGACAGCGATCTGTGCGAGCGTTATGGCGTCTGGGTCGAGAAATCCATGTATGGCAAAAGCTACATGGGGATCGAGCGGGCGAGCTTTCTGATCGACGGGGCGGGCGTGGTGCGCGCCATCTGGCGCAAGGTCAAGGTGCCCGGCCATGCGGCAGATGTGCTGGACGCGGTCAAGGCGCTGTAAGGGGGCGGTTTCCGCGCGGAAAACACAGGTTTTCCGCGCCCCTTGACGTCGGCCAGCCATCGGATCACACCGGCTGCCATGACACAGATGCTCCCCCTCGCGCAGATGGCCGAGGCCGTGCTGCGCACCGCCGATGCCCGTGAAAAGACCGCCGCCTCGCGCCGCTTTGCCGCCCAATGGCAAGCGGCGCGTGCGCAAGGCGAAGCCGTCGCGATCGGTCAGGCCACACCGCCCGATCAGCCCGCACGCCCCGCAACCCCCGAACTGCGCGACCCGCGCGAGGTGCCGCGCAGGCGCACCGGCACAGCCGCAGGTCGGATCGCGCTTTTGCACGCGGTGGCCCATATCGAACTCAACGCCGTGGATCTGCATTGGGATATCATCGCGCGCTTCACCGCAACGCCGATGCCCATTGGCTTTTATGATGACTGGGTGCGCGCGGCGGATGAAGAATCAAAACATTTCAACTTGATGGCCGATTGCCTTGAAGCGATGGGCAGCCATTATGGCGCGCTTGTCGCCCATGCGGGGATGTGGCGCGCGGCCTCGGACACGGTGGATGATCTGATGGGTCGGCTTGCCGTGGTGCCGATGGTGCTCGAGGCGCGTGGCCTTGATGTGACGCCGGGCATGATCACGATCTTTGAAAATGCCCGCGATGACGCCACCGCGGCGATGGCGGTGGATGCGCTACGCATCATCTATGCCGAAGAAGTGCATCATGTGGCCTATGGCTCAAAATGGTTCCATTTCCTGTGCGGCCGCCATGACATCGACCCGAAGGACGCGTTTCACGCCCTTGTGCAGCGCTATTTCCACGGCGCGCTCAAACCGCCTTTCAACGAAGAGAAACGCGCCGAGGCGGGGATACCGCCGGATTTCTATTGGCCATTGGCGCAATGACACCGCGCAACCCTGCCGATAATCGGCGGAAATTCGCCCAAATGCGAAATTTTTTGACCATTCGCGCCCACCCGTGACATCCTGTGTTGAGGCGCGGTGCGGCTCTGGTTATGCCTGTCCGAGGTTATAGCTGTAGCGGTGCGTCTGTGCCGCGGCACTAGACCGTGAAGAATTGGGGCAGAAAACGTGACAGGACGGATGATCAATCGCCTTTCAGCGGTGCTGGAACAGCGCCTGCCTGAGCAGCGTCTTTTTCTGAAATCCGATCATGGGATGCGGTTCATTCGCCTGCGCCCGGCAACGCAAGGCGCGATCTTGCTGGGACTGGCCGGGCTGTTGAGTTGGACCGTGATCATGACCTCGGTGTTCTTGATCGATACGATCTCGGCCGGAAGTTCACGCGAACAGGCGCAACGCGAAAGCATCGAATATCAAAATCGTTTGAACGCCCTGTCAGCCGAGGTCGAGCTGCGCACCGGCGAGGCGTTGCAGGCGCAAGAGCGTTTCGCAACCGCCATGGATCAGGTCGCGGTGATGCAAGTGCGCCTTTTGGATGCCGAAGAGCGCCGGCGCGAGCTTGAGACAGCGGTCGATGTGATCCAAGCCACGCTGCGCCTCACCATGGAAGACCGCGATATGGCACGCACAGCGCTGAACGATTTGCGCGACGCCATGCAGGCCGAGACAGGCACAACCGAAACCGTCGCGGCCCGCGACGCCGATCTGCGCCGCGCCATCGAGGTCTTGGCAGGCGCGCTTGATGCAACCTCGGGTCAGCGCGACAATGCAGCCGATCTTGCCGCGCAGGCCACGCAAGAGATCGCGCAGATGGAGCATGAACTTGCCTTGGCCCAAGAACGCCAAGAGCGCGTGTTCCGCCAAATCGAAGAAGCCGTGGCCATGTCGATGGAACCCTTGGACCGGATGCTGACATCGTCGGGCATTCCGACCGATCGGCTGATCGGACAGATGCGCGCCACATACTCCGGCCAAGGTGGACCGCTGATGCCCATCGCGGTCTCGACCATGGGCGATGGTGAACCTGACCCCATGTCGCTGCGTGCCAATGAATTGCTCGAACAACTCGACGCGCTCAACCTGCGCCGTATGGCCGCCGAGCAGCTCCCATTCTCCATCCCCGTGCAGGGTGCCTTTCGCCAGACATCGGGATTCGGCTATCGCCGTGACCCGTTCAACGGTGGTCGGCGGCTCCATGCCGGTGTCGATTTCGCCGGTGCGCGCGGCACCGACATCGTGGCAGGTGGTGATGGCACAGTGATTTCCGCAGGCCGGCACAGCGGTTACGGGCTGATGGTCGAGATCGACCACGGCTTTGGCATCGTCACCCGCTACGCGCATTTGACACGTTTGAACGTACGGGTCGGCGAAAGGGTCTCGCGCGGGGAACATATCGGTGATATGGGCTGCACTGGACGTTGCACTGGCACCCATCTCCATTACGAGGTGCGGCGCAATGGCGATCCGGTGAACCCTATGACCTTCATCACGGCAGGACGCGATGTTTTCTAAATCCAAGATCAACGAACCCGGAGCGAAATCCTCTGCCGCCGATACCGGCCCCGAGGGCAACGCCTCCGACTCAAAATCCAGCCCCAAATCGGGAGCAGACATGTCTTCGACCCCCTCTTCTTCGTCGAAATCCAAACCCACGCCCTCGCTGCTCAGCTCGGATCTGACCGTCGTGGGCAACCTGCGCACCACGGGTGACATCCAGGTTGAGGGTACCGTGCAAGGCGATATCCGTGCCCATCTTCTGACTGTCGGCGAAACCGCCAATATCGAAGGTGAGATCGTGGCCGATGATATCGTGGTCACTGGCCGGGTCGTCGGCAAGGTACGCGGCCTCAAGGTGCGCCTGACCTCGACCGCGCGCGTCGAGGGTGACATCATCCACAAGACCATCGCGATCGAAAGCGGTGCGCATTTCGAGGGGTCGGTGCAACGCGCCGAAGATCCGCTGGCCACCGGCGCAACGTCGATGGCCCCGCGCAGCGCTGCGACACCCGCCCCTGCCGTGCCGCGGCCCGCATCGGCCGGCCCAGCACCCACGGGCGACAATTGAATTCATCACGCCGCAGCCGCGTGACAAAAGATCAAAGCCGGGCGCCCTGCCCGGCTTTTTTCTTGGCCTCTCAATCCAGCGGTGTCAGCGCCCGGCGATAGATATGCCATGTGGCATGGCCCAAGACCGGCAGCACCACGAAAAGCCCCAGCAGCCCTGGCAACATCGCCACGAACACCATCGCCGCGATGGTGGCCGCCCATCCCGCCATAACCCAAGGATTGCGTCGCACCACCGCGACAGAGGTCAGCATAGCGGTGACGAAATCCAACTCCTTATCCAGAAGCAAGGGCAAGGAAACGGCCGTCAGGCAAAACAACACAAAGGCGAATACCGCCCCAAAGCCCGCGCCCACCGCCAACATCAGCAGCCCCTCGGGCTGCAGCAGATAGGCATAAGAGCTGGTCACATTCATCAAGGCCGATGGCCCAAGGAACAGCGCAAACAGCATATGGGCGAAGAATGACCAGAACAGGAAATAGACGATGATCACCCATGCCATCGAGGGCAATTGCCGCAATCGCTGACGCCAGATCACGCCGAAGATGTCATTGCGCCGCCATTGGCTTTGCCCCGCCTCCAAGCGGCGCGACACCTCGTAGAGCCCCACCGCCAGAAACGGGCCCAACAGCGGAAAGCCAAGCGTGATCGGGATCACCCACCAAATCTGATCGGTGACGAATAAAAACACGTAAAGCAGCCAGCCGCCCACCACATAGACATGAGAAAAAAACAGCCCCATCATCGGCTTGCGGCGGAAATCATCCAGGCCGGCGCGCAAGGCATAGGCGATATCGTCATAGCCCATGTCGCGCAAAGCGGGCACCTTGGATGGTGCGATTGGGGTTATCGCTGGATCGCTCAGCTCGCTCATCGCCCCTGCCTTTCCGGAACGCTGATGCTTGCACTGGGCAAGCTTAGCCTGCCCAAGTGCCAAGCGCCAAGCGAAAGCCTTACAGCATGGGCGGGTTCTTGCCCGGCCAATCGGTCGCGTCGTGATAGGCACGCCCCAGCGCCATCAGCGTGGCGTCCGCCCCCGGCGCGCCGATCATCTGCACACCGGCGGGCAAACCACCCGCACCGAACCCCGCGGGCAGCGCCAGCGCCGGCAGACCGGCAAGGCTTGCTGGCACCACAACCTCCATCCAACGATGATAGCTGTCCATCACCTGCTCTCCGATCGCCTCGGGCCAGCGGGTCTCGACCGCAAAAGGCCAAACTTGGGTCGCAGGCAAGATCACGGCGTCATACTGCGCGAACATCTCGCGCGCGGCCGCAAGCCATGCGGCCCGCGTCTCGGCGGCCCATTCCACCTCGGCCAGCTTGCGCGCAAAGCCATGGCTGATTTCCCATTTCGCCTGCGCGGGCAACAGCGCCTGATGCGCCTCCTCGCGCCAATAGGGGCCAAGGTTCATCGCCACCGCGAATTGGCGCAAGACGCACCATGCCTCCCACAACGCTTCGGGGGCAAAGGGCGGCGCGATGGGCGCGACATCCCAGCCCAAGCCTTCCATCACAGCCAAGGCAGCCTCTGCCTGCGCCAAGATGCCGGGTTCCATGGCATAGGCCCCACCCCAATCGCCCAGCCAGCCGATGCGCGGGCGGGCGGGCATGCGCCCCACACCTGCGCGGTAGGCCCCATCCGACAAGGTGGCAAGCATCCGCTCCAGATCATCGATATCGCGCGCCATCGGCCCGTCAGTCGACAGGCGATGCTGAAACACGCTCTCGCGCACCTCACCCGGGACCAGACCGGCGGTGGGGCGAAACCCATAGACATTGTTCCATGCCGCCGGGTTGCGCAGGCTACCCATCATGTCCGAGCCATCGGCCACCGACAGCATCCGCGCGGCCAGCGCCACCGCCGCCCCGCCCGATGATCCGCCCGCCGTCTTGGATAGATCATAGGGGTTGCGCGTTGCCCCGTAGACCGGGTTGACCGTATGCGAGCCAAGCCCAAAGGCCGGCACATTGGTCTTGCCGATGATGATCGCCCCCGCCGCACGCAGCCGCCGCGCCAAGCCGTCATCAAAGCTTGGCACATGATCCTTCAGGATTGGCGAACCCCAGGTCGAGCGCAACCCCCGCACCCCCACCAGATCCTTGACCGCGACGGGGATACCATGCAGCCACCCCTCGGGCGGCATCGCCTCGGCCAGCCGGGCCTCGCCCATCAATGTCTCGCGATCGCGCAAGGCCACGATGGCATTCAAGGGGCCATTGACCGCATCGATCCGGCCAAGTGTCTCACGCATCAAATCGACAGGCGAGATGTCGCGCCGCGCGATCATCGCCTGCAACGCGCCCGCCCCCAAACGCAACAGCTCAGCCATGACGCGACACCCTCTCGCTTCTTCGTTTCATAAATATCCCCGCCGGAGGCATCTTGCCGCCGCCACGGTCCGGATCTCGGTCAACCAGATAAAGCCAGCGCCGCCAAGCCCCATCGCCCGACCGAGTGGCCCCAGAGGGGCCCGAGGGCGGGCGACGCCCCCTCAGCCTTCGGCGCGCGCCTCAGCGCGCGACTTGCCCGACACATCCATCGCCAGAACACTGGCCATCAACCCGTCCAGCTTCCCATCCAAGACCCCGCCCGTGTCGCTGGTCTCAAAGCCCGTGCGCAGATCCTTCACCATCTGGTAGGGCTGCAAGACGTAAGAGCGGATCTGGTTGCCCCATCCCGCCTCGCCCTTGGCTTCATGGGCGGCGTTGATCGCCTCGTTGCGGCGATCCAATTCCATCTGGTAAAGCCGCGATTTCAGCGCCTTCATGGCGATATCACGGTTTTGGTGCTGCGATTTCTCCGAGCTTGTGACCACGATGCCTGTCGGCAAATGGGTGATCCGCACGGCCGAGTCGGTCGTGTTCACATGCTGCCCACCCGCACCCGATGAGCGATAGGTATCGATACGGATTTCGCTTGGGTTGATCTCGATCTCGATATTGTCATCGACCACCGGATAGACCCAGATGGAGGCGAAACTCGTCTCGCGCGTGCCCTTGCCGAAAGGCGAGATGCGCACCAACCGATGCACGCCGCTTTCCGATTTCAGCCACCCATATGCGTTTGGTCCCTTGATCTGAAAGACGACGGATTTGATCCCGGCCTCGGTGCCGGGCGACATATCTTGCTGCTCGACCTCATAGCCGCGGCTTTCGGCCCAGCGCACATACATGCGCGAGAGCATCTGCGCCCAATCGCAAGCCTCGGTGCCGCCTGCGCCCGCGTTGATCTCGAGGAAGGCGTCATTGCTATCTGCCTCGCCGTCGAGCAGCGCCTCCAATTCCTTGGTTGCGGCCAGATCGACCAGCGCGCTCAGGGCTGCCTCGGCCTCGGCGACGATTTCCTGATCGCCTTCCGCCTCGCCCAGTTCGATCAATTCGAGATTGTCATCAAGTCCCCGGCGAATGCTCTCATGCATCCCCATGCGATCGACCAGCATCTGGCGGTCGCGCATCAGCTTTTGCGCCTTGGCCGCATCATTCCACAAATTCGGGTCTTCGACGCGCGCGTTGAACTCTTCCAGCCGGTGCTGGGCAGTCTCGATCCCCAAGCGCTGACCAAGCAGGGTCAGGGATTTCCGGATCTTTTCGATATTCGCTTGCGTCTCAGCGCGCATCTGCTCGGCCTTTATGTCAATCGCGCCGCTGATATACCACTGGGCGGGTCCACGACAAGGCCGGGGCCTATGCCAATCTCAATACAGGCCGCCGGAACTCAAGGTGCCAAAGCCGGTTTGGGTCGGCACGCGCGCCGCGCCCCCGGTCGATGTTGTCACGGTCTGCCCCTGATCGGTCCCATCACCTGCCCCGCCCTCGCCCGCGGCATAAAGCGGCAGATCCGCCCCCATCGCCCAACCACCATCGATGATGGCCTGCGCGCCGAAATAAGGCTCTTCACCCGTGCGGAACAATTCATAGACGACATTCTCGCCCGAGGCGCCATCGGCCAGCCGTTGACCGGTGAAGCGGTCGATCGGGAAAAAGACACCAGCATCCGGCACATCGAAGGGACCGCCGCCATATTCGGCAATGGCCTCGAGCATGAATTCGTTGAACACCGGCCCGCAAAGACCACCGCCCGATGCACCGCGCCCCAAGGGGCTGGGCTGGTCGAAGCCAATGTAGCACCCCGCCGCGATGGACGAGGTAAAGCCCACGAACCAAACATCGCGCGCATCATTGGTGGTGCCGGTCTTGCCCGCTGCGGGCACCGGCAAATTGACCGTCGAGGCCGCCGTGCCGCGATCGACCACGCCCTGCATCATCGAGGTCAGCTGATAGGCCGTGACAGGGTCGATCACGCGTTGGCGGTTCGACATGATCGCCGGTGCCAAGCCAGCATCGAGGGATGCGAATTGGCAATCGGGGCAAAGCCGTTGATCATGGCGATAGACCGTATTGCCCCAGCGATCCTGAATCCGGTCCACCAGCGTCGGGTCCACCCTTTCGCCGCCATTGGCGAACATGGCGTAAGAGGCGACCATGCGGAACAAGGTGGTTTCCTGACTGCCCAGCGCATTCGCCAAGAAAGGCTGCATATCGTCATAGACGCCGAAACGTTCGGCATAGCGCGCGATGGTTTCCATACCGACATCTTGGGCCAAGCGCACCGTCATCAGGTTGCGGCTCATTTCGATCCCGGTCCTGAGCGGCGATGGACCATAGAAGCGTTCAGAGGCGTTCTGCGGCCGCCAGATCCCTTCGGGAGTTTCCAGCTCGATCGGGGCATCGATGACGATGGTGTTGGGGCTGTAGCCGGAATCGAGCGCTGCCGCATAGACCAGCGTCTTGAAGGCCGATCCGGGTTGACGCGTGGCCTGTGTCGCGCGGTTGAAGCTGGAGTGCTGATAGGAAAAACCGCCCTGCATCGCCAGAACACGGCCAGAATTCACATCCATCGCCATGAATCCGCCCTGCACCTCGGGCACTTGGCGCAGCGACCAGCGCAAGAAGCTGCCATCGCTGTCACGGGTCAAGGCGCGCACATGCACCACATCACCCACCGCCAACAGATCATCGGGGCCGCGTGCTTGGCTTCCGCGATTGCCTTCGGCATCGACGGGGCGCGCCCATGTCACATCCTCGGCAAGGATCAGATGCGCCTCCGGGTCATGATCCAGCCCTTCGATCCCGATGCGCGCGCGCTGCCCATCGACCTCAAGCACCACGGCGACCGACCAGCCCGCGATATCGCGTGCTACGGTGGTCTCGGCCAAGGCTTGGCGCCATGCAGCCTCATCAGCCAGAAGCTCGGGCGCAAGTCGCGCGGGCGCGCCACGCCACAAGCCGCGATCGCGGTCATAGCTTTCCAAGGCGCGGCGCAGCGCGATCTCGGCCACGCGCTGCAGGCTTTCATCCATGCTCGCGCGCACCGCATAGCCGCCCGACAAGAACTCGCTCTCGCCATATTGCGCCGAAAGCTGGCGGCGGATCTCATCGGTGAAATAGTTGCGCGGAGGCATCGCGGTGCGGAATGGCTCGATATGGCCGCCTTGGACAGTTTCAAGCGCCGTGGCCTGCGCACGCTCCATTTCGGCACGCGCGATATAGCCGTTCTCATACATCTCGCGCAGCACATAGTTGCGGCGACTGATGGCGCGATCGTAATCGCGCACCGGGTGAAAATTCGACGGCGCTTGCGGCAGCGCGGCCAGGTAGGCCGCCTGTTCCAGCGTCAGCGATTCGAGATTGGTGTTGAAATAAGTCTGGGCCGCCGCAGCCACGCCATAGGAATTCTGGCCAAGGAAGATCTCGTTGAGATACAGCTCAAGGATGCGTTCCTTGCTCAGCGCGGTTTCGATCCGGGCGGCAAGGATGATCTCGCGCACCTTGCGCTCGACCGTGCGCGACCCGTCGAGCAGGAAGTTCTTCATCACCTGCTGGGTGATGGTCGAGGCGCCGCGCACATCGCGCCCGCGCGAGCGGACAGCCTCGACAAAGGCCGCCGCAATGGCGCGCGGATCATAGCCGCCATGCTGATAGAAATTGCGATCTTCCGCCGAAACAAAGGCATGGGCCACCAGATCGGGGATTTCCTCGGCCGGCACGAACAAGCGGCGCTCGGCGGCGAATTCATCCACGATCATTCCTTCGCGCGAATAAATCCGGCTGATCGTGGGGGGCGCGTAATTGGCCAAGGCGTCATGGCCGGGCAGGTCATGGGAATAGATGTAAAGCACGCCGCCCACGGCCATGGCGATTGCGATCGCGCCAAGGGTCACGGCGCTGAAGATCGCGCCGAAAAAGCCAATTGTGAATCGGATCATGCGATCAGTCCGCCTGTCATGGCCATCGTATAATGTGCGGCACGGGCCGGGTCAAAACACATAGGCGCGATATCAGTTTGCGGCGACCACCTCATTGACGCAACAAGGACATGCGCGCGGCATCCGCCGCCGCCCACTCCATGATCGCCGCGATGATTGCGCCTTGCATCACCGCGCGCCAATCGGGGTCGCGGATATTGCGCAGATCCGCCTCATCCGACATGAAGCCGATCTCCAACAAGACCGAAGGGATATCGGCGGCGCGCAACACGGTAAAACCCGCCTCGCCCATCGGCCGACGATGCAGCCGCAGATCGGCCGCGCCGATTTTGTCGACAAGTGCCGCGGCAAAGGCCGTGCTGCGAGGTGCGGTATCGACACGCGCCAGATCCATCAGCACCCCCGCCACCACATCATCGGCACCATGCAAATCGATCCCCTGCAAAAGATCGGCGCGATCATGTTGTTCGGCCAATGCCGCCGCCGCCGCATCCGAGGCGGTATCGGACAAGGTATAGACCGTGGCGCCGCGCGCGCGCCCCTCGGCCAAGGCATCGGCATGGACCGAAATGAACAGATCCGCCCCGACCGCGCGCGCCATGGTCACCCGCGCAGGCAAAGGCACGAAAACATCGGCCTCACGCGTCAGCACCACATCGACCAAACCCGTGCGGCGCAGCGCATCGCGGAGTTCACGCGAAAAGGTCAAAACGAGATCCGCCTCGGTATAGCGCCCACGCACGGCGCCGGGGTCGACCCCGCCATGGCCGGGGTCTATCGCCACCACCAGGCGCCCGTCATCTTGAGGCCGCGCACCCATTTGCAGCACGGCTTGCGGGGCCTGTGCCTCGGGGGGGGCGACTGTCGCTGCGGCAAATCTTGTGGCGGAAACCGGCACCAGGCGGAGGGTGACACGCGCCTGTCCCGACTGGGGATCGCTTGTCATTTCAACAGTTTGCGGCTGTAATGGCCGCGCCAAATCCAGCACCAGTCGCGACCAGCCCGCCATGCGCGCAGGCCCCGCCGCAGCCGCGGTAATCGCGGCGGGCCAATCGACCATCTCCGTCCAGTCACCAAAGGCGACTTCGCGAAAATCGATCACGATGCGGTCAGGATCAGCTAGGCTGAAAACACGATACGGCACGGGCTGGCTTAACCCGATATCGAGGATCACACCTTGCTCATCGCCACTGACATGGCTGGCCTCGGGCAATAGCCGCGCCAAGGCTGCCAGATCCGCGCCGGTTTGCGCACTGACGGCAAGGCCGGACAAAAACAACAAACATGCCGCGCAAAACGGCCTCAAGACTGCTCGCATCACAGGGTTTCATCCCGGAGTTCTTCAATTATCGAAAGTTTAGCAGACGCAGGCGCAACACCCAAGGGCGGATCGCACCGCCCTAGCGCCGCGCGGCGAAAAAGGCAGATAGCCGCGCCACACCTTCGGCGATCTCATCGGTGCCACGCGCATAAGACAGCCGCAAGAAACGCGCGCCGCGGGTCTTGTCGAAATCAAGCCCCGGTGTGACGGCAACGCCCGCCTCGGCCAAGATCTCGGCCGACAGGGCCAAGCTGTCATCGGTATAGGCCGAGACATCGACATAGATGTAGAACGCCCCATCGGCAGGCGCGCTTTGCGTCAGACCGGCAGCGGCAAGCCCTGCCAGCACGATGCGCCGGTTCTCGGCATAGACCGCGCGATGGGCATCAAGTTCGGCCCGCCCCTCGGGGCTGAGGGCTGCAAGGGCTGCGATCTGGCTGGCATGGGCGGGGCAGATGAACATGTTCTGCGCCAGCCGTTCGACCACGCGCACATGATCAGGCGGCACCACCATCCAGCCAAGCCGCCAGCCCGTCATCGAAAAATACTTGGAGAAGGAGTTGATGACATAAACATCATCGGTCACTTCCAGCGCGCTGACCGCCCGCCCCTCATATTGCAGCCCGTGGTAAATCTCGTCTGAAATCAGCGCGATATCATGGGCCGCACAGCCATCGGCCAGCGCGGCAAGGGCGGGTTTATCCAGCATCGTGCCGGTCGGATTGGCGGGGCTTGCCACGATCAACCCATCCAGATCGGCCGACAGATGCGCAGGCGTGGGTTGATAGCGCGTGTCGATCTCGGTCGTCAGGCCAACGGGCGTCAAGCTCATCGCGGTCAGGATCTGGCGATAGGAGGGGTAGCAGGGCTCGCCCAACCCCACCCGCGCGCCTGCATCAAAAAGGGACGAAAAGGCCAAGATGAAACCACCCGAGGCCCCCGAGGTCAGCACCACGCGGGCCGGGTCGAGGTCGAGGTCATTCCATTCGCCGTAAAGTGCCGCGATCGCCGCGCGCAAATCGGGCCTGCCCAAGGCGACAGTATAGCCCAAGGGCGCTGCTGCCATCTCGGCGGCCAGCCTCTCGCGCGCGACCTTGGGCGCGCCTGTGCCGGGCTGGCCCACCTCCATATGGATGATATGGCGCCCGGCCTCTTCGGCGGCGCGCGCGGCCTCCATCACATCCATCACGATAAAGGCATCGACAGCGCTACGGCGGGAATTGCGCATCTTGGGGCTCCGGGCTTGTGCGCCTGCCTTGAACCAGCCCGCGCGCGCCGCGTCAACGCATGCCCGCGCAAAGGGGGGGTGCGGCCAAGCGCAGGTAGCAGGCTTGCGCAAATATGCTAAGCTGGCTTTGATCCGTGACCGACCAACGACAGAAAGCCCAATGCCCGTGTTCAAAAAATTCGCCGCCCTGACGCTTGCCCTTGCCTTTGGCCTTGCCGCACCCGCCGCCGCAACAGATCTCGACAATCTCAGCGCGGCCGAGCGGGCCGCCTTTCGTGCCGAGGTGCGCGCCTATTTGTTGGAGAACCCCCAAGTGCTGATGGAGGCCATCGCCGTTCTGGAGCAACAACAGGCCGAGGCCGAGTTGAACCGCGACAGCGTGGCTGTCGCGGCCAATGCCGATGCGCTGTTCGGCTCGGCCTTCGATGTGGTCGTGGGCAATCCCGCGGGCGATATCACCATCGTCGAGTTCATGGATTACCGTTGCAGCTTTTGTCGCCGCGCCCATCCCGAAGTCATGGATCTGATCAATTTCGACGGCAATATCCGGCTGATCATCAAGGAGTTTCCGATCTTGGGCGAGCAATCGGTGCTGGCCTCGCGCTTTGCCGTGGCCACGCGGCTGGCCTTGGGCGATGAGGCCTATTTCGCGGTGCATGACGCGCTGATGAATATGCGCGGCGACATGAGCATCCCCGCCTTCGAGGCGCTGGCCACTTCGCTGGATCTGGATGGCGCGGCGATCATCGCGGCGATGAATGATCCGCTGGTTCAAACAACGATCGATTACAACTACGCGCTTGGCCAAGAGCTTGCGATCACAGGCACGCCAAGCTTTGTCTTCGGCGATCAAATGGTACGGGGCTATGTGCCGCTTGAGGGCATGCAACAGATCGTGGCGATGCTGCGCGAGAACGCGAACTGACACCTATCACCTGTCCCTGACAAAGAAAAAGGGCGTCCCTTGGGGACGCCCTTTTTCGTGATCATATCAGCCTTTCGACCACCAGCCGCGACGGCGCGGCTTGTCCGGGGCGGCGGGGGTGGCTGCGCTTTCGACGACTTCGGCCACGGGTTCTGGTGCTGGTACCGGCTCTGGTGCCGGTGCTGGCTCCGGTGTTGCCGCTGCGGCGACAAGGGCGGCGTCAGGCGTCGGCGAAACCTCGGCGCTGGCTGCGGGCTTGGCCCGGCTGCGGCTGCGCGGCTTGGCGGCGGGTTTGGCTGGTGCCTCCTCTGCCGCTGCGGCGGGCGCTGCATCGGTTGTGACGTCAGCTTCGGGCGCGGCTGCAACGGCCTCTGCCTTGGCAGCAGCGGGCTTGCGGCTCCGGCGCTTTGGCTTTTCAGCCACAACCTCTTCGGCCACGACTTCGGGCGCAGGGGCAGCGTCCACCTCGGGTGTGGCTGCCGGCGCGTCTTCGGCGGTGGTCATGTCGTCGTCCGATTCGCCTTCGGCTTCACCCGCATGATCTGAATCGGCAGCGGTATCGGCGTCAGTCTCGCCTTCGAAACCATTCTCGCCGATCTTCTTGCGCCGCCCACGTCCACCACGGCGGCGACGACGCTTCTTGCGGGGGTTGTCTTCACCGTTCTCAGCATCGGCAGCAGCGCTGACCGCGGGCTTGGCGGCGGGTGCATCGCTTGCGTCATCTTCGTCGATCTCGACATCGTCGGTTGTGTCGGCCTCATCCTCGATGTCGTCCATCAAGGTGGCGTCCATCGCGATGACCGGCGAGACAGCCGTGATCTTGCGCGTCGCGGTCTTGAAACGCTCGAATTTGAAGTCGGGCGAGACCATGGTCACATCCGCCTCGATGCGGATGGACATGCCGTAGCGCAGTTCGATCGCCACGAGGTAGTCGCGCTTTTCATTCATCAAGTAGTTCACGATGTCGACAGGCGCGATCACCTTGACCTCTTTGGAGCGCCCCTTGCCGCCCTCTTCTTCAAGCTGGCGCAGGATCGACAAGGCAAGGCTGTCATCCGAGCGGATCAGGCCGGTACCATGGCAATGCTTGCAGGGCTGGGTCGTGGCCTCGAGCATGCCGGGGCGCAGACGTTGGCGCGACATTTCAAGCAAGCCAAAGGTCGAAATGCGGCCCACTTGAATACGCGCGCGGTCGGTCTTGAGCTTGTCTTTCAGCCGCTTTTCGACCGCCAGATTATTGCGCCGCTCATCCATGTCGATGAAGTCGATGACGATCAGACCGGCCAGATCGCGCAGGCGGACCTGACGGGCGACCTCTTCTGCAGCTTCGAGATTGGTCTTGAGCGCCGTTTCCTCGATGGAGCCTTCCTTGGTGGCCCGGCCGGAGTTCACATCGATGGCAACCAAGGCTTCGGTGATGCCGATCACGATATAACCACCCGAGCGCAGTTGCACGGTCGGGTTGAACATATCGGCCAGATAACCCTCGACCTTGTAGCGCGCGAACAGCGGCGTGGGGTCGGTATAGGCTTTCACATTCTTGGCATGGGACGGCATGATCATTTTCATGAAGTCCTTGGCATGGCGATAGCCTGCCTCGCCTTCGACCAGCACCTCGTCGATCTCGCGGGTATAGAGATCGCGGATCGTGCGGTGGATCAGATCGCCCTCTTCATAGATGGGCGCGGGCGCGATGGATTTCAGCGTGAGCTCGCGGATCTGTTCCCACTGGCGCTGCAAATATTCGTAATCGCGCTTGATCTCGGTCTTGGTGCGCTGCGAGCCCGCGGTGCGGATGATCAGCCCCGCGCCCTGCGGCACGTCGATTTCTTGTGCGATTTCCTTGAGCTTCTTGCGGTCGGCAGCATTGGTGATCTTGCGCGAGATACCACCGCCACGCGCGGTATTGGGCATCAGCACGCAGTAGCGGCCGGCAAGCGACAGGTAGGTGGTCAGCGCCGCACCCTTATTGCCGCGCTCTTCCTTGACGACCTGCACCAGCATGATCTGGCGGACTTTCACCACCTCTTGGATTTTATATTTGCGCGCGCGCGGCTTGCGCATCGGGCGAATATCTTCCTCGGAGTCGTCATCGGTAACGGTCTCGGGCGCATGGCCCATATCGCCGTCATCGTCATGGGCATGATCGGCCTCGTCATGGCCGTTGTCGTCATGCGCGCCGTTGTCACCCTGAGCGGCGTCAAAATCGGTGTCGGTATCGCCATCTTGATCGGGCGCATCGCCCAGATCGACCACTTCCATACCTTCGATGGCCGTCACTTCGGCCGTGGCGACGGCATCGCCTGTGAACGCTTCGGCCTTGGTCTCGCCGGATTTCCGGCGACGGGTGCGGCGTGCGCGCTTTGGCTTTGCCTCCTCCTCAGCCTCATCGGCCATGGATTCGGCGTATTCGCGTTCCTCGCGCAAAAGCGCTTCGCGATCGGCCACGGGGATCTGGTAATAATCGGGGTGAATTTCCGAAAACGCGAGGAAGCCGTGGCGGTTTCCGCCGTAATCCACAAAGGCGGCCTGCAACGAGGGTTCGACCCGCGTGACCTTTGCCAGATAGATATTTCCCGCGAGTTGTCGCTTGTTCAGCGACTCGAAATCGAATTCTTCGACCTTGATTCCGTCAACCACGACAACCCGGGTCTCTTCCGGGTGTGTGGCATCGATGAGCATCTGCTTAGCCATTTTGTCCTTGCCCGCGACAGGCCACGCGCGCGCCCCGGCGGTGCATTGCTGCACCGGACGGCGGGGGCGATGTCGCGATATATGTGATGGGCGATGCCGGGGGCCGTGGCGACGGCTGGGGTTGTGACCCCTGCCCGTCTTGCCATGTCTGTGCCCTTACGGTGCATCGCGTCTGTCTCCGGTCGTGCCGATCTTCGGCGCGCCCATTCATGCCCCGTTGCCGGGGCGGTTCAATTTGGGCCGAACCGATCCGGTTCGCGCCCGAGTGACCTGCTGTCCCTGTCGCGCACGGGGTCCGGCGCGGATGGGGGATGCAGAGAAACTGGTTCAGCCGGCGAGAGGCCGGTTCTTTCACATTAAGGGGCGCAGCTAGCAAAACGCAATGGCAATTCGTGCGCCGCGTCGCGCGCATATCCGGCCAAGGCGCCGTTACGCTTTTACAAATAATCCGACCGGCTTAGCCCGTACTTGGCCATTTTCTCATTCAGCGTGCGACGCGGCAGGCACAATTCATCCATCACATTGGCGATGGAGCCGCGATGGCGGCGCATCGTGTTGTCGATCAACATGCGCTCGAAGGCTTCGACATATTCCTTGAGCGGCTTGCCCTCGCCGATGGCTTGCGGGGCGATCTCGGCGTTATCGGCCATCAAGAGCGAGGCAATCGAGCCTGAGCCGCGGCGCTGCTGCAAGATCGCGCGCTCGGCGATGTTGATCAATTGGCGCACATTGCCGGGCCAAGGGGCCTGCAACAGCTGGGCGGCCTCTTGGGCGGTGACCTGTGGGGCCTCGGTGCCGTATTCCTCGCCGAATTGTTCGCCGAACCGGGTGAAAAGCGTCAAGATATCCTCGCCGCGCTGGCGCAGCGGCGGCAGGTCGATGCGCATTGCGGCCAAGCGATAGAAGAGGTCGGGGCGCAGGCTTGCCTCGCATTGTTCGGGTTCGGGCGCATTGCAGATCGCCACGATGCGGGTTTCCGCCGGAACGCCCTGTTCGTTGATCACCGTCAAAAGCCGCGCTTGCAGCGCCTGCGGCAGGCTGTCGATATCTTCCAGCACCAAGGTGCCGCCGCGGGTCTGTTCGATCAATGGCTTGTCTTGATCTTCGCCCACCGGGCCAAACAACCGCGCGGCCAGCGTTTCTTCGTCATGGGCCGCGCAAGAGAGCGAGACAAAGCTTTTGCCCGCGCGTGGCCCGACCGCATGCAGCGCATGGGCCACCAGCGTCTTGCCCGTGCCGGTTTCGCCGGTGATCAACACATGCCCATCGGCTTGGCCCAGATCGAGAATATCCTCGCGCAGACGCTCCATCACGGCGCTGGTGCCGATCAGCTTGCGCATCAAAACGGTGCCATCGCTGAGTTCACGGCGCAGCGCACGATTGTCGAGCGTCAGGCGGCGCTGTTGGCCCGCGCGCTTGGCAAGATCGGTCATCCGGTCGGGGTTGAAGGGTTTTTCAAGGAAATCATAGGCGCCGATCCGCATCGCCTCGACCGCCATCGGCACATCGCCATGGCCGGTGATCATGATCACCGGCAGCCCGCTATCGATACCCATCAAGCGCTTGAGAAAGGCCATGCCATCCATGCCCGGCATCTTGACGTCGCTTACAACCACGCCCGGCCAATCCGAGCCGATCACTTTGAGCGCGTCCTCGGCCGATGCGAATGTCTCGGTCTCGAACCCGGACAGCGCCAACCACTGGCTGATCGACTGGCGCATATCCTGTTCGTCATCCACGATCGCGATTTTCATCAGCGCTTTCCTTTCCCGTTACTCTGCCGCCCGCGTATCGCCGCCCGTAAGCGGCCGCAGACGGATCTCGAACACCGCGCCGCCTGTTTCGCCATTGCGCGCGGTCAACCGACCGCCGAAATCGGTGATGATCCCCGACGAAATCGCCAACCCCAGCCCCACCCCCTCACCGGGTTTCTTGGTGGTGTAGAATGGCTCGAACAAGGCATCGAGATCGTCAATCCCCTTCCCGCTGTCGCGCACGGTCAGCACCGCCTCTTCGCCCTCGGCGATCAGCAAGTCCAACTCGCGTTTCTCGACATCCTTGAGCGCGTCGAGTGCATTGCGCAAAAGGTTGATGATCACCTGTTCCAGCCGCAGCCGGTCGGCCAAGACCATGACCGGGCGGCGTGGCAGGCTTTGGTTGATCTCGACCCGCGTGGTGCGCAATTGCGGCTCCATCATCGTGAGCGCCCCCTTGAGCGCATCGCGCAGATCGACGGGTTCCAACGCCTCTGCGCCCTTTCTGGCATAGGATTTCAGCTGCCGCGTGATCGCGTCCATCCGGTCGATCAAATCGTCGATCCGCTGAAAACTCGACGCGGCCTCATCCACGCGTTTGCGCTGCAACAACAACCGCGCGCCCGCCAGATAGGTTTTCATCGCCGCCAAGGGCTGGTTCAGCTCATGGCTGACAGCCGCCGACATTTCGCCCAGCACGGCGAGTTTCTGGCTTTGCGCAAGGCTTTGTTCGGCCTCTTCCAGCGTGCGTTCGACGCGCTGGCGCTCGGCGATTTCCCGCTGGAGGCGCGCGTTCAACCGGCGAAGCTCTGCCGATTCTCGCTGAAGCCGAAACGATTGCATCCGCGCACGCCTGCCGAAAACGTAAAACCCACCCGCCAAAAGCAACGCGAATCCCATGATCTGAAGCGAGAGAACCCCGTTCACCCGTTCACGAACCGAGGTGAAAGTCGTGTAGCTGACGATGCGCCAGCCACGAAATGGGATGCGGCTTTCAAGACGGATGACATCGCCGTCGAAAAAGCCCGGCCTTGTATCGCCGAATGCGAAATCGCCCGTGGCTTGGATCGCGCGCTGGATGGCGGTTTGCACCGGCTCGAGGCTTAGCGCCTCGGCCTCGGTCCGCCCACGCCAGCGCGGCTCGGTCGCCAAGATGATGGCCCCTTCGCTATTCATCAAAAAGATCGCCTCGGCCGCACCGCGCCAGCGTTCGATCAAACGCGACAGGTCCACCTCGACCACGATCACGCCGAGCAGCCGGTTATCCATGGCGCGCATCGCGCGTGAAAAGGTGAAGTCGAAGCGCCCTGTTTCGGGCTCGTTCGAGGTAAAGACCGTATCATTGGACCGGGCGGCCTGCACGAAAAACGGGTCGCTACTGCGCCCTTGGCCCAATCGCTCGCGATCCGTGGCGGCCACGACGCGCCCGTCGCGATCAAGCAGCATCAAGGAGGCCGCCCCGATCTCGTCGATATAGGAGATCAAGCGCGAACTGGTTTCGAGATAGCTTGCGGTTTCCAACGAGCGGATTAGCACCGGATCGCGCGACAACAACAGCGGCACGACCGAGTGGCGTTGCAATTCCGATTGCAGACTGCCCGAATAGATCGCCAAGCGCAGCTCGGCTCGGTTGCGGGTCGTTTCGGTGAACCGCTGGGTCAGATAGGTATTCGACACCCAGATAATCGCGCCCGCGCACAGCACGAACAGCACCAAAACGCCACGCAAAATCCAGCTGCGCCTGCGCAGCTGCGGGTCGTTCGGACCATGGGGATCGACGGTGATCATGCCACTATCGTAGGGGCGCGCGGCCCCACGCTCAAGCGGTGCGCGCGCTTAGGCCGCCACCAAGGCTTGGGCGAGGCTTTGGAACATCACCGCGCCATCGGCGCTGCCATGGGCCGGTTCCATCGCGCGTTCGGGATGGGGCATCAAGCCCAGCACGCGGCGATTGGCGCTCAGCACGCCCGCGATATCATCGACCGCACCATTTGGATTGCCGACATAGCGAAAGGCGACCCGATCCTCGGCCGCAAGCTGGGCCAGCGTTTCGGGATCAGCGACGTAATTGCCATCGTGATGGGCAATCGGAATGGTGATCTCGGCACCCTGCGCATAGCCGTTCGTGAACAAGCTATCGGTTGTCTCGACCCGCAGCTTTTGTGGGCGGCAGACGAATTTCAGCCCCGCGTTGCGCATCAAGGCACCGGGCAGGATACGGGTCTCGCACAAGACCTGAAAGCCGTTGCAAATGCCCAAAACATAGCCGCCCGCCGCCGCATGGGCGGCCACAGCGCGCATGATCGGCGATTGCGCGGCGATGGCACCGCAGCGCAGGTAATCGCCATAGGAAAACCCGCCCGGCACGCCCACGATATCGACACCCGCAGGCAGCACAGCATCCTTGTGCCAGATCATCTGGGTCTCAAAGCCCGCGGCGCGAAAGGCCACGGCCAGATCACGGTCACAGTTTGAGCCGGGAAAAACCAGAACCGCCGCCTTCACGGATGCATCTCCACCCGGTAGCTTTCGATCACCGTATTGGCCAAGAGCTTTTCGCACATCGCGGTCACATCGGCCTCGGTCGTGCCTTGGGCCAGATCAAGCTCGATCACCTTGCCCTGGCGCACGCCGGCCACTCCGTCAAAGCCAAGGCTGCCGAGCGCGGATTTCACCGCCTCGCCCTGCGGGTCGAGAACGCCCGATTTCAACATCACGGTCACGGTGGCCTTCATCTGACCCTTCCCTTCATCTTTCCCGAATTACGCAGCCACCGCTTGCGCGGCGGCGCGTCAGTTGATCAGCGTGGGCTTGGTCACGCCGGTTTCGCGTTGCGGCATGACACCCAGTCGGCGCGCCACCTCTGTGTAGGCATCGGCCAGATTGCCCAGATCGCGGCGGAACACATCCTTGTCGAGCTTTTGACCCGTTTCCATGTCCCACAAACGGCAGCTATCGGGGCTGATCTCATCGGCGATGATGAGCCGCATATAGTCATTGTCCCAGATCCGACCGATCTCGATCTTGAAATCCACCAGCTTGATGCCGACACCCAGCATCAGCCCCGACAAGAAATCATTCACGCGCAGCGCAAGGCTGATCATGTCGTCCATGTCTTGCTGGCTGGCCCAGCCGAAGGCGATGATATGCTCTTCGCTGACCATCGGATCGCCCAAGGCGTCGTCTTTATAATAGAACTCGACGATCGGGCGCGGCAGCGGTGTGCCCTCTTCGATCCCGAGCCGCTTGGAGATGGAACCGGCCGCGACATTGCGCACGACCACTTCCAGCGGGATGATCTCGACCGCGCGGATCAACTGCTCGCGCATGTTGAGTCGGCGGATGAAATGCGTGGGCACGCCCACTGCATTCAGACCGGTCATGAAGAACTCGGACAGGCGGTTGTTCAGCACACCCTTGCCCTCGACGGTCGCGCGCTTTTCGGCGTTGAACGCGGTGGCATCATCCTTGAAATACTGCACCAAAGTGCCGGGCTCGGGGCCTTCATAGAGGATCTTGGCCTTGCCTTCGTAGACCTTTTTGCGACGTGCCATGCTGTCTCCGGGGTCGATGGGGCGCGGCGGGTTGCTCGCCTCGCATCTTTGACGCGGCTATAGGGCAAAGCGCGCTGTGTCGCAAGCGACGCGCCGGATCGGCGCTTGCGGCCCCTGCCCCTGCCATCTTAAGATCACGCACAACCGCAGCGCATGATGACGGAGAGCCCGATGACCACCTTTGACGACCGCGAAAACGCGTTCGAAAACAAATTCGCCCATGATCAAGAGATGCAGTTCCGTGCCGAGGCACGGCGCAACAAGCTGATGGGCCTTTGGGTGGCGGATATCCTGGGCAAATCGGGCGCGGATGCCGAGGACTACGCCAAAGAGGTCGTCAAATCCGATTTCGAGGAAGCGGGCCATGAAGATGTCATGCGCAAGCTGTTGGCCGATCTGGGTGACCGCGTGCCCGAGGCCGAGTTGCGCGCCAAATACGACTCGCTCTTGGCGGTGGCCAAAGCCCAATTGATGACCGAAATCTAAGCACGCGCGACGTGTGCGATCGCACGGCCCTGTCGCAAGGCAGGGCCGTGTGACGTTTTATCATGAAAATGATTCATGATCGTCATGCATATTTTGCGCCTTGTTCATATCGTGGCGCGGGTCCATGTGGGCTGCGCGCGCGCCCTTGACCACGGAGAGACCTGATGACCAACAAGCTGGCTGAGCTTTTGTCCCAACGCGACTGGCTGATGGCCGATGGTGCGACGGGGACGACCTTGTTCAACATGGGGCTGTCATCGGGCGACGCGCCGGAGTTGTGGAACGAGGAACATCCCGACCGTATCGCAACGCTGTATCGCGGGGCGGTCGAAGCGGGATCGGATATTTTCCTGACCAATTCCTTTGGTGGGACACGTTCGCGGCTCAAGCTGCACAATGCGCAAGATCGCTGCTACACGCTCAACAAGCTTGCCGCCGAGATCGGGCGCGAGGTGGCCGATGCCTCCGGGCGCACGGTGATTGTCGCAGGCTCGATGGGCCCCACGGGCGAGATCATGGCACCGATGGGCACGCTGACCCATGAATTGGCCGTCGAGATGTTCCACGAACAGGCCGAGGGGCTGCGCGATGGCGGTGCCGATGTGCTTTGGGTGGAAACCATCAGCGCACCCGAAGAATACGCCGCCGCCGCCGAGGGCTGCGCGCTGGCTGGCATGGATTGGTGCGGCACGATGAGTTTCGACACCGCCGGGCGCACCATGATGGGCCTGACCTCGGCCGCGATGGCCGAAATGGTCGAGAAACTGGCCCATGCGCCCTTGGCCTTTGGGGCCAATTGCGGGGTGGGTGCCTCTGATCTCTTGCGCACGGTTCTGGGCTTTCGCGCCGCAGGCACCGAGCGGCCAGTGATCGCCAAGGGCAATGCCGGCATCCCGAAATATCATGAAGGCCATATCCATTACGACGGCACGCCCGAATTGATGGCCCATTACGCCGTGATGGCGCGCGACGCGGGGGCCACGATCATCGGCGGATGTTGTGGGACGACACCCGCGCATCTGCGCGCGATGCGCGCAGCACTGGAGACCACACCGCGCGGGCCCGCGCCCAGCCTCGAGTCGATCACCGACGCGCTTGGCGGCTTTTCTTCGGGCTCGGACGGAACCGACGATAACGGACCCAAGCGCGAACGCACCAGCCGGCGGCGCGCGCGCGACTGAAGCCAGACCAAAAGCGGCGCGCAAGCGCCGGGGCGTCGCCCCATGTCTGGGTGATGTCGCAATTCGACATTCCGACGCTGCGATTTGCACTAGGACAAGAACGTAACGCGCAAGGCGCGGGGCAGTGCCACAGGAGACGCACCCATGTCCGACGACAGTGATGACATCATCCTTTCCGAGCTCGCCGATGACGAGCTGGTCAGCCAGATGTATGACGACCTCTATGATGGCCTGAAGGAAGAGATCGAAGAATCGGTCAATATCCTGCTGGAGCGTGGTTGGACGCCTTATGACATTCTGACCAAGGCCTTGGTCGGAGGCATGACCGTGGTGGGCAATGATTTCCGTGACGGGATCTTGTTCGTGCCCGAAGTGCTGATGGCGGCCAATGCGATGAAGGGTGGGATGGCGATTCTCAAACCGCTTCTGGTCGAGACCGGCGCGCCGCGCATCGGCAAGATGGTGATCGGCACCGTCAAGGGCGACATCCACGACATCGGCAAGAACCTTGTCGGCATGATGATGGAAGGCGCAGGCTTTGAAGTGGTCGATCTGGGCATTAACAATGCCGTGGAAAACTACCTGAACGCGCTGGAAACCGAAGGTGCCGATATCCTTGGCATGTCGGCCCTTCTGACCACGACCATGCCCTATATGAAGGTCGTGATCGACACGATGAAGGATAAGGGCATCCGCGACGACTATATCATCTTGGTCGGTGGCGCGCCTTTGAACGAGGAATTCGGCCGCGCGATCGGTGCGGATGCTTATTGCCGCGACGCCGCCGTGGCGGTGGAAACGGCCAAGGAATTCGTGCTGCGCCGCCATAACCAGATGGCTGCGCGCGCCTGATCTCGTCCGGCCCAGAGCGACGCCACTGGGCCGGGCCAATTTTCCGCGCTAAGGATGGCGCATGGCCGTCTCCGTCTTCATTGCACGCCGGATCGACGCCGGCCTGTTCGCACACGTCCATGAGGATGTGTTCGACGGGCCGGTCGACCGTCATTTGCTGGAACGCTTTCTTGCAGCCGACCACTTGCAAATCGCCGTGGCCGTCGATGGCGACCAATTGATCGGCATATGTTCGGGTGTGATCTATCACCACCCCGACAAGCAAGATAGCTGGTGGATCAATGAATTGGGCGTGGCCGGGCCATGGCGACGGCAAGGGATCGGTACGCGGCTTGTGATGACTTGCATGGACCATGCCCGCAGCATCGCGTGCCACGACATCTGGGTGGTGGCCGACCCGACCGCCGAGGCCGAAGGCTTTTGGCAAAGCATGCGATGGACCCGGACAGGCGAGCGGCTGGCAATGTTCGCGAGTGATCTATGATGGCGCTGCGGTGGTCAGCCCCCCCGTGCCGAGGGCCACTTCGTCGCGTCCAGCCGCCCACAGCGAGGCCGAGTTGATGCCGCCGCGCGATATCGCGCTTGTGCTGGTGGTGATCCTTGCTTGGGGGTCGAATTTCACCGGTATGAAGCTGGCGCTGGAAGAATTGCCGCCGCTGTTGTTCGTGGGCTTGCGCTTTGCGATCCTGATCCCGCTGTTGTTCGTATTTCCCCGTCCGGCAAGCTGGCCTGCGATCATCGCGGTGGGCGCGTTGATAAATATGGGGCAATTCGCATTTCTTTTCAGCGGATTGACGGCTGGCACAAGTGCCGGGCTTGCCTCGCTCATCATTCAAAGCCAAGTGCCGATGACGATCATCATGGCATGGGCGGCCTTTGGCGAGCGGGTCACATTTGTGCAAGGCTTGGGCATCGCGCTTGCGGTCTTGGGCCTTGCGCTCTTTGGGCTGATCTCTGGCGGCAATGTCACGCTTGTGGGCCTTGCACTGATCCTTTGCGGGGCGCTGTGCTGGGCCATCGGCAATCTGGTGCTGCGCCGCCTGCCCGGTGTGGACATGCTGGCGCTGTTTTTGTGGGCCTGCCTTGTGCCACCGCTGCCGATGCTGGGGATGTCGCTCTTGATCGAAACCGACGCGCCCTTGGCCGCGATCGCCGCCCTCAGCCTCAAAGGATGGTTGGCGGTGATCTATGTGGCGCTGATCTCGACCGTGGTGGGCTATTCGATCTGGGGCACGCTGATGTCGCGCCACCGCGCCGCACAGGTCACGCCTTTTGCGCTGTTGATCCCGCTGGTCGGCATGGGCACGGCCGCCATCGTCTTGGGCGAGCGTATCACCGGGGCCGAGGCCTTGGCAGGCGCCGTGGTTCTGGCGGGGCTTGTGCTGTCGGTTTTGGGACCACGCCTTGTCGCGGCAAGGGCTTTGCGCCGCGGCCCACCTCAGGCATAAACCGATCATGACCTTGCTCGATGATGACAGCTTGCTTGAAACCGGCCTTGCCCCCGAGGGGCGGGGCCGCGTGCTGTTGATCGGCTGTGGGGCGCTTGCGCGCGAGATCTTGGACCTCAAATCCACCAATGGCTGGGATCATCTCGATCTGCATTGCCTGCCCGCGATCTTGCACAACCACCCCGAGCGCATCCCCGCGGCGGTCGAAGCCGCCGTGACCGCGCGCAGTGCCGATTACGCGCAGGTTTTCGTGCTATACGCCGATTGCGGCACGGGCGGGCTGTTGCAGGCTGTTTGCGACCGTTTGGGCGTGGGCATGCTGGAAGGGCCACATTGCTACAGCTTTTTCGAAGGCAACGCGGTCTTTGCCGACCGCGACGAGATGACGGCCTTTTACCTGACCGATTTCTTGGTGCGCCAGTTCGATGCTTTCGTGACCAAGCCCCTCGGGCTCGACCGCTTTCCGCAGCTGCGCGATATGTATTTCGGAAATTACACCAAGCTGGTCTATCAGGCCCAGACGGATGATCAAGAATTAACAGAAAAAGCACAGGCTTGCGCGGCGTTTCTCAAGTTAGATTTCGAGCGACGCTTGACTGGCTACGGCGATCTTGAAGTGGCGATGTCGCGGCTTTGAGCGCCGGAAAATTCGAGGCTTTTCGCGCCTCTAGCCCGCCAGCTTTTCCGCCGCCAGCGACCGGATACGCTCAACCATGGCGCGCAACCCGTTCGACCGCTGCGCCGACAGGTGATCGTTGAGCCCCAGCCGCGCCAATTCGGCGCCAGCATCCACGCCCATGACCTCGGCCACATTCAGCCCATCGTAAAGCGCATGCAACACAGCGATCAGCCCGCGCACGATCATCGCGTCGCTTTCGCCTTGGAAATGGAACACCGCCCCTGCCCCCTGCCCGTCGATCTGCGGCAAGATCCAGACCTGAGAGGCGCAGCCATCGACCTTGGTCGCGGGCACCTTGAAGGCATCATCGAGCGGTGCCATCGCCTTACCCATATCGATGACATGGCGATAACGCTCTTCCCAATCTTCGAGGAATTCAAAGGTTTCGGCGATCTCTTCGAAGGCGGCGCTTGCCATCTGGGCGCACTCCTGTTGGGTGATGCATGCCCCCCTGACCTATGCAAGCCGCGCGCCGAGGTCCAGAGGCGGCTTTCCTTCGCACCCGTCCTGCGCTAGCACAGAAGCGTGACAGACCGACGGAGTGCCACATGCTGCGCGTGATCCTTGCCCTTGCCCTGATGACGAGCCTTGCTGCCTGCGGCACGCGCCTCAACCCGTTCAACTGGTTCGGCGAGGGCCGCGAAGAGCGGGTGCGGGTCAGTGAAACCATCCCCGAAAACCCGCTTGATCGTCGGTTCTTGGTCAGCGAAGTGGTGGCCTTTTCCATCGACCCCACGGCACAAGGCGTGATCTTGCGCGCGATGGGCCGCCCACAAACCCAAGGCCATTGGGAGGCCGATCTGGTCGAGGTGGCCCGCGAAAACGGGGCCTTGATCTACGAGTTTCGCGTGTTTCCGCCGCCAACGCCCACGCCAGCAGGCACGCCGCAATCGCGTGAGGTCATCACCGGGCTGGAATTGTCGCAATTCGACCTGCGGGGCATCCGCACGATCACCGTTGTCGGGGCCGAGAACCGGCGGAGCATCACACGCCGCTAGGGCTGTGTGACCGGCGATCAGACCGAAACGATCTTGACCCGGTCGCCCTTGGCCGAAAGCGCGATTTCACCGCGCACAAGGCGCAGCGCGTCATTGCCAAAAACCTCGCGCCGCCAACCGGTTGCCCAGATCCCGTTGTGATCGCCGCAAGCGATATCATCGAGATCGGCGGAGGAGGCGATCAGCTTGGTGGCAACGCCCGCCTCTTCGGCCTTGGCCTTGAGCAGGACGCGCAACAGATCGGCCAGCGCGCTGTTGAGGTTCGAGCGATCCCGCCCCTCGGGCATCTCGGGCTGACGCTCGGCGGGCATATCGAGCCCTGCCACCACCGCCGCGACCAGACCTTCGGCGATCTCGCCCTTGCGCGCATCGCGCAGCAACAGGCGGGATTTCGACAGATCGGCCAAGCTGCGCGGTTTGGTCGAGGCAAGCTCGATCAGCGCGTCATCCTTGATCACGCGGCTTCGGGGGATGTTCTTTTGCTGGGCATACCGCTCGCGGAAGGCGGCCAATTCCTTGGCGATGGCCAAGGTGCGCCCGGAACTCGTGCGCAGCTTCAGCCTTTGCCACGCGGCGTCGGGATCGACGATATAGCTTGAGGCATCGGTCAGCTGGGCCAATTCCTCTTCCAGCCATTGGGTGCGCTTGGTGCGCGCCAACTCGGCCTTGAGATATTCATAGATCTGGCGCAGATGCGTCACATCGGCCAGCGCATAGGTCTTTTGCGCGTCGCTCAAGGGACGGCGCGACCAATCGGTAAAGCGCGAGGATTTGTCGAGATTGGCGCGCGCGATCTTGCGCACCAAGGTCTCGTAGCCGACCTGATCGCCAAAGCCGCAGACCATCGCCGCGACCTGCGTGTCGAACAACGGGCTTGGCACAACCCCACCCTCGACATGAAAGATCTCGAGGTCTTGGCGTGCTGCGTGGAACACCTTGATGACGTCGGGATTGCGAAACAGCGCATAAAGCGGGTCGAGCGAGATCCCTTCGGCCAGCGGATCGACCAAAACGGCTTGGGCATCATCGACGCCGGGCATCGCAAGCTGCACGAGGCAAAGCTGTGCGAAATAGGTCCGCTCGCGCAGGAATTCCGTATCGACGGTGACATAGGGGGCTTGTGCAGCTTTGGAACAAAAAGCCGCTAGCGCCTCGGTGGTTGTCAGGATCTCGGTCAATGCAGTGGTCTTTTTCGCCACCCGTCATGGCACGGGCCGATCCCGCATAGGCGAGGCGCGCAGGAAAGAAAAGGGGCCGCGTGCCAGCGACTTTTCCGGCGCGCGCGGGTTTAGCCCTGATCCGACCGCGCCCAAAGCGGCTTAATCGGCGAAAAGCGCCCGGATATCGCGGGCCATTTGCCCGCGCAGCTGCGCCATTTCCCCCGGCGAGAGGCGCGCGTCGAGCACATCGAAAACCCCGCCGATGGCACCTGTGATATCCTCGGGCGGCTCTGGGCCGAAGATCGCCACGACGCGGGCGATGAAATCATCCTTGTCGCGGATCGCGGCGGGCATGCTGGAGGGGTTGTAGCCTTCGTAAAAGATGCCGCGCACGAAGATCGGCAATTGCGCCGACAGATGCGCGGCGGTGTCGGGGGTCAACTGGTCGCGCAACGCATGCAGCACCGCGCGCAACAGACGATAGGCGCGCTGCTTGTTGACCAGCCCCACGCGGTAATCGACCTCGTTGATCCAGATATTGGCCTGTTGCACGGATTCGTCGATGATCTTCAGCCCAAGCGCGCTCATCTGCCTTGCTCCTTTCTGTCGGTGCGATCATGTCGTGGAAGAAAGGAAATCACGCCTGCCCTGCGCGCGCCTTGATCTTGGTCACTGGGCCATCGCGGGGCGTTGTTAGCGCAAACCCCCGATGTTGACGCTAACGGTTACGCTAACATCCGGAATTGGGGCGGTTTTTCCTTGGCCAATGCGGCATGCTTGGGTATGCGAAACCAAGACTGGCGCGACAGACCATGAGGCTTGGCATGACGATCACCCTTGGGATCAACGGTTTCGGACGGATCGGGCGCTGCACGCTGGCCCATATCACGGAAGCCGCGCGCAACGATGTGCAGGTGGTCAAGATCAATGCCACTGGCCCGATCGAAACAAACGCGCATCTGCTGCGTTACGACAGCGTGCATGGCCGCTTTCCCGGCGAGGTGCGCGTGCAGGGCGATACGATGGATCTGGGCCGTGGCCCGATGAAGGTGTTCTCCACCTATGATCCGGCCGAATTGGATTGGGAAGGCTGCGATGTGGTGCTGGAATGCACCGGCAACTTCAACAACCGTGACGCTGCCGCGATCCACCTGACGCGCGGCGCCAAGCGGGTGCTGGTCTCGGCGCCCGCCAAGAATGCCGACAAGACGATCGTCTATGGTGTGAACCACCGCGAATTGCTGGCCGAGCATCATGTCGTGTCGAACGGGTCTTGCACGACCAATTGCCTGGCCCCGATCGCCAAGGTCTTGAACGATGCGATCGGCATCGAGCGCGGGATCATGACGACGATCCACAGCTACACGGGCGACCAGCCCACGCTGGACCGCCGCCACAAGGATCTTTACCGCGCGCGCGCCGCTGCGATGGCGATGATCCCCACCTCGACCGGGGCGGCCAAGGCGCTGAAAGAAGTTTTGCCCGAGTTGGAAGGTCGGCTTGACGGCACATCGCTGCGCGTGCCCACGCCCAATGTCTCTTGCGTCGATCTGACATTCGAGGCCGCGCGCAGCGTGACAGTGCAAGATGTGAACGAGATCATGCGTGAAGCCGCCGAGGGCCATATGCGCAGCGTCTTGTCCTATGACATCGAGCCCAAGGTCTCGATCGATTTCAACCACACCACATTCTCGGCCATCTTTGCCCCTGACCAGACCAAGGTCGTGGGTGGGCGCACGGTGCGGGTGCTGGCGTGGTATGACAATGAATGGGGCTTTTCGGCGCGCATGGCCGATGTCTCGGCGGCGATGGGGCGGCTTTTGCACTAAGCCCGTTGCCAAAAACCTGATCTTAAGGAAAGTCTGAAAAACCTGCCGGTTTCGGCGTGATGTGGTAGGCTGCGGGCATCGACCAAAGGAGACCGTGTTCATGCCCAAACAGCCCGCCATTCCCGGCCTTCGTGGCGCGATGAAGAAGA
>Ga0209137_1000154_pt1 | contig 76546 bp, 67 predicted proteins | sample SaaInl5LU_22_DNA_FD_184642 | JGI IMG/M metagenome (GOLD analysis project Ga0209137, IMG submission 184642) | Marine microbial communities from expanding oxygen minimum zones in the Saanich Inlet - ESP_105LU_22_DNA (SPAdes) (version 2) | ecosystem: Environmental > Aquatic > Marine > Intertidal... | reverse complement strand
CATAAAGAGGAAGGTATTGGGCAACTCCGACTCATAGGACAAAAATCAGCCGCTAGTCTTATGGCAGAACTTAGTTTACCTTATAACGGATCCTCAGGCAGCTCTGCTGACGTGGAACCCACCGAAGCTGAAGTCAAGAAAAAAGAATGTAAGTTTCTACGCTGGTGGCGAGACATTTGGAGTTAGACGACATCTATCTTCCATCCAATTCCTAACTTTCGTAAACCACTCATCATACTAGAGCGTTTAAGTGGCCACGCAGAGCTTATCGTATAAAACACATTATTGGGTTATACAAACCCCAAAAGTCAAAATGTGCCTATTTGTCCTCTTCTTTAGGGCCGAATACGGGTTTAAAGATAAAATATACGCCAACAAATATCACCAAGGTAATCAACACTTCTGAAACACCCCAAAACAATCCTGTAGCATCCGGGGCTCTATTCGTACTATCTGCTACTGCTTGTAATAACATCATATGATCCAAGATATCTATCTAGGCTCGTCGTCATTCTCAGAGAAAGAGTCTGGCTCAGCCTTAGGTGGCGTATTAAGTACCTTTCTAAAAAAATAAATGGCGAAGCCAATTATCAGCCCTTGGGCAACAATCATTAATATTAATGCTGATGTGTTCATTTCGTTCCTTCGTAATGTTATTAGTTTGATACTCTTCCTTCTCTATTTCGCTTGTTGTAGGCCACGTATACCAATATGCAAATAAACCCAAATAGAATTAGTAGCATTAACCTACCAATGTTTTTATAGAATACGGCATTGGTAAACTCGCCTTTGGCAATTACATCTCCGGCTTTCACCTTATCTCCTGCCTTTACAGTAACGCGTTGTCCTTTTTCGAATTCATACGTCTTACTATCTTCAAAAGTTTCCTCTATCATTTTACTTGCTACCTTATCATACTTCATACGCGTATTGGTAAATGCAAAGGTTACTGAGGTCTCTGTGACAGCTGAAGCTACCGCCTCAAAATCCTCCTCTGAGGCAAATTTTTCAGCATAATACTCATCAGCAAATGAGGAGTTGTTATAAGTGTTTTTATGCGTTAAGTTGTCGTATATATCAGGCAAACTTGAGAAGAATACAAAACCTAATAGCACAGGTGTTACATACTTCATTACAAACTTAAAGAATAGTGGTATCTTAATGTCTGATCCTCTATTGAGCTCATCCCACCCTTTGTTTATACCAAATATCCAAGAGAATAAGATTACCTCAAAAAATGCGAAGGCTACTAAACTTACGGTACCTGCCCAGTAATCATAATCATCAAATACGCCTTGCTTAAAAAAGAATACCGTAGGCAAACCAAGAATAAGTGCTAATAAACCAAAAGACCACGCTCCTTTATTACGTCCCCAGCCAAATTCATCTCGCATAAAGCCCATCCATGGTGTACCCATAGCTAACGAACTTGTGATACCCGCAAAGAACAATAAGCCAAACCACATAACTCCAGCACCCATGGCTAGAGCAGGGCCCCACTGCTGGAATAGGTAAGGCATCGTTTGGAAAGCCATACCAAAGCCAGCGTTATTGATAACCCAGTCTAAGCCCAAGTAACCTGCTGCTATAGGAACTACAACAGCACTTCCTAGTACAACCTCTACAAACTCATTCATAAATCCTGCCGAAACAGAATTTAATGCAATGTCATCTCTACTCTTCACATAAGCAGCGTAACAATGAATCGTACCCATACCTACAGAAAGGGTAAAGAACATCTGACCTGCCGCAGCAAGCCATACTTTAGGACTTAGCAGCGAATCATATTGCGGTGTCCATAAGAAGTTTATACCATCCAATGCATTAGCTAGCGGAAATGCTTCTGAAGCTCCGCTTGTACCTAGCGTAAGACCGCGTACAGCCAAAACTGCACCAAATAATATAAGAAGAGGCATCCCAATTTTGGCAGCCTTTTCTACTCCTCCTAAACCTTTAGATAAGATATAAGTATTTATTATCAAACAGATTACATAGAAGACAATGGCCTCATAAGGAATTCCTGTGGTGCTTTGGGTAACATCGGTATATGATGAGAAAAACTGGGCTACCTCCGCTTGAGACATTCCTTCAAACGTGCCAATCACCGAGTGGTACACGTAAGACATTGTCCATGACTCTATAAATGCATAGTATGATACAACAGCGATATTGGTAAATATTCCAAAAACACCAATGTACTTAAGCACTCGGCCCTTCACCATACTATCTAGTATATACGGTGTACTATGATTGCCAAAACGGCCTCCATATCTACCACTGGACCACTCTATGAAGAGTAATGGGATACCCATCAAAACGAAACATACCAAATACGGGATAATGAATGTACCGCCGCCATTTTGTACGGCTTGTACGGGGAAACGAAGGAAATTTCCAAGGCCAACGGCATTACCTGCCATAGCGAGAATAAGTCCTACCCTACTGCCCCACGATTCTGTTGATTTACTCATAAATAAATTAGGCTGCAATATGAGTATATTTTAAAGAAACCGCAAATTTTAAGTCAGTCTCTTTGCAGAATGATAATCGTGTGTCCTCTTTTGGGTATCAGTATTAATGATTCCTTCTTTGGTTAAAGTATCTATACGCACTTGACCGTGAGCGTGTATTATCTTACCGCCTGCCAAGGCCATTCCTACGTGACCCACTCGTTCATTTTTATCAAAGAAAACCAAATCTCCTTCGTTGATATCCTGAAACGTCACCGGCTTCCCTACTTTTTGCTGTTGAGATGCATCTCTAGGCAACTTAATATTCAGCACTTTGAACACTACTTGCATCAGACCGGAGCAGTCTATACCACTATAATGTCTACCGCCCCACAAATAGGGTGTCCCCATAAATTTCTTCGCCAAGTCAGGTGCATACAATCGTTCCAGTTTAACATCCGGCTCGTGCAACTCCGAACCCATACTGGAAAACAAGGGCGAATCGTAAATGTCGTTGTTCCAAGTCAGTTGTACAAACTGCTGAACGTGCCTCTTCTCTTTTGCTTTTATAAGATGGATACTCGACTCACTGAGCCAGCCTTGATATCCATCATAATCCATCTGAATCTTATACCAATCCTCCTGGCGAGAGAGTATGGTATATGTTTCGCCAAATAATAATTGACTCACCATTTCGGAACCACTGCGAGGTTCGCCACGCAAAGGGATTTGTGAGATGTGACAGATACCGTTTCTCACTGTGATATATTAAATATGAAGACGAGCCTTACGAGCCAATAATTGCTCTTCGGTCTCTTCCCTATCAGGATCTGGAACGCAGCAATCTACCGGACACACCGCCGCACATTGTGGTTCTTCGTGAAAACCCTTACACTCCGTACACTTATCAGGCACAATGTAATATACTTCATCAGATATAGGTTGCTGTATAGCTTCTACTGCTACCTCTTTTCCATCTTCTAAAGTGTACTTGCCAGAAACTCCCGTACCATCTTTCACCTTCCACTCCGCTCCTGCTTCGTATATAGCCGTATTCGGACATTCGGGTTCACACGCTCCACAATTTATACATTCATCTGTTATGATAATTGCCATACTGCAAAGGAAAACTTTTAAACCGAAAATAACCACCTTGGTTTTGTTGATTTTACGGCATAGTGTCCAATATTGCTCCTACCTGTTTGGGATTAAGATATTCGCTATCTTGTTGGTTGATTTTGCCTAGCCAGAATTCAAAGTTGATTTTATCCTTTTGCAATGCATAAAAATTCAAAAACGTAGACCAAACTGCTAAGTTATCGGGCTCATGTTTCAGTGCCTTTAGCATTAATGGCATTGCTTTTTGATAATAACCACGCTTAATCATAGCCTTTGCTAAATCATTATGGATTAAACCATCACTCGGAAACTCCTCTATAAGTTCATTGCCTAAACGTATAGCTTTTTCAATATCACTGCCATTGGCATACGCTTTTAGTAATTCACCAGCTATGCTCCTATTTGTGCGATCTGTCTGATATGCTTTTTCGAGATGATACAAACCCAAGCTAGCCTGATTGAGCTTTGAGTAACTTGTACCTAACATAAAATTTTCCCAACCGTCTAACGCCTCTCCCTCCAGGTTTAGTTGCGTGGCGGCAGCGTAGTCTTCGTTCAGGTAATGATATTTTAGCCACAGTTTTGGGAAGTGGTGTTTAGCCAATAGCTCTCTAGCCTTATTCAGGTAAAAAGGATTTTTGTCAAATTTTTCCCAATATTCCAAATACGCCTGGATCTCCGTTTCTATCTTAGGCGAGGGATTATTTACCGCATATAACCCTACTAATTGTTGCATTTGCTCCACATCTGCCTTACGCTGAGGTACTCGGATATAATGGTCGTGAACACTCACGTGTGGGATGTCTTCCGAACCACTAGGTGGCATATGGCATTTCACGCAATTATTGTCCTCAGCTGTCAGTAGGCTGGGTGTTTCTGTGCAGCCTTTGTCCGCGTGGCAGGTTTTGCACGTAGTGTTGTAAACTTCGGTTCCAGTCATTTTTACACTCACATGTGGATTGTGACACGATATGCATGTAAATCCTAGCTCGTCCTTATTGCCTTGGATAAAACACTCACTCATCTGAAATCGCTGCGAATGGTTAGCCATATCAAATGATGTATTGCCGCCTTCATACTCTGGCAGGTATATTTCGAATACATCACTCAAGATCATCCCTGGCTTAAAGTCTGTGAATTTTTTGCCCTCCTTAAGCACATTCAGACCTTGCAGATGGCATCGCTGGCATAGGTCTATCTGTCGTTCCCAAGTAAGCTTGCGTGGATTTACGATAGTAGGATCTATTTCTTTGGTTACATCTACGCCTTCTCCCTTGACCCGTTGATTTACGTGTAGCTCTCCTGGCCCGTGACATCGCTCACAGTCTATCCCCTTCCCTATTTCAGTAAATTTAAAATCAGAATCATCCTCTAGCTTGGGCATTGCATTATGGCAGCTGATACATTCAGAATTGAGAATTCGGCTGAATCGTGAGTTGTTTCCGTTCTCAAATCCAGGGGCCAAATCCCACTTCTGTTCCTGTACATAAAAAGTAATAGGTGCTTGAAAGATGTAGCCATTATGTGTAAATAAATGGGAATTGGTATGTTGTCCGCTACCCACTACATAGTCTATATGTACATTAAGTAAGTGCGTGGTATCACCATTGGCAAGGCGATATTCTTTTATAAATAGCTTATCGCCTTGCCAATTAGGTTGATAATATAAATCATTGGCCGTATCGTATACCTGATGTTGTGTACCAAAAAGTGCGGATGATTTTTGCCGGGTGGCACTATCGAAGGATAGACCCATACCCGTATGTACAAAGGTGCTATGCTTATCGGAATGACATGTAGCACATGTCTCCATCCCAACGTATGCTACATCTTCTGAATGATTGAGATAGGTGAATGATTGTGCATTGGGTTGCGAACAAGAATATACCGCTAGTAAGAGTATAAAAAGAATACTCGCTAGTATGGCAACCGACTTAGGTTTGCTTATCGTATTTATGAGAACTTGGCTTGCCAATCGAGCATACCTCCGAGGAGATTTCTTACATTTTTAAATCCTTGTTGTACCATAAATGCTTTGGCAGCGGCACTTCTAGCTCCCGCCTTGCAATGTACTACGACTTCCTTATCCATCCACTCATCATCTATATCATCTATCGCTCCTTGCAATGTTCCGAGCGGTATAAGTTTACCATTGATATTAAACTCACTGTACTCCCATTCTTCTCTTACATCTATGAGCAAAAAATCTTCTTTGTTGTCTATCTTTTGCTTGAGCTCTTCTACTGTGATATCCTTCATTTCTGTTCGATGTCTTATTAAGGTGCAATTATACTAATTCGGGAAGTGAATTGTTCACCGGCATTATTCGTAAGTTTTATAAAGTACGTTCCGCTTTGCACTTCTGCTACATTTAAGCTTGATACGTTTTGTGCAAAAAGTACTTCTTGACCCTGCATATTTAGTAATCGCACGTCATCAAAGGTTTTGCCAAAGTTTACAACTGTTTTGGCTGGATTAGGATATACCAGTGGCGTTGCAAATGATTTCTCAAAATCAAAAACCCCGGCATACAGCTCTCTTGAACTACCAAAATGTGGTCGCATCATAAGCGTGCCATCTGGCACATCATTGCTCCATTGGCCAAATATTTTAGCGAATAAATTGGGGTTTTTACGTTGAGGATTTTGTGTATTACCGTAATTCATATCCCATCCTACATTTAGATTGAACATAGAACCTTGCCACCACCCGATGTAATATTTGCCAGGCGATAATACCAATGTGGTATCTAGCGGAAATGGAGTAAATGTTCTCACACCATTGGCTATGCTATAGGTAGGAGTCATTTCTTCTGATTCATAGATTATAGAATCACCTTCCCCTCCATTTACACCAGAAAGCTCTTTCCATATGCGATACTTGAATTTGTTACGCGACACATCAAAAACAGCTTGATTGAAGTAAGTTGCGATAGCATACAACGTATCACTTTTTACCACATCAAAACCATAGGCTATCTCTCCTTCTATATTGCTGGGATTTGTATTTTGGTCAAAACCAAAACCCCTTTCTGCACTCCCATCATCATAAGCGTAATAGTCGTGTAGCGTTTGCGTAAATTGTATCGTATCATTCACACGTATATCATTAGGAATTCCTTGTTCGGTTACTTCTACCAGTCTCTTTACTTCTACCTCGCCTGTATTGGCAATATTCGAAATATCATACGCCGCTAAATTTCGTTGCTTTTTACCTTCAGCCAAATGATTATTTGAATTAGCCGCAAATAAAGTATTTGCTCGTTGCACCCCATTCGCAAAGGCTTCGTGCCTTACTTGCAGACGTTTGTCTACACCGGCCAAGTTAGAAATCCAAAACTTAACAGAATCAGCCATAAACGTAGATGGACTCGTACTAAAATGCTCGTAAGGCATTGCCCAATAGGTCTGGAGCAGTGAGGTGGGTGTAGATTGGATAGCATAGTCATCGTGAGTTTGAACAGCTCTATCTCGGTCCTTATCCAGCAGCACGTAATCAATGTGCCAATGGTTGGCATTTGCTACCTGACGTGTGTGCGTAGTAAACATAAACTGAAATCCTTTGTGCAGATAGTTAGGGTCCAAAATAGGTACTAACACCTGCTCGAAATCTTGACTCTCGGGGACACCCGTTTTGCTCCACACGCTAAACCAGAGACCGTTTGCTGCTTTGAACCAGAGCATGATTTTATCTTCCGCATTGAGATGATATCCATTCCCATTGGGTTGATAGTAAAAACTTAAAATTAGGGAATCAGCAACGGTATAAGGAGTTCCTGCTTCTTCTTCTAAATTGACTGGCTGACTTATGAGGCTATCACCTGCTCCTATGAAGTCTTTGTTGATGGTATTGTTATACGGCAGCCCTTGTGCATTGAGTACATCAAAAGTGGCTACGTTAAGCGTAGGTGGGAATATCGGAAACTGATTATTCACATATACTTGATTATTGAGCCATTTGCTACTATCAGGATAAAGTGTGCTCGTAGAAAAATCGTCAAAAAAAGGTAGGCTCAATGTATCTCGTGTGCCAAACTTATACTTAGCAGTAGGTTGGAAAACGTAATCAGGATTAGCGTGATGAAACGCCTCCAAGCTGGCATTACGCTCTAGAGGATAGGTGGCAACTTGGGCTAAGGCCACGTTACCAAGCAGCACGATCAGCCATGACAACGCAGTAGATTTAAGCATAAGCAAACAACGCAGTTTTATTCTCATTTAGTGTCATTAAAGGTTCAATTATCAGATGCAGAAAGGGCAATTGAGTCCGACTCATAATAATCTGATGAAATACCAATAACCAAATCGACGGTAGAATTTCGCTCGATTAACGTTTTGGGTGCAATTTCATTAGATGTTCCAGAATAGTACTGTGCCAAAACCGGTTCGTCACTTTTGGTACGCACACTCTCATTTATTTCCTTTATAATCTTACCTACCTTGAGATGTTTACGTATCAACATATTTTTTGCTTGAGTTAGGGAGGTTTTACCCGCAAGATCTGGCACTTCTACCATAGGCACTTTACTGGTATTGACAACCAGATACACCTTCCGTCCTGTCTTCACCATTAATCCGGCATCCGGATTTTGATTGATCACCGCATTTTTTCGAGCTCCATCTTTGTACACCGTATCCGTCACTACACCTTCTAACCCAGCATCTCTCAAAGCACGAAGGGCGGTTCGTGCATTCTCTCCTTCCATATTTTGCACTTCTATCAACTCACTATTATGCTTGGTATATATATCGAGATACCAGAGTGTGCCTACTGCCAATACCGCGACTATCGCTCCCATTATCCCTAAGTGGATTAGTATTCTTTTCATTGTTCCTTGAATAACGCTCATTTAAGCACGCAATATACTATAGCTTAATTAAGTTGTTTCTTCTTTGTAGGTGTAGAAGAGTATTTTTTTAGAAGCTTCCTTTTCAATTTTGGTATCCGTATAAAATCGAAGGATCGAGTGTATTATTTTGAATACAATTGTTCATCTCAAATATTTGTCTTCCATCATTGCGATTTAATCATCTTTAAATATACATTTATCTCACTATCAGTTAATTAAAAATAATTCATGTACAGTCTTTAAAAAATAACACGAATTAATGACCCTCACATTTGGTATGGAATGATACTTGAACTTATACTCGCAGTTACAATTACCAACAAATGAAAAAAATATTTACAATCTTTATACTCCTAGCAACCTTAAGCTCTTTTGCTCAAACAGATAGCACAACAACAGATACTACAACTGCACTTCCTGATATTACCCTCAAAAATATTGACGGAGAGGACATTCAACTCTCCGACTACGGTAAAAATGGACGAATAACAGTCATCTCTTTTTGGGCTACGTGGTGTAAGCCTTGCATCAAGGAACTAAAAAACATAAACGGCCTATTGGAAGATTGGCAAGATGAGTATGACGTAGAACTCGTGGCAATAAGCGTAGACGACAGCAGAAATGCCATTAAAGTAAAGCCAATGGTAAATGCCTTTAACTGGGACTTTGATATCCTTATGGACCCTAACGGTGATGTACAACGTGCACTAAACGTGGCCAACCCACCGGTTACTTTCTTGATAGACCAAGAAGGGAATATCGTGTATACACATACTGGTTATGTGGAAGGAGACGAGTATGAGCTGGAGGACCACATCAAAGAGGTTTCTGAGCAATAGAATCAAGCTGAAAGAAAAATTAAAAAGCCCGATGAATTCAGGATTCATCGGGCTTTTTTGTAGGCATTATCGCCAAATTTTAGCTTTGGCAGATATAAGGCAGAGCTGAAAGCCCAACGCCCCGTCTAAGAAACCTGATTTAACAACATAAAGCTTAATAAAGGTGCTGATAGCCGAGAGGTACGCAACTAATCTGTTGGGATACTTGCGTGCCAACTTATTATACTTGTGTATACGGGCGATATGATCGGCTTTATCTTTTATGCTGTAGTGTAGCAAATCTCCCTTTACCTTAATGGTAATTACCTCTTGCGTATGCACCAGTTGCTCATGAACCTCTCCCTCCCACTTGGTGTACCTTCTGTCAAACAACCGCTCCTTCGTATCTGGGTACCAACCGGCATATCGTATCCACTGGCCACAGTAATTATTGAGACGATTAAATGTATAAGCAGCATTTTCTTTAAACCCTATTTTTTTTAGGGCCTGGAGACTTGTGCGGAGTTCATCACTCAATTCCTCATCTGCATCTATAGATAATATATAATCATACGTTGCTTGTTCATTGCCTTTATTTTTGGTCTCCGCATACCCAGACCACTCGGTATTGATAACCCTGGCCCCGAGCTTGGCGGCTATAGCGACCGTATCATCGGCACTATCGCTATCCATAATAACAATCTCATCAGCTATACCTTGCAAGGACTGCACACAACGGGCGATATGTTCCTGCTCATTATATGTAATGATAACTGCCGATATGTTTGTAATGCTACTCATAAAAAAATCCTGATACCGGTTACGATATCAGGATGTCAAAGTTATATATTTCGTTCAATAAGTTGCTTAAGGCTCTTAATGATCGTGGTCGTGTCCTTCATGGGAGTGGTGAGGACAAGAGTGTGGATCTTTTTCGCAGTCAGGAGTACATACGTGTACTACCTCATCTGCTACTCCAGCACTATCTACCGTTGCCGAATCGGCCTCTACCCCTTTACAACAAGGTTTTTCACATCCAGGTTTACAAGATTTTTCATCACCTTTCTCCTTACACTCTTTCTTGTGTGAGCACTCTTTTTTGTCGGCACATTCTTTTTTGCATTCTTCCTTGCACTCTTTTTTCTTGGTGCAAGCCACAACAGTAAGACTTAGCACAAACACTAAGCTCAACATCTTAATTACGTTTCTCATCTTATTTTTTTTGTTTCTTTGGTTATATTAAAGTACTTCCGCTGTGACTTTAAAGGTCATGTCAGCCTTCACATCAACATCTTCAGTGATTAATTCGTCTGTCGTTACACTTGCTCTAAGTGTAAACTCCCCACTTTTTACGTGCTCTACTAGGTTGGTAGATTCCACATCCATCTCTATTTCAGACGCAGCATCATCTATGTTCACCTTAGAAGCAACAAGCTCTTCCGTCATCCCTTGACCTTGTATGTATAATTTCACTTCTTCTACGAATGAAAATTTCTGCCCATCAGGAGCAATAATCGTTAATTTCAATGAAGTTAGTTCTGCATTCTCAAGTCGATCTATGCTTGTATTGTTCGTGGTAAATTCTTCTGAACTGTTGGTATTGATTGCAGGAGTAGTAACGTCAATAGGTAAGCCTAATTCAGTAACCAATGCAGATTCAATCGTAAATTCTTTGGAATAGTCTAAATTAAACGAAACATTGAAACCATCTTGCTCGCAAGCAGAAAATAATACAGTACTGAGTACTAGGGTTGCTAAAAATATACTTTTCAAGATATAACAAAAGTAGTAAATTGTAAAGAAATGCTTTGTCACAAAAAAGAAACTAAACGTTAAAACGGAAATGCATAATATCTCCGTCTTTCACTAAGTATTCTTTTCCTTCTACACGTAGTTTCCCTGCTTCTTTGCACTTCACCTCACTACCTAGTTCTATAAAATCCTCGTAGGCAATCACCTCAGCTCGAATAAATCCTTTCTCAAAATCGGTATGTATAACACCCGCTGCTTGCGGTGCTGTAAACCCTGCTGTAATTGTCCAGGCCCTTACTTCTTTCTCCCCAGCGGTAAAGTAAGTGTAGTAGTTCAACAGCTTATATGCCGCTTTGATAATTCTATTTACGCCACTTTCTGTAAGACCCATATCATCTAAGAATAACTTTTTGTCGTCCTCTTCCATATCAATCATTTCACTTTCTATCTCAGCACTTACGTACATTACTTGTGCACCTTCCTCGGCCACCGCTGCTTCAAAAGCCTTGGTATGATGATTTCCATTTACCACACTGGCATCGTCTACATTACAAACATATAGCACTGGTTTCACCGTTAGTAAATTTAGGTCTTTTACCAGTTCCCAATGTTTCTCATCAAGGTCTAGTGTACGAGCAGATTTACCTTGCTCCAATGTTTCTTTGATAGTACTTGCTACCTCGAATACTGCCTTTGCTTCTTTGTTGCCGCTACCAGCTAGTTTTTGCACCTTAGTGATTTTGGCCTCTATCGCCTCTAGGTCTTTGAGTTGAAGCTCCGTATCTATGATCTCTTTGTCACGTACAGGATCTACACTGCCGTCTACGTGGGTGATATTCTCATCATCAAAGCATCGCACGACGTGCAATATGGCATTGGTATTACGGATATTTCCTAGAAACTGATTACCCAGTCCTTCTCCTTTACTCGCTCCTTTTACTAGTCCAGCTATATCTACAATCTCTACCGTGGTAGGCAGTATTTTTTGTGGATTTACAAGATCAGATATTTTGTTCAATCGCTCATCAGGTACGGTAATCATACCTACATTTGGCTCTATCGTACAAAACGGATAGTTCGCACTTTCTGCCTTTGCGTTACTCAAACAGTTAAAAAGAGTTGATTTCCCTACGTTGGGCAACCCAACTATACCACACTGTAATGCCATTGATTCTTAATTTGGCTGCAAGTTTAGGATTTTTTGCGTTAGCATTATTCATAAAAAAGCTACTCCAACTTTTGCAATGCTCTATCCTCGGCCCACACCTGCTCTAGCCAGTGTCTCTTGCTTTGTTTTTCCTTAAATTTTTCAATCCGATTAGCAATTTTATTTTGATAGTCTATATCATTAAAATATCCTCTTTTGGCAAAGGGTATTTCTTCTACCTGCTTGGCTTCTATCTGGCTTACTTCCTCATCAGTAAGTTGCAAGTAAGGCAACGCCTTATCGCTCAAGTCACTCATAAAAGGCAAATGGACAAACGCTGATTCATAATGCTTAAAATTATACTTAGCAATAATGCCATCCCAATTGAACAAACAGATGACTACCAAAAGAATATATCCTGCCAAAGCATTTACCCTGAAAACATAGTACGTACTTCGCACCCCATATATCTTAACCGCCAACGTACCTAAACCTACCAAGCAAGCGAGCAAAAAGAACAGCACTCCTATACGTAAATATGCCAACCCAAAGAACTCGATGTAATATAAGGTGCGTACCACCACAGATATTACGAGTAATGCATTGAGCCCCAACCAAACGTGGGCCAATAGCTTGAGTGTTTTGTTCTGAGCATAAAAATTCAAATTCTTGCGGAAATAGTATAAGGTGATGCCCATAGATACTAAGATAGCCACTATGAGTATATAAGTTCCCTCGTGTACCAATTCTTTGAGCAACTCTCCTCCCCACTCAAAACCGACCCAGACATTGGTAATCTCCAGATACAACAAGATACTGAGCATAGCACACAACGTACTGAGCAAGAATAAGCCCGATTTATACTCGATCGTAAGATCCAGATTCCTAAAGTGACGAAACGCCTTTAGCCGAACACGAGTAAGTGCGTCTGAGGCTTTACTATCCGCCGTACTCCACGATGATGGGCGATAATGTAGACTGTGTACTACGGCTATCGCCAATCCTAGCACGGCCACTAGTACCGCTTCTATATCTATATACTTGAGCACTTTTGCCATAAAATCGCCCAGTACCTCGCCTATATGACCTAAGGCATCAGAAAAATAACTACTCCCCATACTATACAAGGCGAGAAATAGCAAAATGACAAACAGTGGCAGAAATGCCACGCGTGCCACCTTGCCCAATGAGATGTGGCTCTTTCTCTTTTTTCGAGATTTGAACGAGCTAAAAAAGTCGGACACGGCACGGCCATAATTGGCAAAAAAATTGGCGAATGCATACCACAAACTCCGAAATGCGGTACTGGCGTGTAAACCGATGAGCAGTACAAAAGATAAAATATGGACAAAGAGCGTAAATGGGCTAGCGAATAAGAAGTATAAAATAGAAGTAAGCAGAAAACCTACGCCCACCACTTTGGCGATATGACTCTGGAATAGGGATGTTTTGAGCGAGACAAGCAATACGGTAGTCGCTACTCCGTAGATGGCTACATTGAGCCCCAGTGATTTTTCGAAAAAGAGCAAAACAAATAAGAGGGTTGCCAATAGGGTAACGAGATACTTCGGTAAGTTCATACGGATGCTTTTTTTTGATTAGTTGCGGTAAAAACGGCAAAATTTATACAATATTACACTGTTACTCGATGCATTACGGCTATTCATGGGAAATTCATATCGAGACTCTTCCTCTTCACCATCCGCCCTTCTGTCAGCTATATGGCTTCGGAACGCATTTTGAAATACGCTTATCTAAAATGCTCAATTTGCTCATACGATTAATAGATTCTATCATCTGGCCACTGGTCATAGTGGTAAGTATTTGGGTCGTGTTTTTTGTAAATATGCGTTTTGATCTTGGGCTTAATTACTTTGGTATGCGACCCCAAGAGTGGCGTGGCTTATATGGCATATTTACAATGCCTTTTCTACATGGTGACTTCGACCATCTTTTCAGCAACAGTGTTCCGCTGCTCCTGTCTATGGGTTTTATATTCATCTACTTTGAGCGTGAGCGTTTTCATATCTTACTTTTCAATGCACTTCTTACGGGCATTATTCTGCTAGCTATGGGCGAGTACGGCAGCAATCATATAGGTGCTAGCGGCTTGGTGTATGCTTATATCTTTTTTCTCATAACACATGCCGTAGTTACTCGTAACAAAGAGATGCTGGGTGCTGCATTCTTACTTATTTTCTTATATGGCAGTCTGATATATGGCATATTCCCAGAGTATGGCCGTATCGTGGGCAAAAATATCTCGTGGGAAGGTCACCTCGGAGGAGCTATATCAGGTGTAGTACTGGGGCTATTGTACCGCAACCGCGGACCACAACAGGCGATATTCTTTGAGGAAGAAACCGATGATGGTGATGATGATGACGACGACCCCGATGCATACTGGAAAACTCCAGAACAACGAGCACAAGAGACTACCGTGAGGTATTATTACAAGGAAAGGGAGTAGCCACTAGATCAGCCTAACGTATTCAAGGAGCGGCCATTTATCCCTACTTTCGCACTCGTGAGGGTTGTATTCGCTATCGTATTTTGTTTGGCATTTTTGAGTAGTACGCCGTGGGTTTTTTATGCTCATAAGGAGATTAACTACTTGGCTACATTTACACTGCCGCAGGAGATGTTTGGTTTTTATAAGAGTAATATTGGCTACATACAAGACTTTGCGGTACGCCCCGACCAACGTCGATATGCCGTAGATGATGAAGCACCCAGGCACTACATTGACCTAGACCATTGGGAAACTTCTGTACCTATAGATACGATTCCTCACCGCTGGGATAGTGCCGTAGCCCGATATGGCGAGAAGGAACTCACAGCATACGGTATTGTGCCGTGGCACATCCAAAAAGTACACAACTGGCTCACCTACGCTATGAAAAAGCGTGACTACGAGCAAATCATAAAACTAAGTGCCGACCTAGGTCACTATATAGCCGATGCTCACGTACCGCTACATACCACCGAAAATTACAACGGACAACTTACCAACCAAAAAGGCATACACGGCTTGTGGGAGTCCCGATTACCCGAACTCTTTGCGAGTGATTACGATTTTTATACGGGGAAAGCCATCTGCCTCGAAGACCCGTTGGAAACGATGTGGCTAGCCGTGGCAGAAAGCTTTGCTGCAAAGGATACCGTTCTGGCTCTGGAACGACAACTTACCGAGACTATGCCCAATACGAAATACTCCTTTGAACGCCGCGGAGCGACTACCGTAAAGGTGTATAGCCGTGAGTTCAGTGATGCCTACCATACCGCTATGGGCACTATGGTGGAGCGTAGAATGAAAAAAGCGATTTACACTACAGGATGCTTTTGGTACACGGCGTGGGTAGATGCAGGACAACCCGACCTTACCTTTGAAATCGCCCAACATATAGACCTCCAACCGCAAATAGACTCGCTGCAAAGCCTAATGAACGGGGAGATAAAAGGGTGGATGGAAACGCATTGATATGACGTAACATTAAGAGGGTTTTTGGTGGTGGCTCCATCGTTTATAAAGTTAATTAGGTATTCGTCAATGACGAAAGGGCTTCACGGAGACGGTCGTTCACTTCTTGATACATTCCGCTGCCGCAGAACATTTGTCCCAATGGCTATCGGGAGACAACGTCTCAAAACACCGAATGCTGTGCTTAGCAGCTTGTCATTTCGAGTGGAAGCAGCTTTGCCGCTTTTGTACCGAGAAAAGACAAGCAACATCCTACTGAACGCGATAACGCTAATTCTTCACCACACGTATGGTAGTGGTCTTTCCATCCACAGCACATTTTAATAGGTATACTCCTGCTGATAGGTCTGCAAAGTCAAGTCTTGCAGTTACCCCTATTAGGTTAGCCGTTTTCACTTCTTTCCCTGCACGGTTGGTAAGGGTATAACCCATTGTTTTACCAGATGTATTGCTTATCGTTAGTTGGCTGACTGCCGGATTAGGATATACCGATACTCCCAAACTACGCAGCAATTCCAAACCAGCAAAGTCTGGCAAAGACAAACTCTCAGAACTATCTTTGACACAGCCGTTTACCGTCTCTACCTCTAAGGTTACATTCAATGTTTCGCCAGCAGATGTACCATAGTCGTGTACAGGCGATACGTCATTGCTAGTAGCCGAGCCATCACCAAAATTCCATCGGTAGATGCTGTAGTTATTTACCTCTGGAGTTAAGGTATATTCCGTATGCGAACGGGTGTACGTAAATCCCGCATTCGATTCTATTTCCCTATTTACATACTCGTATTCTGAAGTATCTGTACATTGTCCTTTACTTACGATTACGTAGATGCTATCGTTATTATTGAGCATCGTATTCGAATAGCTATTCGATGCTCCGCTTTGCACCAAGTTGTTATTCAGATAAAAATCAAAATTTTCGATGCTGTCATTGGCTGTGTATGTAATGTCTTCACCTACACAGTAGGCTCCTAGTTTATCTGCTTTTAGGGCAATATCTAATATGACATCCACCTCAACTGATATTTCTATCTCTCGTGGAGGACAAACAAGGTTATTGCTATCCAAAATGCGAAGCAAGTATGTTCTGCTAGATGTAGGGTTGAAACTAAAAATTGTATCAGTAAACGGAGCTCCACCGTCTAGAGACAAACTATAATTATCTTCTGACAGACCATTAATCTCTACACGCCATAAGTCACCTTTACAAACAGAAGAGGGTGCCTGCACACTAGCATCGAGTTGTGTACACGGCTGGCTAGCACATTTTTTAGACCCGATTAAACTGTAGGTGCACGGGGCCGCTTGTATAGATCGTACCCAAAGTTCCACAGAGTCTTGGGGTTGCAGTCCACTTACCACGTGCGTATTGCCCAATATTCCGCTACTTGGCGATTGCCAAGACGCACCACCATTGGTAGTTACTTCGTACCCTTGATGGGCAGAGAGGCTAGTCCAAGCAAAGGTAATACTGCTGGGTGTACTGGCCGTACAATCTAATACTGGAGCATCTCCTTGTTGTTTTTCATTGATGACTAACGTTACCATGTCACTTTTACAGCCATTGCTATTGAGTACTTGGAGTCCGTATGTTGCAGTGCCGTCAAAAGTCAGCGTATATGTAGTATCTGTAGTGGCAGCGAGTAATGCTCCATCTTCATAAAAATAAAAACTATCAAAATCTGTCGTAGTTGCTTCTAGTACTAAAGAAGAATTGGTGCAACTGCTATCATTATACAGGGATGCACTACTGGTAAGTCCAGCTATGGGCTGAGGATAAAAAGCAACATCTACACTATTACTCACGCGAGAGCATCCATTGGCACCTGTGGCCGTCACAAAATAATTGCCCACATTTTTAACCCAAATTTCATTGCCAGTGGCACCATTATTCCACGAGTACGTAACACCCGATTGTAGTGCGGAGCTGAGCAATATGGAATCTCCTTGGCAAATAGATTGTGTAGCACCTCCTGAGATAGATGGCCCAGGAGAAGGAATTACCGTAATATATACCGTATCAGGCAACGATATTCCTTTGCTATTGGTAGCAGTAAGTATGGCTCTATAATTACCCGGAAAATTATACCGAACACTTGGATTTTGAGTGGTAGACAGTGTAGGCGAGCCGCCAGTTGTACTCCAATTCCAAGAGGTAGGGCTATTAGTAGCCGAACCTGTAAAATTTGCCAATGCTCCTTGACACACCGTGGCATTGGTTACTCCTGCGGTAGCAACTGGGAGCAACGTACTAGGCGAAATATCAAATTCGCGAGCAATGATAATATCTCCTCCTGTGCCGCTAGAGTTAGTAGAATTCACAACAGCATAAATAGTTACGTCTCCCACATTATTACTAGGTGCTGTCCAGCTAAAGGACCACGAAGCACTGCCACCTGTACCTACCGTGCCTGCGGATGTATGACGCATATACTGGCGTACACCACCGCCTACTGTTCCCGACACCATACTTGATTTATTATTTCCTGTAAGCGTGGCAAAACTTCCTGCCATGCCGTTATTATCATCCAAGCACGTAAGTTGATATCCAAATTTTGATTTACCCGAGTGAGTATAACTCATTGTAAGAGTGTATGTGCTATCGGGGATGTATCCACCACCTGTAAAATTACCGTTGAATGAAATGTTATTATAATTAGTCCCGCTCGTTTGCAAGGTGCCCGGATGACACGAAGTACAATTTGCCTCTTGAGTCGTGCTCGTGATGGGGGCATTGGTATAACTCGCAGGCGGACCGCCCGTATTGGTTTTACTTGGCAAACTGATAAACAACAGTCCAAGAATAGCTACAGCAGTTATGATAAATTTAGGTGTGTGATTTTTTTTCATGCTAACGGTTATGTGAAAGGAAGTTACTCCTATTTCGGTACGAGATTCTTTAAATTTATTTAGGAAGTCCGCCAAACAAGGTATGTTGACGATTCTAGGATTTCTTCTGATTGGAGCGAACTACTTTTTCAAGCATATCCCACTCTTCCTGAGTAATGGCATCCATCTGGTTAAACTGGCCTGCACCTTGCAGCCACTCTCCACCATCTATAGTGACTACTTCACCATTTACATATGCAGCGTAATCCGACATCATATAGGCAGCTAGGTTGGCTAGTTCTTGATGCTCTCCTACTCTTTTGAGCGGAATTCTACTTTCCAGATCTACCTTATCACTCATCTCCTTGGGAAACAATCTATCCCACGCTCCTTTGGTAGGAAATGGCCCGGGTGCTATGGCATTATGTCTTTGTCCGTACTTAGCCCATTCTACTGCTAAGCTTCTCGTCATGGCCAAAACACCTGCTTTGGCTGTGGCACTTGGCACTACAAATCCACTTCCTGTCCAAGCATAAGTAGTGACAATATTTAGTACACTCCCTGGTATGTTGTTTTTAATCCAATATTTACCACACGACAGGGTACAGTTCTTACTTCCTTTAAGTACGATATCGATGATAATATCAAAAGCACGATGGCTCAATCGCTCCGTAGGGCTTATGAAATTTCCCGCTGCATTATTTACCAATCCATTGCACTCCCCATAATGAGCCACAATAGCTTCTAGAGCGGCGTCTACTTGCCCACTTTCTCTCACATCACACACCACTGGAAATACATTTTCTACCGATATTTCTTCGGCAGCTTCTTTTAGTTTCTCTTCTCTTCTCCCCGATATGGCAACTTTAGCTCCGAGCTCTACAAAGTATTTTACCATGGATTTTCCCAAACCAGTTCCTCCGCCAGTTACCCATATTACCTTCCCTTCTAATGACCCATCTCTAAGCATTGATTGTGTATGTTTCGACATATGGTGTCAAATATACATTGAACTGCCCAAACTGATTACATAAACTTACTTAAAATGAATTGATATCGGATGTTCCCCTAAACTTTACAGAATGACTCATCATACTGGTAATGAGCACTTTATTACTCTCCTCTCCCTCTCGAATTAGCTGGCACGAACCATTGCCTCTCTGGGCCAATGTTTCTAGAAAAATAAGTGCCTTACTACTCTAGCCAAAGCCGATGGTGGAGATTCGCACATTATACGTAGCCCGCCCGTTCATCAATTCTAATTTCTAGATATGCTATATTAGTTTTCTTGGCATTTGACCTGAACGCTTGTTTACACCCAGATAGAACTGTTCGTACGGAAGATATGCTAATGGAACTTAGGAAGGCCGAGGACGACTCGTTGATGCTCGTATTTGATTCATTAATGTCTTCAAATGTTAAAATACCTCAATTGGTTGATAGTTAAATTGTGTCAACAGACTGTCTGGCTCAGTTTAATACCTTAGCACGGGAAACAAATGGCGATTTGTAAATTATAGTTAATTCAAAATTTGCAGCAATGGAAATAGCAAATATTATCAAGGATAATATGATAGATAATACTGATATAATATTTGTTTTGGATAAAACGGGTAGTATGTCTGATGCCATTGATAATATTAATATAGGGCTAAAACAAATTATGATATTTCTTCAAAAACATGAAAATATTAGGCTTGAAAAAGCAACTTACGGAGATAAAAACGTAGACGGAAATGTTTGGTATGATTTCAATAATTATGAGATGGACCACGAACAAATCAATAGGTTTATAGAACGTATACAAGTAACGGAAGGAGGCGATTTCCCCGAATCTGTATACGACGGTATTTGTGAAGCCTTTTAAGAAGATTTTTAGAAATGTAATAGTAAACGCATTGTGGTTTTAATAAGAGATGCCCAATCTCTTGGCGGGGGGTTGTTCACCTACAGCGAGAAAGTGATTATAGAACTAGCAACAAGTCAAAATATTTATATGAATTATACCCTATCGTACTAAGTCCAAATAATGGTAAACTAGGAGCAATAAAAAAAATACAGAACTTGACATTTATTCAGTCAATATACCCTAACCCCACAAGAGGTCCTTTGATGATTAAGTTGAATCAATTCGGTGTTTTAAATTTGGAGATTTTTGATCAAAGCGGGAAGATTATTAAAACTGAATCGCTGGAATCTGAAATCTATAAATTGGATTTATACGATTATCCTAATGGCCTGTATAGCATAAAAACATCAGATAAGGATAAGAACTATGATGCTAGAAAAATAATATTGAATCGAAAGGCTGGTTTTAAGACCTCCAGTAGAAGCTGTTACTTAAATGTTCAGTTCCCTAATAAAACGCCCTCTATTTCACAATAGTTATCACCACATACTAACTTTTTATTAATATTGGTTTCCTAACACCTCAGGTCTTCTATTTTTGCAACTTTATTATGAACATACACGAGTATCAAGCCAAAGAAATTCTTAAATCATACGGAGTTGCTATACAAGAAGGTATAGTAATAGATAAAAAAGAAGACGCCTTAGCAGCAGGAGCCAAATTGCGTGCGCAAACAGGTACTGACTGGATGGTAGTAAAAGCACAAATACACGCCGGTGGTCGTGGTAAAGGTGGAGGAGTAAAACTCGCCAAAAACGACGAAGAACTACAACAAGTAGTAAACGATATACTTGGTATGACCCTGGTTACTCCACAAACAAGTGCTGCGGGTAAATTAGTAAGTAAAGTACTGCTATGTCAAGATGTGTATTACCCCGGAGCTAACGAGCCAGATGAGTATTATATGAGTGTATTGCTAGATAGAGCAACAGGCCAAAACGTAATCATATACACCACCGAAGGCGGTATGGATATAGAGGAGGTAGCTCACGATACACCAGAAAAAATATATAAAGAGTTCATAGACCCTGCTTTGGGTCTGCAAGGTTTTCAAGCTCGCAAGATTGCTTTTAACCTCGGACTAAGCGGTGTAGCTTTCAAAGGAATGGTGAAATTCGTAAATGCTTTGTACAATGCATATGTAGATACGGATTCAGCTATGTTTGAGATAAACCCAGTACTTAAAACGTCTGATGACAAAATTATCGCAGTAGATAGTAAAGTCACTTTAGATGATAACGCATTATACCGTCACAAGGACTTTGCAGCACTCAGAGATGAGAGCGAAGAAGACCCAACAGAAGTAGAAGCAAAGAAACATCACCTTAACTTTATCAAACTAGACGGAAACGTAGGTTGTATGGTAAACGGTGCTGGACTTGCAATGGCTACTATGGATATCATTAAGCTAAGTGGTGGCGATCCTGCTAACTTCTTAGATGTAGGAGGAGGGGCAAATGCTACTACTGTTGAGGCTGGTTTCCGTATCATACTCAAAGACCCTAACGTGAAAGCGATACTCATCAACATCTTTGGTGGTATTGTACGTTGTGATAGAGTGGCAAATGGTGTGGTAGAGGCTTATAAGTCGATAGGTGAGATAGATGTACCTATCATCGTAAGGCTACAAGGAACCAATGCTGAAGAAGCAAAGAAAATAATAGACGAAAGCGGACTTAAAGTGGAGAGTGCTATTGTACTCCAAGAGGCTGCTGATAAAGTGAAAGCAGTATTAGCTTAAACTCCAATGGCGGATTTTATAGAAATATTTCCGCACAATATCAATCAACGACATATTGACAAAATAGTGCAAGTCCTCCAGTCTGGGGGACTTGTTATTTTACCCACAGATTCTATATATGCCATAGCTGGCGATTTGTATCATAAAGATGCGATGGGTAAGATATGTACCCTGCTGGGCAAAAAACCAACTAAGGCAGAATTATCTATCCTATGCGATGGACTAAGTACCGTAGCACAATACACTACTCCTGTGAGCAATAGTACCTTTAAGCTAATGAATAAGCTTATGCCAGGTCCATTTACGTTTGTACTCAAGGCGAGTGGGCTTATACCCAATATTTTTAAACGCAATAAGAAAACTATAGGTATACGTGTGCCAGATAATGCGATAGCTCAGGCTGTGATTGCTGCACTAGGTCATCCATTGGTTTCATCATCTATACACGCCGAGGACGAAATTCAAAAGTACCTTACCGATCCTGAACAAATTTTTGAAGAATGGGATGGGAGAGTAAGTATTATCGTAAGTGGTGGAGTAGGTAGCAACGTAGGAACTACGGTGATAGATGCTACAGCATCTGAACTCGAAATAATAAGAGAAGGATTGGGTGTTGAGCTATTATGATGACTAATTTTAAATTACTACGATTTTGTTTTTAATTTGCCTCATCAAATGAAGCATACCTCTATAAGAAATATATCGTTTTGCTTACTGTTTGCTATGAGTCTACTAAGCGTATCGTCTCTACTTGCAGTACTCAAGGAGCAAAGTGTAGCAATAGAACTGGTAGAAGAGGATTCTGAAACCAGTACAGAGGAGGAAGTAGGTTCTGATGATTATGACCACCAAAGAGCAATTATTGCCTTGTTTGGTAGTCTTAGAGCTGCTTCTGTCGAAGTAAATAAAACAAAGGATTATGTATTAGTGAGTTTAGAAATACACTCGCCACCTCCAGAAGTGGTCTGAGTTCCACATTTCATTATGGTGCCGATAGGTACTATCATTCAATCAATTCTTTATAAAAATTAAAAAATCAATGAAAAAATATTTATCAAATATTAAAACAGACTTGCCTGCTGGTTTAGTCGTGTTTTTAGTTGCTGTACCGTTATGCCTTGGTATAGCAGCCGTGAGTGAAGTGCCTGCATTTTCAGGATTAATAGCGGGAATTATAGGTGGGATTGTGGTTGGTAGCCTCAGTGGTTCTTCACTTGGCGTAAGTGGTCCTGCAGCAGGTTTAGCGGTCATAGTTGCCGACTCTATTAGAGAGGTAAGAATCTCTATGGGAGGCACTTTAGACAATACTGAATTTTTTATGGAAGCATTCCAAATGTTTCTGCTCTCGGTAGTTATAGCCGGAGCAATTCAAGTAATTTTAGGTTATATCAACGGAGGTATCATCGGTTATTACTTTCCGTCTTCTGTAATAAAAGGTATGCTCGCAGGTATTGGTCTAACTATTTTCTTAAAAGAAGTGCCACACCTTGTTGGGTATGATTCCGGTATGGAAGGAGATTTTAGTTTGTTTCAAATAGATGGAGAAAATACGTTCACAGCTATTTTGAATGCCTTTGGAAATCCAGATTTTGGTGCAAGTATAATCGGTATTACAGGACTTGTCATTCTCATTCTTTGGCAACAAGACTTCATCAAAAAGTTTAAAGTTTTCAATATCATACAAGGTCCTCTGGTAGCAATTATGGCCGGCATTGCTTTGGTCTTTGCTTTCAAGGGTGGTTCACACGAGATGATATCTAAACACTTGGTGAATGTACCTGTTGCTTCTAACACCAATGAATTCTTAAGTTTTTTTACTTTCCCAGACTTTAGCTCGATCACAAATCCACTGGTTTGGAAAACAGCGGCGGTCATAGCTATAGTGGCAAGTCTAGAGACACTACTCTGCGTAGAAGCTACGGATAAAATGGATCCCGAGAAAGACATTACCCCTACCAACAGAGAACTCAAAGCTCAAGGTGTTGGAAATATGATTTCCGGCCTTATCGGTGGATTGCCCATAACGCAAGTTATTGTAAGAAGTTCTGCAAACATTCAAAGTGGTGGGAAGACAAAAATATCTGCTATAATACACGGCTTTTTCATCTTAGGATTTGTTGCCTTATTGCCTGGTGTACTCAATTTGGTGCCGAGAGCTAGTCTTGCAGCTATACTACTCATCGTAGGATACAAACTTGCCAATCCAGCCACTTTCAAAGCTATGTGGTCAGAGGGTAAGGCTCAATTTATTCCCTTCATAGTAACCATTCTCTTTATCGTTTTCAAAGACCTGCTTTGGGGGGTTGGGATAGGACTTGTGGTGGCTACTTTAGAAATTTTATATCTGAATTATAAAAAACCATACCTTCTTGACACAGATCCGGATAAAACGAACAACGAGTTCAAGTTTCAACTAGCGGAGGATGTTACCTTTTTGCACAAGGCAAGCATTATGGCTACGTTAGACAAAGTTCCAGATGGATCAAAAGTAGTGATAGACGGAAGTAAATCTATAAGCATACATCCAGATGTACGTGAAATCATTAAAGATTTTGAGACGCACGCTAAGTTTGCCAATATAGACTTAGTAGTAAAAGGAATGAAAGAGGGCGTACAACCTAATCCCGTGTCGGATTTCCAAGAAACAGTAAACAAATAAGAGGAATATTGCATAAAACAAAAAAGGGGGCAAATGAATTTTCATTTGCCCCCTTTTTTATTTAGCTCATACTAGATTACCAAATCATAATACGTGCGGTATCTGGCTTGTGCATAGCACCTGTTTCGCACGCACCAAATGCCTCGTAATAAGGCTCAAAATTGACCAATGGGCCAATTACGCGGTACTCGGCAGGTGAGTGTACGTCACTCTTCAGACGTTTCATTAATTCCTGCTCTTTGATGTTGCCCTTCCATACATTCGCCCATCCTAGGAAGAAACGCTGTTGCCACGTAAATCCATCTATAGGTTCAGGTGTGTTTCCTTCATATTGTTTTTGAAGAGCCTCATATGCCAAGGTAACTCCACCTAGGTCAGCAATATTCTCTCCCATGGTCATTTTACCATTTACGTACATACTATCTACTGGTGAGTAGCCATCGTACTGCTCGCCTAGTTTCTGAGCGAGTTTGTCAAACTTAGCTCTATCCTCGTCTGTCCACCATGAGTTGAGGTTTCCATCCCAATCAAATTTACTTCCCTGATCATCAAAACCGTGAGAAAACTCGTGACCGATTACCGCCCCTATACCACCATAATTGATCGCGTGGTCAAAATCTTTGTGGAAGAATGGTGGTTGGAGTATTCCCGCTGGGAACACAATCTCATTATTACTAGGGTTGTAGTATGCATTTACCGTTTGTGGGCTCATTCCCCATTCGGTTTTGTCTACTGGTTCGCCTAGTTTTTCGAGCATTTTCTTATAACCAAACGTACGAGCATTTATCATATTTTGGATATAACTGTCACTTACAATATCTAAGTCACTATAATCTTCCCACTCATCTGGGTAACCCACTTTGTAAGTGAATGCATCGAGTTTTTTCATTGCCTTTTCCTTGGTAGCATCACTCATCCATTCGAGTGCCTGTATTCGGTCTTTGTAGGCAGAGCGAAGATTTTCGATCATATTGCTCATATAGGCCTTGCTCTCCTCGTCAAAATATTCTTTCACAAATAGCTTACCCAATGGCTCTCCAAGCACACGGTTCATCGTGCCAAATACGCGTTCATTTCTTGGCTTCATAGTGCTCGTTCCACTCAGCTTTGTGCGATAAAAAGCAAAATTTTCTTTTTCTAAGTCAGAGCCAAGGTAGTTGGCAAATCCGGTGATAGTATTCCATTTCAAATAGTTTTTCCAGGTTTCTAGCTCTTCTGCTTTAATTAAATCATTAAGCGAAGCAAAGAATGATGGCTGGCCTACGATTATCGTATCAAAAGCTCCAAACCCTCTACCAGTAGCGATAGCCTCCACAGGCAAAGCATCTAAGGTAGCGTCCCAATCTTTTAGGTTCTTTTTGTTATAGCGTTTAGCTGGATCTCTTCGTTCTAGTCTACTCCAGCTTATTTCTGCCAGTTTAGTTTCCAGAGCAAGGATAGAAACACCTACTTCTGTCTCTATTCCGCTTAGAGCAAACATTTTGTTGATATGACCTACATATGCTTTACGTATATCCTCAAACTTTTCGTTGTCCTGCAAATAGTAATCACGATCAGGTAAGTTTAGGCCACTCTGGCTTGCGTACACCGTGTTCATCTTACTGTTTTTACTATCTGCACCTATGTATAGGCCCACGGGAGTACTTACTCCTTGGGGAGCTAATACTCCAAATTGTTTTACCAGATCCTCTTTGGTGGCAATGCCATCTATGCTGGCTAATATAGGTTCTATCCCGCTTATGCCTGCAGCATCTATAGCCGCAGTATCCATCGCAGCGTTATAAAAATCGCGTATCATCTGCTTGTCAGTTCCTTTTTTTGCAGAGGTGTTCTCACGCACTACATCCACTATTTCGAGTAATTTTTGGCGGTTTTCTTCATTCAAAATATTGAATGCCATCCATCGGCTCTCCGTTTCCGGAACAGGATTCTTAGCTCTCCAACCACCAATGGCGTATTGATAAAAATTCTCACAAGGATTTACCGTACTGTCAATAAAACTCGTGTCAAAAGCAACGACGGTTTCCGTGTTGTCTGACTTTTGGGTACACGCAGCCAATATGGCTAGGGTAACAAAGAAGGTTGTTTTTCTCATGTATTTATTAATCATCTATAGCGAGCAAAGATAGGAGAGTACGCAATTTGGCAAAGTAAGTTGAGCAAAAATAGATTCGCTCCAGCTACTGCATTAACAAATAGCCAAGCTTACGGCGTTTTGGTGAGAGCATTCAGAACCTCAATAGGCTCAGCTCTGTTGCGATAGTCGGCATCTAAAAAGGCATAAGTGACAATACCATTGGTGCCAATCACAAAGGCAATAAAGTTGGATTATCCCAAATGGTATTCGTGCTTATCGTAACCTGCCCGTAACTTACACCGCTTATAAATACCCAAAAGACCATAATGAGTAGTATACGCCCTAAATTAAGCTTTCGCTGTGTGTGTGCGTGTGTGTAGAGTTCACCTCTCTTTGATTTGTTTTTTGTTTCATGATGTATTAATTTTTTATAAATTTAAAATGTCACAAAATCATAAAATCCTTCTCCGCATTCAACATTAGGCAAGTGATTTGAGGAGTACTATATCTCTCCGGGGGTGGCTAATAGTTGTTCTTTTCTAGAATTTACTCCTTTCATAGTCGACATAAAAAGGGTTTCTTCATCATATTTATAATTTCATATTGTCGGAAGATAGGTAATTTTTCTGTTATTATTCACATATAATTTACCTACGGGGCTATTGAACCACTTTTCACAGAAGGAAAAAGGGGTATAAGATTTACAGGTTTAGACTCCCTATATCTTCATTATAAACCTCAGATTTATCCTACGGCCAGTAAGATAATTGGGTACGCCGTACACCGTATTGCTAAAATCTTTGATGAGCATATAGGATATAGTGTTGTTCACCTCCAAGAGATTGAACACCTCCAAGCTCACCCATAATGACTCCGTATTTTTGAGCCAATTGGGCCGCTTGGCAGCACCTTCTTCTATCAGCACTTTAGAGAACCCAATATCTACCCTACGATAAGCCGGGATATTGAAACCTGGCTGTTGCCGATTGGCCGCATCAAAAAAGAAGGGCATCTTGGTTCCGTATATCAGGCTCAGGTTCATCTTATAACTTGGATTGCTCGGCAACTCATCTTGAAATAAAATAGAAAAATTAACCCGCTGGTCTGTAGGTCGTCGTAACCAATCACTCAGCTGCTCTTGCCCATCTGCATCTGTAAAATATATCCGCTCCTTGGTTTGCATCACACTCATGTTAAACCAACTTTCTATGCCTTCTATGAATTCTCCATTTACCCGAGCATCTATTCCTGTGGCATACCCTTGAGAGCTATTCTCTGCGAGGTAACGTATACGCACGTTGTCTATCACATACGGCACCATACGGTCTTGCTGCTTGTAATACACCTCGCTCATAAACTTGAATGGTCTCCCCCACGCTTTGAAATTCATATCACCACCCGCCACAAAATGTATAGACCGCTGTGCCTTGAGATTAGGATTGAGCACTCCATCTATCCCCCTGAGCTCTCTGTAAAAAGGCGGTTGGTAGTAGTATCCCGTAGCAAATCGGAGTAGCCAATTGCGTTTTTTTAGACTATCACGGTCATAGTTTTTGTCTGAAGTAGTGTACGGCAAGCTATCATTATATCGCTTATTGGGCTCCCAAGCTAGTTGTAATCTTGGGCTGATTACATTTTCACCATTATAACTCCAGTAGTTACTGCGTATGCCATACGTTGCTTTTAGGTTAGTTTCTCTGTTTAGCAATTGGCTGTTTTGTATGTAGCCATTTACCCGGTAACTGCTCAAGGATATATCAGCTTTGAGGTATTCGTCGAGTATAATCTCATTGTCCGACCCTGTAGCTCTAGTCGTAATATTATACTCACTGCTATCATTGTATCGCCACTCTTTGAGTTTGTCTACTATACGCTCGTTGGTATAGCCTACACCCCATTCTATGTTAGATTTTTTGCGAAGATACCGCCCTTTGTGATTGGCAGCATATACTTGTGCTTGCAGATCGTTACGAGCGTGGTCTATGAAGTAACCTATGCCCAGTAGTGCTTTTTCTTGGGCAAAATCTTCAGAACCTAGGTTATTGTCTAACTCAGATAGCCGGTACGCTCCTTCTACTGTGAAATGCTCCCGCTCAGAAGTAGTGTAAGACGAAGTATTCAAACTGAGGTTTAACACGTCACTTGGTTTATACTCCAGATTGAGTCCATTCATCCACGTGGTGTACTCCATGAGTTCCTGTCCTCCAAATCCAACGTACAGACTCAAAGCATTATTAATACCACCAAAACTAGTCTGCCTACTCTCGGGTGCTACGAGGTAGCGATTCTGTGCGAGGGTTGTTAAGTACGATACGCTTAGGTCTTGGGTAATCCTATATTCGACTAAAGCCTGTACATCATAAAAACGCGGCTGATAATCTCCCTGCACATCAAGACTGCCGAGCAGGTACTGATTACTGCGGTACCGAGCCCCAAACAAGTAGCTAAAGCGGTTGCCTATCTTATCTTCCAAATGGATATTAGCCCCTAAGAAACTCGCCTGATACGTAGCTCTAAAGGAGTCGGGCTGCCTATACGTGATATCCAATACAGAACTTAGTTTATCACCATACTTAGCTTGAAAACCTCCTGCCGAAAAATTAATATCCTCTACCAAATCGCCATTTATCACACTCAACCCTTCTTGCTGCCCACCACGCACTAAGAACGGACGGTACACCTCTATGCCATTGACATATACCAAATTTTCATCAAAATTTCCCCCACGTACACTATAGGCCGACCCTTGGTCACCGCCAGCCGTGTTTACTCCAGGGCCTATATATGTTAGCAGACGCTCTATGCCTCCAGGTGTGGCAAAGCGTTCTATCTTCTTTGGTTTTATACTAATAATAGGGCGACTCCGAAGTTTGTCTATACTATACACTACTTCCGAGAGCGAAAAGGATGTACTGAACCTAAAATTCTTATAAAAATTTCCTCCTACGCTGTAAGGCCCTATTTGTTTTTTTATGACTTCACCTACGTTGGTAATGTAGATGGTCACCACCTGATTGGCAGGCACTTTCACAGAGTACACCCCATCTTCGTCTGTATTGGTAGAAAAAGAAGTTCCTTGTATTTTTACAAACGCTAGAGAAACAGGTTGTTTTTCGGCATCGGTCACCTTGCCAGATAGGTAAGCTACCGCCTGAGAAAAGCCTATGGTGGTGCATAGCACCATAGCATATAATATGATTATACGTTTCAAAAGAATATTAACGCAATTATTGGGCGTCTATTGTTTCAGTGCTACAATAGTCTTCGTCGGATTCTCGCTGGCAAAAACGGCACTTCCCGCCACCAATACATTGGCACCGCATTCCAGTAATTTTTGATAGTTTTCTACATTCACTCCGCCATCTACCTCTATATATGGCTGATGATTTTTCATTTCACAAATATTTTTAAGCTGTTGCAACTTAGTGTAGGTGTTTTCTATGAATTTTTGTCCGCCAAAACCGGGGTTCACACTCATAAGACAAATGAGGTCTATTTCCTTAAACACATCATTGAGTAGGTGTACAGGCGTATGTGGATTGAGAGCCACACCCGCCAAGCAACCGGCCTCACGTATAGCATTCAGCGTGCGGTGTAAGTGCGTACATGCCTCGTAGTGTACCGTTATCACTTCTGCTCCAGCATCAGCACATGCTTGTATATACTGATCAGGATTCACAATCATAAGGTGAACATCAAGCGGTTTGGTAGCGTGCTTCTGAATGGCCTTCATCACCGGAAAACCAAATGAAATATTAGGCACAAATACGCCATCCATAATATCGATGTGGAACCAGTCTGCTTCGCTCTCGTTTACCATTTCGATGTCGCGTTGCAAATTGGCAAAATCAGCCGCCAATACAGAAGGTGCTATTTTATGTGTCATTGTGTGTGTTTAGAAAAATTTAATGTCGTTGATGATTTCTTTGCCTGCAAAGGTGTTCACCTTTTCTATCAAAACAAGTTTGTGATACCGCAATTCATTTTTTAACGCAGGAGAATCTAGGGTAAGGTATAGCATCTTTTTGTTGATGAATAGTTTGGTGGTTTTTTGGGCTATCATTTTACCGGCTACCTCTTCCCAACTATTCACCACGCGTACTTCATCAAACTTGTCACCCTGTTTGTATGACTTAAAAAGCACCTTCATGAGGTCTTTGATGGATTGTTCTTCTTTCACGCTTATTGGAGTATTACGGTAGTATGTGGCTTGCCTATTTCTTTACAAAATGCAGATAATCTATTGGCATTGGTATCGGTTATAAAAATTTGTCCAAAGTTATTCTTTTTGATAAGCTGAGTGAGTACTTGAGCTCGTTCTTCGTCTATTTTTTCAAAAATATCATCTAGCAGTAGCAGCGGCAGCACCCCTTTCTGCTCGCGGAGGTAATCATACTCGGCTAGCTTTAGGGCAATGAGTCCACATTTGATTTGTCCCTGCGAGCCATATTTTTTTAAGCTCAGATCACCTATCTCTATATCCAACTCATCCTTATGTATACCACTGAAACTGCGTTGTACTGCGAGATCCTTAGCCCTATTCTGCTCCACCAACTCATCATACGTTGCAGTAGCCAACTGACTGGTGTACTGCAGCTTAACATTCTCTTTTTCGCCCGATAGGGCGTGATACTTCTGCTCAAAGGTGGGTGTGAATTCTTGCAGAAAATTCCTGCGTTTTTCGAATATTTGCTGAGCCAATGGAGCTATCTGCATATCGAGCGTTTGTATTAGGGCGGCGTCTACATAATCTTGCTTTAGGTGTTTGTTCCTGTGATCCATCAGTTTATTGTACTTTACCAAGTCATGCAAGTGATCTTTATCTACCTGACTAAGTATCTGATTGATAAACGAACGTCGTTTCTCATTACTACCATACACCAATTCTATGTCACCCGGAGCTATGACCACAGAGAGATACTGACCTATATGTTCGGTAAGTTTCTTGTAGGGAACCCCATTTTTTTCAAGAACTTTTCTACCGCCGCGTTTGAACTTCACCTTGAGCTGCACCTCCTCGCCGTCATTTAGCGTAGCCAAAATACCCGCTTGCTGTTCATCGGTCTGTATACATTGCACATCCGTAGGGCTAAAGTATGACTTACCTAAACACAAAAAATGCAGTGCATCCAGCACCGACGTCTTGCCTACACCATTTAGTCCTGCTATAGCAATTACATCATCTTGGGTCTCTAGTTTGAAATCCGAATGATTTTTAAAAAAAACAAGTGTGAGTTTTTGTACCTTCAATGGTGTTTTATAGATAGTAAAGATTGTTATTTTTGTGACTTCAAATATAAAATGGCAAAAGCAAAGCACACTAAAGAAATTTACATCGATTGGTATCGATTAATGTTATTGATAAGAAGATTTGAAGAAAAATCTGCTCAAATGTACGGACAAAACAAAATCAGAGGATTTTGTCACCTATATATAGGACAAGAAGCAGTAGTTGCAGGAATGGCATCTGCCAAGCAAGACAACGACAAGGTAATCACCGCCTACAGAGACCACGGCCACGCTTTGGCTATGGGTATGTCTGCCAATGAGGTGATGGCTGAATTATTTGGTCGTATAGATGGCTGTAGCAAAGGAAAAGGTGGAAGTATGCACATGTTCTCCAAGGAACACAATTTCTTTGGTGGTCATGGTATCGTAGGTGGTCAAATACCCCTAGGTGCTGGTATGGCACTTGCAGAGCAATATAAAGGAGAAGACGGAGTAGTATTCTGCTATATGGGAGATGGTGCGGTACGTCAAGGTGCATTGCACGAGACTTTTAATATGGCTATGGTATGGAACTTACCTGTTGTATTTATTTGTGAAAATAACAACTACGCGATGGGAACCTCAGTAGAGCGTACTACCAACGTACTGGATATATCTAAAATAGCATTGGGTTACGAAATGCCTGCTGAACAGGTAGACGGTATGAGCTGCGAAGCGGTACATGAGAGTATGGCTAATGCGGCAAAGAGAGCGAGAGACGGTAAAGGACCCACTTTTGTGGAATTAAAAACATACCGATACAGAGGCCACTCTATGTCAGACCCTGCTAAGTACCGTACTAAGGATGAGGTTGCTGCCTACAAGGAAATAGACCCAATAGAGGTTGTGAAGAAAACCATATTGAGCAAAAAGTACATGACTCAGAAGCAGCTAGATGCTATGGAAGAAGAGGTAGAAAAAGAAGTAGCAGATTCTGTAGAGTTTGCCGACAACTCTCCTTTCCCAGATGCCTCTGAAATATATACCGATGTATACGAAACGGAGTATCCATTTATCGTAGACTAGGATATACTGTAAATACAGAACATAAATCGCATAAAAGCATATTTTCGCAAACTTTTTAAGAAGAAATGAGCACAGAAGAACAATCTATAGAGAATAAAGGTATACAGTCTATATCAGAATTCATTGACACCAACAAAAACAATATTCTGATAGCGGGTATCGCCCTTATCGTATTGGTAGCAGGTTTATACTATTATCAGAATGTATACAAGCCAGGCGTAGAAGCTGAAGCCAACGAGAGTATATTTACTGCGGAGAGATACTTCGCACAAGATTCACTCAACCTCGCTCTCAATGGAGACGGACTGCACCCAGGTATGCGTGAAGTGGCAGATGACTATGGTTCTACTGCTGCAGGTAATAGAGCCGCGTTTTATACCGGTCGTATCCTATTGGAGCAAGGCAAGTATGAAGAAGCATTGGAATACCTAGAAGATGCATCAATGTCTGACGAGCTAATGGCTGCACAAGTCATTACCCTACAAGGCGATTGCTACTCGGAGCTTGATCAGTTTGAAAAAGCAGGTGACATGTACATCACAGCTGCGAAAAAGAGAGACAACACGCTTACAACACCTTACGCACTGCTCAAAGCAGGGACTGCTTATGAAGAAGCTGGTGAACTAAGCGATGCCAAATCTGCATACAAAAAATTACAAGCAGATTATGCCGATAGTAAATGGGCAGATAAAGTAGAAGCTCGAATAGCTCGAGTAGCTGCCAAACAAGCTGCTCAATAAGCACGTAAAATGGCTGATTACGCAAATCAGACGTTCTTAAATGAGGAAATCAAACTCCCTCATAACAATTTCAGGATAGGTGTAGTAACCGCACTGTGGAATACCGAGATTACAGGTAAACTCAAGGCAGGTGCTATCCACACCTTACTACAAGCAGGTATACCACTGAGTAATATAGAGCAATGGGATGTTCCTGGCTCGTATGAACTCATCTATGGTGCCAACAAGCTTGCCAACGAAGGTTTTGATGCAGTAATATGTCTCGGCGTAGTGATACAAGGCGAGACCAGACACTTTGATTTTATATGTGATGCTGTAGCCAACGGTATAAGCGATGTGATCATAAAACACGATATACCCGTAGCCTTTGGTTTGCTTACTACGGACAATCAGCAACAAGCCATAGAACGCTCCGGAGGCACTCACGGCCACAAAGGCGAAGAAGCCGCCTGGACCGTACTCAAACTCCTAGAGCGAGGATAACCAAATCTCATAAGACACAAAAAAAACCGATGCAACTGCATCGGTTTTTTTTGTGATAGGGGATTCGTCTTTTGCATTAAAACAATCCATTCACCTCAGCATCTATCTTATTGATGATTTCACCTAGGTGTTCCGGATTATTTTCAAAATCGATATCATCTACGTCAATAATAAGCAGTTTGCCGTCCTTGTAAGTACTTATCCATGCTTCGTATCGCTCGTTTAGTCGCTTGAGGTAATCTAGTCTGATACTGTCCTCGTACTCTCTACCGCGTTTCTGAATCTGACTTACAATATTGCCTATAGAGCTACGCAGGTAAATCATAAGATCTGGAGCATTTACGCTCGTTTTGATATTGGTAAAAAGTGCTTGGTACGTATCAAAATCACGCGTACTCATGAGTCCCATAGCGTGTAAGTTAGGAGCGAAAATATAAGCATCCTCATAGATAGTACGGTCTTGAATGATGGTCTTCGGATTACTTTTGGCTTGTATCAAACTACTAAAACGTGTATGCAAGAAGTAAATTTGTAGGTTGAATGACCAGCGGGTCATATCATCATAAAAATCGGTGATATATGGATTATCGTCCATAGCCTCGTAGTGGGGCTCCCAGTCATAATGTTTTGATAATAACTTAGTGAGTGTTGTCTTTCCTGCTCCTATGTTTCCTGCTATAGCTATGTGCATCTCTTTATTTTAGTTGTTCGTTTTGGTCTTAGTAAAATTTCTTGAAGCCTATGATTTCTCTGACTTCTTTCAGGGTTTTTTCGGCACTCTCATTGGCCTTCTCAGCTCCTATTTTAGCAGCTTTGGCTAGTGCAGCCGTGTCTTGTTTATAGTGGTCTATTTTCTCTTTTATGGGCGATACAAAGTTCACTACGTCCTCCGCAATTTGTTTTTTCAAATCACCGTAACGTATCGTCGCATTTTGATGTAAGGCATCGAAATGTTCGATGGTACTCCGTTCGGACACCAACTCCATAATATCAAATAAGTTTTGAAGTCCTTCGCTCTTAGGTTGTCCCGGTTCGGTAGGACCATTATCCGTCACCGCCCGCATTATTTTTTTGCGAAGCCCTTTTTCCTCTTCGTCAAACATAATGGTATCGGCATCACCGCTACTCTTACTCATCTTACCTTGGGCAGTAAGTCCTGGCACTTTTACTAGCTCTCCTGTTCCACTATAAGCTTGTGGCTCTTTGAAGTAGTCCGTACCGTACATATGATTAAACCGATTGGCAAACGTACGTGTCATCTCCAGGTGCTGCTGTTGATCTTTGCCCACAGGCACCATCTCCGCGTGATGTACTAGTATGTCTACCGCCATGAGCACGGGGTAAGTGAGTAGGCCAGCATTCACGTTATTTTTCTGCGTACGTATTTTATCCTTGAAAGATGTACTTCGCTCTAGCTCTCCGATGTACGCATTCATGTTCATAAACGTATAAAGCTCGCTTATAGCAGGCACATCGCTTTGTACAAACAAGGCACATTTCTCGGGGTCTACGCCCATAGCCAAATGCTCGGCCAATACCTGATGTACGTTATTATGCAAATCGGCAGGTGTAGGATGCGTAGTAAGTGAATGAATATCAGCTATGAAGAAGAAGCAATCGTGCTCTTCTTGCATTTTTAAAAAATTTTTAACCGCCCCAAAGTAATTGCCAAGATGCAATTTTCCTGTTGGTCTGATACCCGATACTACTCTCGCCATTACTACTTATTGAAGGGTCAAAAATAGAACGACTACCATAAGATTACCAATGTTGTGGATATTTATCAAAAATGAGAAAGTTGCAGGATTCCGTTTGTGTAGTTACGTGAGCTCAAATTGCTTTTGAAAAAACTCGTGATATGCCCCTTCCTGAGCAAGTAACTCATCGTGACTGCCCTGCTCCACTACTCTACCGCGGTCTAGCACTAGGATGGTATCTGCCTCTTTTACCGTGCTTAGTCGGTGAGCTATTACGATACTCGTACGTCCTTTCATTAGTTTTTGCGTAGCACGCTGTATGAGTTCCTCGGTTTCGGAGTCTACACTACTGGTGGCCTCATCTAGTATGAGCACACTGGGGTTGGCTGCCATAGCTCGTATGAAACTGATGAGTTGGCGTTGACCTACGCTGAGCGAACTTCCTCGCTCCATTACCTTATACTCCCACCCTTGGTCTAGTGCTTGTATAAAATCCAAAGCATCTATACTCGCCGCAGCAGCATTCATGTTGTCCTGCGTTATGCTCTCGTTCCTTAGGTTTACATTATCGGTTATACTTCCTGCAAATAGAAACACATCCTGCAATACCACACCTACTTGGTCTCGTAGTGATTTTATATTGAGGTCATTTACATTATGTCCATCTATACGTATAGCCCCTTTTTGTATCGTATATAGTCGTGTAATTAGATTGATAATACTCGACTTTCCTGCACCCGTTGCTCCTACTATTGCCAAGCTTTTCCCGGCTTTTAGGCTAAAGTTTACATCTTTTAACACATAGTCATCATCGTTGTACCCAAACCAAACATCTTCAAATTGGATATCACCACTAATATGGGGTAATATCACATCGCCTTTAGCTTCCTTATCTGAGTCATCATCTATCAACTCAAAAATACGCTCACTCGCTACTACTCCCATTTGCATCGTGTTAAACCTATCAGCAATGAAACGAATCGGCCTAAATATCATCTGAACATATAAGTAAAACTCTGCAATGAGTCCTGCACTTGCTATACTCGGCGAACCTGCCACCCACCATATAATTAAGCCTAAGGCCAAGCTACTCAGAATATCAACCACAGGAAAATATACCGCATAATAATAGATACTCTGCTTGTAAGCATCCCTATGCTTACGGTTCATCACCTCAAATTTTCTAAACTCTTGGTCCTCTTTACCAAAAATCTGAACCACTTCCATCCCCACTATTTGTTCTTGCACAAAAGCATTAAGTTTGGAAACCTGTTGCCTTACTATCTGAAAAGACTTACGCACGCCACGTCTGAATATTTCTGAAGCTACTAATAAAAAAGGTAGTACCGTGAGCGATACCAAGGTAAGCTCCCAATTGGTAGCGAGCATAATCACCAGTATGGTGGTAATCTGTGCTAAGTCACCTACGATAGAAATAAACCCTTGGGAAAAGAAAGACGAAATGGTCTCCACATCAGAAACCGAACGTGTAATTAAAGTACCGACCTTACTCTTGTCAAAAAAAGTAGAATTGAGCGAGAGAATGTGATTATACACCCGCATACGCAAATCCTTGATAACACTTTGCCCGAGTAAGTTGGTAACGTAGGTATGACCAAAGAGCGTAAAACTCTGCACAACCAGGTGCACCAGTAGCAACACACTGAAATAGAAAATGGCATCTTTATCCCCTACAGTCATACCATCATTGATGGTATACTTTACCAACATAGGGCGAATAGGTGCTAAGATGGTGAGGAATAACACCAATGCTATAGACCCCCATAGGAGTTTACGGTGTGGCTTTGCCAAACGAATAATGCGGGCTATTAGCCTCATATCAAATGCCGCTCCTCCTTTTTTACTTTCTGTACTCATCCCAGTTATATCCTATCTCTTCTAGATAAAGCCCTTTGGCAGCGACACTCTTGCCACTACTGCTTCTTTTTTTGTCTTGTACTATTTGCTCCAGTTGGTCCAGCGATATTTTTCCATATCCCACATCTAATAATGTTCCCACCAACGCTCGCACCATATTACGCAAGAATCTGTTCGCCTTTACGTGAAACTCAAAACCATAATCGACCTCTATCCACTCAGCTAACATCAAGTTGCAGATAGTTGTTTTACCATCTGAATTTCTCTTACAAAAAGAAGCAAAGTCATTATGCTTGAGCAGTAATTGGCATCCTTCATTCATCTTTTGCACCGAAGGCATTTGGAATAAGAAGAGCGAACCACCAGACTGAAATGGATTTTTGCGATAATGGGTCTTGAAAACATACTTACGGTACGTAGCCGAAAAACGTGAATGAAAATCATCTGCTACCACAAAGGCGTCATACACCGCTATATCCGAAGGAAGCATTTGATTAATACGAAACAAAAAACGCTCAGGCAATACCTCGGCATAATCAAAGTGTAAAATAAAATGTGAAGCGTGAACCCCCGCATCGGTTCGTCCACATCCCATAATGTTAATTTTAGACCCTAATATTTTAGACAGCTCCAGCTCTAGTGCTTCTTGCACGGTAGTACCATTTAGTTGTGACTGCCACCCGTGATAATGGGTGCCATCGTACGCTATTTCTAATACATATCTCACTTCAGTAGGCAAATATATTTTGAATGCTATTCATACCGCTATATATTCGATACGAATTCTATTTTTGTCCACCCAATAAAATACCATGAACAAGCAACTCATAGAATGTGTACCCAACTTTAGTGAAGGAAGGGACCTCAATATTATAAAGCAGATAACCAACGAGATAGAAAGTGTAGATGGCGTAAAGCTGCTAGACGTAGACCCCGGAGCCGCTACGAACAGAACCGTGGTTACCTTCGTAGGAACACCACAGGCCGTGGTAGATGCGGCATATAAGGCCATTGTAAAAGCAGGTGAGCTCATAGATATGAGCAAGCACACAGGTGAACACGCTCGTATGGGTGCTACTGATGTATGTCCATTCATCCCCGTGGCTAATATCTCCATGGAAGAAACCTCAGAGTGGGCGGTGAAACTTGCCAAGCAAGTAGGAGAAACGACACATATTCCCACCTACTTATATGGAGCTTCGCAACCCAATACATCAAGAAACGTTCTGAGCATTATTCGTGCAGGTGAGTACGAAGGTTTTTTTGAAAAAATAAAAAAGCCCGAATGGAAACCCGATTTTGGCCCGGCAGAGTATAGTGCTCGCAGCGGAGCAACGACTATTGGAGCACGAGATTTTTTGATAGCCTATAATATAAACCTCAATACCAAGTCAACACGTATTGCTAATCGCGTTGCCTTTGATGTAAGAGAGACCGGCAGGGTAGCAAGAGAAGGTAATCCTTACAATGGAAAAATAATTAAAGACGAAAATGGCGAATCGGTACGTATATCCGGCACATGCAAAGCGGTGCAAGCCGTCGGATGGTTTATAGATGAGTATGATGTAGCACAGGTGAGTGCTAATTTGACTAATTTTAATATCACACCTATCCATACTTTCTTTGACGAAGTACAAAAAAGCTGTATCGATCGTGGTGTTCGCATTACAGGTAGTGAGCTTGTAGGTCTAATTCCGCTTAACGCAATGCTGGATGCTGGCCGCCATTATCTCCAAAAACAAGGCAGATCATTGGGCGTAGATGATAGCGAACTCATTCATATCGCCGTGAAGTCGTTGGGCCTTGACGAGTTAGGACCATTTGACCCCGAAAAGAAAATTATAGAATATCAACTGCGTAGTGATGAGGATGAGAAATTGGTAAGCCTCACCGCTAAGCAACTGGCCAACGAAACCGCAAGTGAAAGTATGGCACCCGGCGGTGGAAGTATTGCAGCCTACGTTGGAGCTCTAGGAGCATCACTTGGCACTATGGTAGCCAACCTATCGGCCAACAAACCAGGATGGGAAGAGCAGACGACCACCTTTTCAGATTGGGCGGTAAAAGGACAAGCCATTAAACAAGAATTACTCTATTTGGTAGATGAAGACACCCGTTCTTTCAACCGCATTATAGATGCTATCCGAATGCCCAAAGACTCTGAGCAGGAAAAAGAAGCACGTAAAAAAGCCATCGAAAAATCAAGCCAATACGCTGCCGAAGTACCCTACAAAGTGATGCAGACAGCCTATGGTTCTCTTGAGCTATTGCAAGCCATGTTAGATATAGGCAACCCGGCTTCAATAACCGATACAGGCGTAGGTGCCTTGTGCTCCCTTACTGCTGTGGAAGGTGCAAGCATGAATGTACGTATCAACACCAAAGACCTGTCCGATCGTGCATTTGCTGACAAGCTGAATGCCAAAGCAGCAGAACTTTTAAGCATAGCTAAAGAAGATTTTACGGCCATAATTGAGGCAGTAAATAAGAAGATTGTTTAAGAATTTTAGTATTTCATATTAAATGACAATAACCAATCGTATTTTTTAGTTAATATTGTACCTTACTGAATTTTAGGAATTTCTTACATATGAAAAAAGCATTTCTGTTTCTATTTTTGTTCGTCTCTGTAAACACTTTCGCACAGCAAGATCCTTATTACACGCATTTTAAAGATGTAATACAAGCATACAATCCTGCAGCCGCAGGTCACGCCTATGGCGAAATTTGTATCACTGGCCTTACCCACCATCAGTGGAGACAATATACGGACGACACAAGAGTAAGAGGAACGAATGCAGAACCAGGGATTGGGGTAACAAATGTAGCACCTGTTACTTATAATATGAATGTGAATAGCGTTTTTAAATTAAACGCCAATCAGTTCATAGGTGCTGGATTAACGGTGATAAACGACCAACTAGGTTCTACGGTATCTACTGGTTTTATGGCTAACCTAAATTTCAAACAGCAGATACAAGGTGGCTATAGCGAATTAAGTGGCGGATTTGGAATTGGCATTCGGCAATGGGGTTGGGATAACCCAAATTTCCTTGCAAAAGATATTGGAGATCCATTTGTGCCTCAGCTATCTGCTTCTGAGTCTAAACTCAACATGAATCTTGGAGTAATGTACAAAACGCAGAGATTGGGTTCATCACCTTTGAAAAATTTCTACACAGGCCTATCTGTGACCAATGTAACTCAACCATTGTATGATGTTCCTGCAGGAGTCAATGGCCAATCTATATTTCACCTATTTGTGCCACACTATTACCTCATAGCTGGATCAGATGTGGAATTATCAGGAGGTACAGTACTGGAACCAGCAATGCTTTTAAAGTATGGATTGTTAAATGGTGCATATAAACCACAAGTAGATTTGAACGTAACTGCATTATTTTCGGGAGCATTCAGAGGAGGTCTTGCTTTCAGGCAATGGGGCAATATGGATGCAGTATCAGTACTAATGGGTTATCAAGCAGGCAAAATAAAAGTAGGATACTCTTATGATGTTACAGTTTCTAATATCCAACGCGTAAGTAACGGTACACACGAGATATTTGTAAGGTACTGCATACCGATTAATTATGCGACCGATGATACAATCATTAAGGAGAGCGTTCGATTTCTATAAAAAATATTTTAGTAAACAATACTATACAACCAACAACCCGTTAATAACTAAGATTCTAAATTTACATTTAGATTGTTTTTCTAAACATTTGAATGTTAATTTGTCGAACTTTTAAAAGAGTAAATATATGAGAAATACAGCAAAGGCACTTGTAGTGATGTCGATAATGACGCTAATTGGATGCGGATTTGGAGACAATGGAGAGTTGGTAGGAGTACAAGGAAGACGTCCGTGGTTTCACCCACAACCGTACGGCACCGTTTATATCCCAACGGGTTCTTTTCATACTGGACAAAGTGACGAGGATATTTTTCACACGTACATTGCACCTAATAAGCAAATCTCTGTTCACGCTGTGTGGATGGATGATACTGAGATTACAAATAACGAGTATCGTCAGTTCGTTGAGTACGTAAAAGATAGTTTATTAAGACGTGAGATGGAATTCACTATAGAGGTGGAAGATGAGCACGATGATTACGAAATCCTTGATTACGAGGAGGAGGCTGACCGTGATGAGTTCTATGACGAACACGGTGACAGATATTTCTACTCTGGTAAAGAAAGATACGATCACAGAAAACAGTGGGATATTAGAAAATTAAAGTATACCTACACGTATGTAGATATGCAAGCTGCTGCACGTCAAAGCTACTTAGAGTCTAACAGAGCAGATTTCTTGGTAACCAAAACGAGAGCAATCTATCCTGATACTTTGGTATGGATACGTGACTTTACATACTCATACAACGAGCCAATGGCACGTCATTACTTTAATCACCCAAAATATGATGATTATCCAGTAGTAGGAATCAATTGGCACCAAGCCAATGCATTCTGTAATTGGAGAACAAGATGGCTGAACAGATACTGGGAGTCTCAAGATATGCCTATCACTGAGAACTGGAGACTACCTACAGAGTTTGAGTGGGAATTTGCTGCCAGAGGTGGTCGTGACAATAACATGTACCCTTGGGGTGGTCCTTACACTAGAAATAGTAAAGGTTGCTTACTAGCTAACTTCAAGCCAAACAGAGGTGACTATATGTCTGACGGAGGTTTGTACCCAGTGAGAGCTGACTCTTACTTCCCAAATGATTATGGGTTATACAATATGGCCGGAAATGTTGCAGAATGGACTATATCAGCATACGATGAGTCAAGTCATCAGTTTACACACGATTTAAACTCTGACTACCAATATGACGCTGAAGACGATGGACCACTTACCTTAAAGCGTAAAGTAACTAGAGGTGGTAGCTGGAAAGATGTAGCATACTTCATCCAAAACGGTTCTAGATCTTATGAGTATCAAGATACCTCTAAGTCTTATGTAGGATTCAGATGTGTACAAACATACATTGGTAGATCAGCAAACGACAGTAGATAATCTGAAGCAAATCAGATATTTAGCTAACTCCCCACTCGTAAAATTAATTTAACAATTACAAGCGAATACAAAGTCAAATACGTTTTTATATTTGACCAAAAATTACATTAACATTATATTAAAATAAATAACAAACTAGAAAATTATTATGGCAAGTTTCTTTGAATCAAAAACAGGTAAAAACGTAATGGCGAAAGCCTATGGTATAGGTGCAGCAGTTGTAATCCTTGGAGCTTTATTCAAAATTCAACACTATCCCGGAGCTGACATTATGCTAATTGTGGGTATGGGTGTTGAAGCACTTATATTTTTCATATCCGCTTTCGAACCTATCCACGAAGAGTGGGATTGGAGTCTCGTATATCCTGAGCTAGCAGGAATGGAAGGAGAAAGTCGTGATTCTAATTCTTTATCATCTGGCGATAGTACTTCGCAAGCCCTTGATAAAATGCTTGCTGATGCTAACATTGGTTCTGACCTTATAGAAGGCTTAGGAACAGGTTTACGCTCCTTGTCTACCAATGTAGGTGCCATGTCTGATTTGAGTGGTGCAACTGTTGCTACCAAAGAGTATGCAGATAATGTGTCAAAAGCGAACGAGCAAATCCTTGGAATGAACTCTTCTTATGGTAGAGCTGTAAGTGCATTAGACAGCCTTGCAGAAACTACTGAAACATTTAAAGAAACAACTTCACAAGTATCAAGTATCAACCAAACATTGAATGACAACTTAGTAAGTTTTGACCAAAACATACAAAATCTCAATAAGGTGTATGGAGGTATGTTGAACGCTATGCGTCCAAACAACTAAGCAACATAATTTTTAATTAAATTTATAAAACTAAAAATTCAAAATTATGGCCGGAGGAGGTAAGATGTCACCAAGGCAGAAGATGATTAACATGATGTACCTAGTACTCATGGCACTTCTTGCCCTTAACGTATCAAAAGAAATATTAGACTCATTTCATTTATTTGAAGTAAGTTTCAATAGAGCAGCGACCAACATTGATGCTAAAAACGATGCTACTATGTCAGCATTACAAGCTCAATTGGACGAGAAACCAGCAAAGACAAAACCATTTATGGACCGTGCTTTGCAAGCAAAGAAAATAGCTGATGACTTTGTCAAGTATGTAGATGATGTAAAATTAGACATAGAAAAGTTGTACGGTGGTGGAGACGCCAAAGAGGCACGTGTAGATGGCGATCCCAAAGGAAAACTAGTCGCAGCTGATCAAATGGAAAAGCATGCTAACTACTTTGTAAATGAAAAACACGGAGTTGAGTTCCAAAATAGAATCAATAAAACTAGAACTGATTTATTAGCATTATTAAAACCAGATGATAGTGATTCTCTATTTACAATTACCGACTTAAAGGTTTACAAAGAAGTAGAAGATGCTTGCCAATTAGTGGCGGATGATCCCGAAGGTGACGGACCAAAAAAGGCTACTTGGGTTTCACAAAATCTAGAGCACGTACCCGCGTCTGGATTAATGGCTATCTTTTCAAGAATTAAAAATGATGCCAAAACTTTAGAAGCTGACGTTTTAGAGAAACTTGCATCACAAGTAGACGCTAAAGATTTTAAGTTTGATAAACTTTCTGCGAAGGTATTAGCAAAATCTAACTACGTAATGGAAGGCGAGAACTATGAAGCAGATATTTTGCTTGTTGCATCAAACTCCACTGGAGAACCTGAGATATATGTTGGCGACACTAAAGTGCCAACCGAAGCAGGTATGGGTAAATTTAAACGCCCTGCAAGTGGTGTAGGTATCAAAACCTTCGCTGGTAAGATAGTTGTAGGGGACGAAGAATTCACCTTCGAAGAAGAGTTCACTGTATTCAAACCTGCCGCTACTATTGCTGCAACAGAAATGAACCTTTTGTATAAAGGTATAGACAATCCTATGTCAATTTCTGTTCCCGGTTTCGCTGCTAGTGATGTTAAAATTTCGGCTCCTGGACTTAATCTTAAGTCACTTGGTGGAGGGAAATATAACGCTAAAGTACCAGGTAGCACGAGTAAAGAAGTAACTATTACAGCTTCTATTACCAGAGATGGTAAAACAAAGACTGTAGGTTCTCAGAAATTTAGAGTTCGTAGTTTACCACAACCAACTGCACAGCTAGGTGGTATCCCTAACGATGGTTTGCCAAAAGGTAAAGCGTCAGTAGGTGCACAATCAGCTATCATCGCATCAATGGGTGCTGGTTTTGCTTACAACTTGAAGTATAGGGTTACTGGATTCAAATTGATTATGGCGTACAAAAGAAAGCCTCCAGTAATGAAAACTGCTAATGGAGGTACACTTACAGGAGAAATGAGATCATTGATAAAAGGGGCTAAGCCAGGCGATCGGATCCTTATAGAAGGCATACGTGCAACTGAAGCCAAATATGGTTTCAAAGCCAACTTAAGTCCAATCATAATCACGATAAGATAATAAATTGAATAATTATTCGTTATTTTGCGGAGTATATAGAGAGATATGAAGAGAGCATTGTTAATATTTATGACCTGTATTTTTGTTGCAGGTGCATCCCAAGCACAGAATAGTAGCTATGAGGATTACACATATCCGCACACAGCGGCTAAGGAGCGTAAAGCTGTTCCGTATCGCTATATTCGTGAGGCTAACGTAAAATGGAGTAAACGTATACACCGTGTCATCGATGTACGTGAGAAGCAAAACAAAGTAATGCACTGGCCACGTAACCCATTCTATCTTATAATATGGAAAGCTGCTATGAACGGTGAAGTATCTGCTTATGCTAATGATTCACTTACAAGTATCAAAACTCCAGAGGACATTGAGAAAGAAATCAGTATCGAGCAAACGGTAATGATTCCTAACCCAGACAACCCAGATGATCCTTATGATTTGATTCAAACTACGGTAAAAGAAACATACGAACCTTCTAAGATAGTGAAATATCGTATCATGGAAGACTGGATATTTGATTACAACTATTCAGACTTTAGAGCACGTATCATCGCAATCGCTCCGCTTATCAAACCACTCACTGAGTCGGGTATTGAGTTAGGTGAAGTACCCTTGTACTGGTTGAAAATGGATGACTTGAGAGATAAACTTGCTCAAGAAGAAGTATTCAATTCAAAAAATGATGCAGCTCGTATTAGTTTTGATCACTGGTTTCAAATGAGACAATTCAGCAGCTACGTTGTGAAAGAAAGTAACATGTACGATCTTGACATAGCAATGTTTGAAGAGTTCAGAGACGATGGTGTAGAAGCATTATTAGAAAGTGACAGAATCAAGAATGACCTATTCATCCTTGAGCACGATCTTTGGGAATATTAAACTCAAAAGAAGTAGTTTAAAAAAAGGCGACCAAATGGTCGCCTTTTTTGTTTTCATCCGTTTCTATATTGTGAAGTAAAATCTACACTTATCCATTTACTGGCCGCAAGTGTATGTCATTAGTTGTACAAACAAGTTTACAATAAAATCATCAGCACTTCTTGAAAACCACGGCTACCCCCTGCCCTACTCCGATACACATCGTAGCAAGTCCATATTTTACACCGTCACGTTTTTTCATTTCGTGTAACAATGTACTTGTGATACGAGCACCACTCGCACCTAATGGATGACCAATAGCTATTGAACCACCATTGACATTGATAATATCAGGGTTCAAATCCAAATCTCGCATACACGCTATGGCTTGAGCTGCAAATGCTTCGTTCAACTCTACAAGGTCTAAGTCTTGCACTCCAATTCCTGCACGTTTCAAAGCTTTTTGTGTGGCAGGTACCGGCCCTATTCCCATAATATCAGGATGTACTCCGGCAGCAGCACTACTCACTACCTCAGCAATAGGTTCCAGATTGTGCCGTTTTAACGCATCCTCACTTACTACCAACAAAGCCGCCGCACCATCATTTACTCCACTGGAGTTACCCGCGGTCACCGTACCGCCTTTTCTAAATGCAGGACGAAGACTACCTAACTTCTCTAAGCTACTTAATCTCGGGTGCTCATCTTGAGCAAATACAATATCATCTTTTTTGCGTTGGGGAATGTGTATAGGTACTATCTCATCAGCAAATCGATTTGCTTCTAATGCGTGCTGATATTTCTGCTGGGTGTGGTGAGCAAATGCATCCTGCTCTTCCCTGCTAATGCCGTACTTTTCTACGACATTTTCGGCAGTTTCACCCATCGGGTAAGGAAAATACATATCAGACAACTTAGGATTGATAAATCTCCATCCGATAGACGTGTCATATACCATATTGCTTCGGCTATAAGCACTCTCCGCCTTAGGCATTACAAATGGAGCTCTACTCATACTCTCTACTCCTCCCGCTATGAATATATCTCCATATCCTACCGCGATATTCTTAGATACGTCGGCAATAGCCTGCAAGCTGCTCGCACACAATCTATTAATAGTAAGACCCGGAACGGTAACGGGTAGTCCTGCCATCAGTGAACTCATACGAGCCACGTTTCTATTGTCCTCTCCTGCTTGGTTAGCTGCTCCAAGTATGACATCTTCTATCTCATTTACATCCAAATTAGGATTACGAGCTACGAGGGCTCTAATCACATCTGCTGCTAAATCATCTGGGCGAACTGGAGCAAGCGTGCCCCCAAATTTTCCTACAGCGGTACGTGCTGCATCTACAATGTATGCTCGTTTCATGGAGCACAAAAGTAACTACTTTTCTATTGTTTTGCGGATGAATGCACTCATAGGGTGAGATGCCTTAAGATTGGCAAGTACATAGGCTCTGTCCTCTTTCATATGACTTTGCTCTATAAGCCAAGAAGGTGTGTGTTTTTCTATCATATATCGATGGTACCGATATTCTGCATTCTGAGGATTAGAATTTACCAGTGTATTCAAGTCACCATATCCTTTTTTAAATGCTGCCAGCTTCTCGTTGGGCCACGTAAGGTAGTCTGCCTTCAAACACAGAAACACCGCTTTGTAGCATTGCTCGTCGGTGGTTAAATTACTTTTAGCTTCAAGCACTTTCAGCATCGCCAATACCTTTGTCTTATTCTGGCTCTGATACACGGCACGTACATCTGAGAGCGATGGGCTTGAGAACATTAAGAAAAGTAGTAAAAAAAACTTCATCTTACATTAATAACAAAATCCAATAAAAAATTGCGTGTACCAATATCATCCAATAACTACGGCCAGTAACTTTAGGAACTTTCCTAAACCACAATTGAAAGAAAAAAGAGAATACAAACCAGCATATATAATTGAAAATGGGAACATTTACTCCATCCCACCACCACCACATAAAACGGATGGCCACAGGTTCTAGTAATACATCATAGGCCGTAACTATAGCTGCCGCTAATAGCGATGCCATAACCGCCTTATTGGTCACCAAATTGACCAAGCTCCGAGAAGCGATGCACAACATTGCCCAATTCATAGCGATGGTAAGCGGCACACCGTACACCTTAGGTCCAAGGGTTGTGCCATATTGATAATCACCAAAAAGGTATCCATAATTCACCCCAATATATTCTACCGCAAAACCACAAATACAGATGAATACCAGTGGAAGAGCATTAAATTTCATCCACTTAGACTCCTCAGTTACTACCAGCACAAAACTAAAAAGCAACATTACAGGTGTGAGACTCATAAAAAAATCTCTACTCGCGGGTAAGAGCATACCTATGATACCTACTACATAAGGAACCAGTAGCAGTGTATAAAAATGTTTTTGTATAAACTTAATAATCACGACGAATAATATCTGTTGCTATTTTAGCAGAGAGCAAACATAATGGAATACCACCACCTGGGTGAACACTCCCTCCACAGAAATACAAACCTTTGTGACGAGAACTGAAATTGGCTTGTCTGAGGAACGCTGACATTCTGTTATTAGAACTCGTGCCGTACAATGCCCCTTTATAGCTTCCCGTTTTGCTCATAATTAGTTGCGGTGTAAGCCTATGTTCTACCGCAATATCTGCTTCTATCTCTCTACCTAGGTTACGGCTTATTTTGTTTACAATACTCGTACGGGCTTGACCGATCATTGTATCCCAATCTTGCTCATCGTCATACGGGGCATTCACCATCACAAACCAATTTTCACCACCTTGGGGAGCATCGTCTGTATTACACTTACTGCTAATGTGGATGTACACCGTTGGGTCTTCGTCTATCTTTTTTTGTTTGAAAATACTATTGAACTCCTTTTTATAATCTCGTGCGAAAAAAATATTGTGCACATCTAGCTCGCGGTAACCAGACTTCATTCCCCAATAAAAAATAAGGGCAGAACTTGATGGTTCGTACTCTTTTCGTTTATGACCTAACAGCGATTTTAGCGGTCCACGTGCCGCCGATGCCACGTCTATATTGCATAAGGCTATATCATAAGTACCCTCATTATTTACAACATACTTCCCTCCTACCTTGCTCACATAATTCACCGCCGTGTGAAACTTAAAATCCACACCCAACTTAATGGCCTTGGTATAAACAGCATCTGCAATACTTCGTATGCCTTTCTTTGGGAAAAACGCACCGATTCCAAACTCGTAATGCGGTATTACATTGAGCGTAGCTGGAGCCTCATAAGGATTACTTCCATTGTAGGTGGCATAGCGATTGAAGAACTGCACTGACTTGGGGTTACTAAATCGTCGTTCATTTTGCGTATGCATATTGCTAAAAACTTGCACCTTAGGCAATCTAAAAATACTCCGAATGGTAGGCCAACTAAAATAAGTACGCACCTTGTGCAATGACTTTTCTAAAAAAACGTGATTGGTGATATTAAACTTTGACTCGCTATCTTTCAGATATGCTTTCAACGTCTTAGGCAATTCACCCAAGGCACGATGAAACTCAGTAAGTAGTTGTTTTCTATTTTTGGTAGCTGTAAGCCGCGTACCATCATCCCAAAAGTAATTGCAGATTTTGTCCAACTCTTCATACTCAAAGGGGACATCTGCTTTACCATCTATATGTAATAATTCATCTACATAATGTGGCATGGTAAACAATGATGGGCCAGTATCCCAGCGGTAACCCTCCTTTTGCCACACGCCCATTTTGCCCCCATACGTAGCTGCCTGCTCATATACCGTCACCTCATAACCTGCCGCAGCTAGTCTTACAGCACTGGCCAGTCCCGCTATTCCTGCACCGAGAATGGCTACATTTTTCTTAGATGTATTGTGTTTCAAATTGTGGGCAAATCGCCTATTTATTGGTCAAAGATAAAACATCAAAGCCTCCTTATTGTTTACATTTGTGCCTTATGATACAGCGACCACAAACACTATTCTTTTTGGCGACTATCGCCATCTGCGTAATGATGATGTTTTCTGATACAGTATTTTATACCGCCGAAAATAATGTCACCAAAGAAAAGTACAATGTAGAATATGACGAAACCGAGATGATAGCTGCTGATGGCACTGCCAAGGAGGCAAATAGTCCACTGGTATCTTTTGCGGCGGCAATTGCCGTCCTGAGCTTAGTTACACTATTTAGTTTTAAGAACCGAAAATTGCAAACATTGCTTACTTCATTTAACTTCTTATTCATACTCGGACTTATCGTAATGATGTATATGTTCTCCTTGAACATGGATTACTTTGAAGGGCAAGATGCTGCACGATCACACACCTTTGCTGCTTTACTCCCGCTTGCATTAATCTTCTTTAATTTCTTAGCTCTGAGAGGAATACAAAAAGACGAGCGACTTGTTCGTTCAATGGATAGGTTAAGATAAATTCACTTGAAGATACTCGATGTACAATCTTTTGGCGTAAGCTTTGATATAGATGACAAATCTTCCTTCGAAGCAGTAAAAAACGTATCTTTTTCTTTAGCCGCTGGAGAAATACTTGGCCTGATTGGCGAAAGTGGTAGTGGTAAATCTGTAACGAGTCAAGCCATCACTCGCCTTATAGACGAAGCGAGGTGTAAAGGGCAAGTTAAATTTTACCAACAAAAAGCAGAGACAGACTTATTAACCTGTGATATAAAAACCCTCCAAGCCATCCGTAGAGGAGAAATTTCCTATATTTTTCAAGAACCTATGACCGCACTTAATCCGCTGATTACTTGTGGCAAACAAATACTGGAATGTACAACGGACAAGTCTGACGAGCACCTCACCTCATTATTGCACAAAGTAGAACTTACTGACACCCAGCGTATGGCAAGCAGCTATCCCCACGAGTTAAGTGGTGGCCAGCGTCAGCGTATAATGATAGCTATGGCTCTCGCCAAAAAACCCAAACTACTCATTGCTGATGAGCCTACTACCGCTCTTGATATTGCCGTACAAACGGAAATACTCCAACTTATCAAAAAACTAAGTAGGGATGAACAAATGGCCGTACTATTTATAACCCACGACCTGCTCTCACTAAGTGGTTTCGCTGATAATATTGCCGTAATGTACCACGGTAGTATGGTAGAAATAAACGAAGCATCTCACGTCCTAAGCAATCCCCAACATCCTTACACGAAGGCTCTATTGAGAAGCAGAGCAACGTATAAACAACGTGGGAACAGCTTAGCAGAAATAGATCATTTATTAGAGGACAACGAAGGTGTGCTAAAATTCGTAGAACCTGAAACCCAAGCACTAAGTGAAGAAGAAGATAGCTCCGTTGAATTATTGAAATTGAGAGGAGTAGAAAAATCACATTTTACGCACTCACTATTTAGTACACAAGAAACAAAGGTTTTACACGATATTGATATCACCATACACCAAGGTGACATCGTAGGTCTGATAGGCGAGAGCGGCAGTGGCAAAAGCACCATCGCCAAGCTAATTTTGAAAATATGGGAAGCTACTCAAGGTGAGATTTACTATGATGATAAGGATATAAAGAATATATCCGATTTATCTAATGACATTCAATTGGTATTTCAAGACCCATTTAGCAGTTTGAATCCCAAACATAAAATAGGAAAGGCGATAAGCGAAGTACTCCGAACCATAGACAAAAGGGCATCCAAAGCACAGCTAAGAAATAAAGTTGTACTTTTGCTGCAAGAAGTAGGTCTAACAGCTTCTGATTTTGATAAATATCCTCACGAGTTTTCTGGTGGCCAAAGGCAACGAATATGCATAGCCAAATCACTCGCCAAAAATCCCAAAATTATAGTTTTAGACGAGGCCGTAAGTGCACTTGACGTCAGTGTACAAGCCAAAGTTTTAAATCTGCTGAATGACCTTAAGAGAAAAAATGGTCTCACTTACCTGCTTATTAGCCACGATATGAATGTGGTAAGCTATTTCTGCAACAAAATTGTGGTGCTGAAACAAGGTAAAATAGTAGAGATTGGAAAAACAGAAAGGCTGATTTCTGCTCCGCAAAGTGACTACACTAAGACACTTCTGGAGCACAGCATAAAGTAAAAATACATTGAAGAAAAGAAACAATAGGACACGAAAACCTAACAGTTATGATGAAGTGCTAAAGGTACTCACCAACGAACCCAACAAACCCCTTAATTACAAACAAATAGGATCTAAAATTCCGTATATTTCTTACAAAGAAGTAAATCACGTACTAGATATGATGGTACGCGACGGCAAAATCACTCAACCCGACCGTGGTAAGTATATGCTAGAGCAAACGAATGTAGACGAAGTAATCGGCACTCTCGATTTTAACTCTAGAGGAGACGCATACTTGGTGGTAGAAAATGTAGAAGATGACATTAAGATAAAAGCAGGTGATACGCTGGATGCCTTTGACGGAGATGAGGTTGCGGTAAAACTAAAATACACGAGAGGTAAAACTAAACCACGTGCATTTGTAACCCGCGTAATCACGCGGGCACGAGAAACGTATGTAGGCACAGTATCAGCCGGAGGAAATGCTTTCTTCATCATACCAGATGGTAACAAGATGCACACCGACTTCTTTGTACCCAAAGAACGTATAAACGGAGCTACGGATGGTGATAAGGTCATTTTCAAGTACCGAGACTGGCCAGCAAAAGCCAAAAATCCGTATGCCACAGTAGTGGATGTACTCGGACGCTCAGGAGAAAATACGGCAGAGATGCACGCTATCGTAGCTGAGTTTGGTTTCGACACCAAGTTTGACGATGCGGTAGAATACGCCGCAGACGAATTCCCAAAAGAAATTTCTGAGAAAGAAATAGCCAAGCGTGAAGATTTTAGAAAAATTACCACTTTTACCATAGACCCTGCCGATGCCAAGGATTTTGATGATGCACTTAGTTTCCAGACCTTGCCCAATGGTAATGTGGAGATAGGCGTGCACATAGCAGATGTATCGCACTACGTCACTCCAGGAGATACCATAGACAATGAAGCCGTACAACGAGCTACATCAGTATACCTTGTAGATAGAACCATACCAATGCTACCGGAGAGACTGAGTAATGGACTCTGCTCACTCAGACCTCATGAGGAATCACTCACCTTTTCAGCCATATTTGAGTTAGATGCTAAGGGGAATGTGCAGAAATATCGCTTTGCAAAAACGGTCATTTACTCGGACCACCGATTTGCGTATGAAGATGCTCAAGAAGTCATAGAAAATAAGGCCGGAAAGTATGCTAAGGAACTAGAAACGATGAATGACATCGCTCTCAACCTTAGAAATGCAAGATACAAGAACGGTGCTATCAACTTTGAAACAACAGAATTTAGATTTGTGCTAGATGAGCAAGGCACACCTACCTCGGTAATACCCAAGGTAAGAAAGGATGCTCATAAGATGATAGAGGAATATATGCTATTAGCAAATAAGTATGTTGCGATGCACTTATATACCAAAAACGATAAGATGCCTCTACCCTATCGTGTACACGAGGAACCAAGCGAAGAGAAAATCACCGAATTTGCTACCACCGCAGCAGAGTTCGGTTTTCAGATAGATACTTCTAGCTACAAGGCCTATTCCAATTCTATAAACGAAATGGTAGCCAAAATAGAGGGAACATTGGAAGGTGACATCCTACAGCCGCTGGCTATCCGTAGTATGGAGAAAGCATATTACACGAGTAAAAAAATAGGTCACTTTGGTCTGGCATTTGAGCATTACGCTCACTTTACCTCGCCTATTCGTAGGTATCCAGATCTTATAACCCACAGAATGCTACAAGACTACTTAACCAAGCGTAAATCATTTGACTACGGAGACGTAGAAAAAATGGCCAGCCACAGTAGTAAGCAAGAGCAAAAAGCTACGCAAGCCGAGCGTGCAAGTACCAAGTACAAGCAGGTGGAGTATATGGCTAGCTTTAAAGGTGAAGAGTTTGACGGAATCATCAGTGGAGTAACCGACTGGGGAATCTTTGTAGAAATACTCGAAAACAAATGTGAAGGAATGGTGAGACTCCGCGATATGAAAGGCGATCACTACACTTTCTTACCCGAGAAGAAAAAGGTAATCGGAGAGCGAACCAAAAAGTCCTATTCTATGGGACAACGTGTACGTATCCGAGTAAAGAACACCGACCTAGCAAAGAGGAATATTGATTTTGTGTTTGTGGAGGAGAGGTACAGTTAGTTTCGAAGGATTGAGTTGTAGAATGTGAGACAATTTTGGAGAAAAAATAAAGAAAATTGGGTTCTCAAACTCTAAAAAATTGTCTCCCAAGAATCTGCTAAAGAGATTGAAATGGAAATTTTCATCTTAACTACGATTGAGAACATATCCAAACTTTCAGGACTAAAGCCAGATAGTTTTAACATTAATTATAGAAATTCGGGAAAGACTCTGAGGACTTTTAAACGCTCATTCAAAAAACATAAAACTAAAGTCTATTCTTCATTAACTTTTAATTCTACAAAATCAGATACTTTCTTTAAGATAAGCAACTTCGTGCTTAATTACTTTGAAAAACCAGAGAAATCTAGCATTGATTTCATGTTTCGTGTTTCATCTGATTTGCTTGACAGTAATCAAGTACAACATATTGCAGAGTCCTTAGTAAATATTTCTGATTTAGACTACGGCTACATTACCTCATTGGGATTACAAAGCCTAGCTTTAGAATGACGAAATACTTTGACAGGATGCAAATGAGATTCTTCGCTACGCACAGAATCATTGCTACGTTAGACTCAGAGTAAAGCGAAGAGTCTATGTTTATGAGAAGAGGCACTTACGTCATTCCAATCGAAATGATTGGAATTCAATATTTAGTAAGTCCAGGTGATTCGAACCGTATAAAACCAAAACCACCACATTTCGGTTTTACTATTTCACAATCCAATTAACTTTGCTCGCGTGCAAAAACTAAAACAACTTCTCACAGACCTAGAACCTTCAATAGCAGATATCATCAACCAACCTGGCTCGCCTAGAGCAGTGTATGAGCCTATTAGCTACATACTGAGTCTTGGTGGTAAGCGTATTCGCCCAGCAATGGTATTGGCAGCTTACAAGCTTTACCAAGACGACTACTCAACAAAAGTGATGCAAGTAGCACAAGCGGTGGAGATGTTTCATAACTTTACGCTGCTGCACGATGATATCATGGATAACTCTCCGCTCCGAAGAGGTCAAGAGACCGTGCATATCAAGTGGGATGAGGCTACAGCCATACTATCAGGAGATTTACTACAGATAGAAGTCTACGAGAAGCTGGCAGAAGTGGGTAATGTAGAAATACTAAAACTCTTCAATAAGATGGCTCGTGAACTTTGTGAAGGTCAAATGAACGATATGCAGTTTGAGCAGATGGACGCGGTAAGTAATGAAGCGTATTTAGATATGATTCGTCAGAAGACTGCGGTACTACTCGGATTTAGCTTACAAGCAGGTGCCATATTAGGTGGTGCAAGTAAAGAAGAAGGAGAAAAACTGTACGACTTAGGAATCTCTATCGGGCTGAGTTTTCAGCTAATGGATGACTACCTAGATAGCTTTGGCGAAACTGCCAAAGTGGGCAAACGTATTGGTGGAGATATCTTAGAAAAAAAGAAAACCTATCTGTGGAATGAAATGTGGAGCAGAATAGATGCCACTGCTCAGCAAGAGATAAAAACTATCTATTCACAATCTGAACCCGAAATTATTGCATTCATAAAAACCAAAATGGACGAAAGCGGTGCTAAGGACTTTACACTTGACCTCGCTCAAGATTATACGTATAAGAGCTTGACTGCATTGGACAGTTTCATAGCTTCCACCGGAGACAAGACGTACTTGGAAGAGATTGTTAAAATGTTGGCCGGTAGGAAGAGTTAATAACTTAATGGTAAAGCCCATCTAAGTAAAATGGAGTTGTTTTTAATTTTAATCTAAAAAATCAGTGCAAATCAGCCTAATCTGCGTCATCAGTGTTCTATATTTTTCCCGCGAAGTGTATTTAGGTGGGTTTTACCATAACTTGGATTAGAATGTTAGCATCGTTCAATATCTCTAGTATCATTCTGACCTTAGACTATGCAAAGATTATCGAGCGTATTTCTCAAAAAGCCTTATTTAGCGTGATGAAGAAAGCAGTTGTAAGGGGAGTATTAAATTACTCCCTCTTTTATTTCACGTCAAATTCCGCTATAAATTTTTGATACAGCTCATCCAATAAATCCACCTTCACACCTTTATGTTTTATAGCCTTTTGAAAGTGTGAATCTGCTGTAACCAAGTCGCCTTTCTTCCAATAATAGAGAGCTAAGTTTCTGTTACTGTAACCTTCATCATTGCCACTTGTGCTAATTGCCTTCTCTATAAACGACCTACCTAATTCCAAATCGCCCAATTGTAAATAGCTAAAGCCCATATTATCTAAAGCAAACGCATTACCAATGTTCAACTCTAATGCCCTTTCAAAGTATCCAATAGCTTTATCATAATCTCTGTTCATAAGCCATGAGTATCCTATGCAATTATTAAGATCTGACTGTAAATAAATATCTTAAATTTGGAATAATGCTTTTAGTGCCAGTTCTCTGGCACGTTCCCAATCATGCTCTTCTGATGCATCGTAACTCAGAAGAGCGAATTCTAAGGCATCATGCTCTTGTTTATTTGCTAATCTCACATCTTTCTGCTCTAAGTAGCGTACCGCACTCTTATAATATCGCCCCACATCTCCTTTAAATGAGTACATAGACTGAAATACTAATTTTTCCATATAGGCCAAGGGATATCTAAATACTTGTGGGTGGTATACAACGTGATTTACCCAACTTGTAGAACTCTCGGGCGAAGTCTCAAAACCGTGATACACCAAGTTATTCCTGAAAACAGTACCAAATCCATACCATATTGCAGCTATGTAAGCGAACAGAGATTCATCAATATGAAACTCAAATTACTCAGTGAGTAATTCAAAACTTCGTACTATCAAGTTGATTGTTAGCACGGCGATCTAACCTCCTCAGGCAGATCCTTTTATTAACCCCTACACTAAAGACGCACATTTGGGAGTAGGTCACATTTTTTATCAAAAAAATACATTCAAGTGCCCATTAACCTCCATTCTCTAAAGCATCAGCACTAGATAAAATGAGACCTTACAAAAAGGCCGTCATCCTGCCTAAGCATTTGACATACTGCATATTACATGAAAACATCTAAGCTTAATAAATGAGTTAGAGTGACGAAATGCAATCGAATAATTGATTCAAAATCATTCAGAAAAAAGAATAAAAAATATTTTTTTGATAAAATAACCGGGCTTTCAAATGATGTGAAAACCCGGCGATCTAGTCTAATAAGAGACTAGATCATTTATTAACCCCCATTAATAATACAAAACTAATTTCTACTCACTGACTAACAAGTAGTTTTTATCTTAATTGCAATTTTGTTTTACTTATGATTAATTCTTATGATGCAATATGAATAAATAAATAAACAAATCAATGTACCTACACCTATATTTGTATTTATAATTGCTGTCCCCAGCATTTTATCATCAAAAGATTTGAACTAAATGCGGTTTCTAACCTACAAACTTGACCTTCTTTATTTTCTTTGTACCTCTATTTGAAACAATTAAGCATAATACAATCTAACTCCCAAGACGCATACTACAATCTCGCGTTAGAGGAATACCTCGTATTGCACAGTCAAGAGGATATTTTATTGTTTTACATAAACGATGATGCAGTAGTCATTGGCAAACATCAAAATCCGTGGAAAGAGGTCAATTTAGCTCCTCTACCCAACAGTGGGCAACATAAGGTCATAAGACGATTGAGCGGAGGGGGTACGGTTTTTCATGATACTGGAAATATCAATTTTTCGTTCATTCGCAACAAAGATTCTGACTTTGTAGATTTCAGAGAACACATAGAACCCATAAGCGAAGCTCTAGCCGCACTCGGCATACCAAACCTAATCTCACCTCGGAATGATATTTTTGTAAATGAGCGTAAAGTAAGCGGTAACGCTGAGCACGTGAACAGCAAGGTAAAACGTATATTACATCACGGCACGCTACTTTACGACAGTAATATAATAAAGTTAAACGGCAGCATTCGGCCTACCAAAGCATTGAAAATCAAAACACACGCAGTAGACTCTGTACGCAGCCCTGTAATGAACATGCGAGAGGTGAACGACTTAGGAGACACGAGGACTTTCTTAGCTAAACTCATCGACACATTAAATCAAGTGTTGGACATTAAGGAAATAAATGAAATAACTCCTTCGGACTACAACGAAGTCAACGAGCTAGTAAAAACGAAGTACACTACATGGAGTTGGAACTTTGGCCATACGCCGCAATTCACCTATACCAATCAGTTAGATACAGAAATAAAAATACGAAAAGGTCACGTAACAGAGTGTAAAGATAATACACTTATAGGCAAACGTTTTGATGAGATACTAAATGACGAATAAAGAAAGAGCGGGTAAAATACTAGAGATTTTGGAGCAAGAATTCCCAGTAGTCCCCATACCACTGGACCACAAAGACCCTTATACACTTCTCATAGCCGTATTACTCTCGGCACAATGTACCGACGAGCGTGTAAATAAAATCACTCCTCTCCTATTTGCGAAGGCAGACAATCCGTATGATATGGTAAAAATGAGTGTAGAGGAAATAAAAGAAATCATTCGTCCGTGTGGTCTATCTCCTATGAAAAGCAAGGGAATATATGGTCTGAGCCAAATGATTATAGAGAAGCACGGTGGAGAAGTGCCCCAAAGTTTTGAGGAGCTAGAGGCGATGCCCGCGGTAGGTCACAAAACAGCTAGTGTAGTTATGAGCCAAGCATTTGGTGTACCTGCTTTTCCTGTGGATACACACATACACAGACTAGCCCACCGCTGGAAACTAAGCACAGGCAAAAACGTAGACAAAACAGAAAAAGACCTAAAAGCCGCTTTCCCTATAGAAACTTGGAATAGAGTACACCTTCAGATTATATTTTTTGGTAGAAAGTACTGCCCTGCTCGGGGTCACGAACCGCTCGCTTGTCCTATTTGCAAAGATTTTGGGAGAGCTACGTTGTTTAAGTAGGAGGCTACTCCTAGGCTCTTAGCTTAATGCTTACCTTTGTGCCACGTAAATGAAACTACACGTAATATACGAGGATAACCACCTTATAGCTGTTAATAAACCTGCTGGCCTGGTAGTACAGGACAACGAACACGGACTTCCCTCACTGGAAACGCACGTAAAAGCCTACATAAAGGAAAAATACAATAAACCGGGTGCGGTATTTATTGGTTGTATACATCGGCTGGATACCAACGTAACAGGTATTGTACTCTTTGCTCGTACAAGTAAGGCTTTGGTGCGTATGAACGCCCAATTCAAGGACCGCTCTATCAACAAAACGTACGCAGCACTCATACGTAGAAAACCACAACCCATGGCGGGCACATTGACCCATTGGCTCAAAAAAGACCCTAAACAGAATCGAACTAAATTATACGAGGAAGAACGAGAAGGGAGCAAAAAAGCAGTACTTCATTATCAGTTTATAAATACCGCCAACCACTGTTTTCTGGTAAAGGTAAACCCCGTAACAGGGAGGCCACACCAAATACGTGTACAACTAGCACGTACATTTACCGGAATAGTAGGCGATGTAAAATATGGCCAAACAAGACCCACGGCAGACAAGAGCATCTATCTACACGCTCTAGGACTCAGCTTCATACACCCTGTTACCAAAGAAAATTTAAATTTGCACGCTCCCATGCCAGAGTTTGGCAACTGGAAGTTTTTTAAGGATATAGAAAAAAATCTACTCGCGAAATGAACCAAATAGTAAAAATACCAACAGCTACAAACGAACCTGTTAAAGCCTACGCCCCCGGCACTCCTGAAACTCAAAGCTTAAAAAGCAAAATACAAGAAATTAAAAATACGCCCACCGATATACCGATGTATATAGGCGGTAAAGAAGTATTTACTGATGAAAAAATAAATATGCACCCTCCTCACGAAACTAGTTTTAACCTAGGGACGTATAATAGAGGAAAAGCAAAACACGTGCACGATGCCATAGATGCCGCACTAGCAGCTAAAGATGCGTGGGCAAGTATGCCGTGGCAAGCTAGGGCAGCCATTTTTTTAAGAGCTGCAGACTTACTAGCAGGGCCATTCAGAGACAAAATGAATGCTGCTACGATGTTGGCTCAGTCTAAAAATGCCATGCAAGCCGAGATAGACGCAGCTTGTGAGATGATAGATTTCTTTAAGTTCAATGTGCAGTATATGAGCGAAATATACGCACAACAACCACCAGAGAATTCACCAGGTGTTTGGAATCAATTAGAGTATAGACCATTAGAAGGTTTTGTATTTGCACTTACACCATTTAACTTCACGAGTATATGTGCTAACCTATGTGCAGCTCCTGCTATGATGGGCAATACCGTAGTATGGAAACCAGCCGAGACGCAGATATACAGTGCTAAGGTAATAATGGAACTATTCAAAGAGGCCGGACTACCAGACGGTGTGATTAACTTAGTGTACGTAGATGGCCCAACAACTGGTGACGTTATATTCAATCACAGAGATTTTGCAGGAATTCACTTTACCGGAAGTACTGGAGTATTCCGTCATATATGGAAAACCATAGGCAACAACATAGAAAAATACCGTAGCTATCCGCGTATTGTAGGTGAAACCGGAGGTAAAGACTTTGTAATGGTGCATAAGAGTGCAGATGTAGAGCAAGTAAACACGGCATTGGTGCGAGGAGCTTTTGAGTATCAGGGACAAAAATGTAGTGCAGCAAGTAGAGCGTATATTCCAGCAAGTATGTGGTCTGAACTAAAACCGCTTCTTGTAGAGACCACCAACAGTCTCAAAATGGGAACAACAGAGGACTTCAGCAATTTTGTGAATGCCGTAATTGATCAAAAATCATTCACCAAGCTTAGCACTCATATAGACAATGTAGCAGAGGCAAATGATGCTGAGATCATAGCAGGCGGTTCTTATGATGATAGCGAAGGCTTCTTCGTAAGACCTACGATAATTGAAACAAGTAATCCAAAGTACACGACGATGTGTGAGGAGCTATTTGGCCCTGTACTTACTATTTATGTATACGAAGATGACAAGTATGTAGAAACTATGCAGCTGCTTGATGAAACGTCAGAATATGCACTTACCGGAGCCATATTTGCCAAAGGAAGGGAGCATATAAACCAAGCTTTGTATCACTTACGCAATGCTGCAGGCAATTTCTATATTAATGATAAACCAACGGGTGCAGTAGTAGGGCAACAACCCTTTGGCGGAGCTAGAGGAAGCGGAACAAATGATAAAGCTGGGGCACCTATCAACTTGATGCGTTGGACCTCTATGAGAACTATCAAAGAAACATTTGTAGCTCCATCGTCTTACGAATACCCATTTCACCAGTAAGAAGGGAATCGTAATTTTAGTTTCAAAATGGGTGTAATCTATATTTTAGAAAAAAACTCCTGATTTAGATTAGAATAAAGACTAAACACTCAAAAAATCTATATATCAATAAGTTAAGAGCCCGCAATGCTGTTTGTGGGCTCTTATTTTTGTGTGATACTTAGTTGGTATAATTTTTGAAAACATACCACCAGAACAATGTCTACAGAAAAAAAAATAATTTCTTAAACTTTTTTTTACGGGATAGGTATTAATAAAATATTAAAAACAGCTCCAGCTAATAGATCTAAAAAACAACCCTCCAGAGTGATTTCAAAAGATTGGGTAAAATACCATACCTTCACAAGTATTGGTCTTTCTTTTCTTTTAGGATTATTAGTTTACTTATATGGCTATCCTAATCTAGATGAATTTGTAATTACATTGTTACTTACAGCTTCATTTTATTGGTTTGCTGTCTTGTATGCGTATTCGGCGATAAAAGCTTACCGTGATAAATTAATCAATCGTGGGGTGGTTAAGATTGCACGTAATATTAAGTATTATTGGTGGAGGAGCACTTTTTCTGTTCCATCTTTTAATCATTTATTTCCTCGGTGTGGAAGGTGATTCTGAAAAGCCGTTTAGCTCCTTGTTAATTTGGCCAGTATTCTATTGGGTAGCACTTACCCTACATATAGCTATTATAAGATTTAATAATGATATTATTAAGGCTAGTACATTAAGTAATATTAGTAAGTTGATGATTTTATGTTCTCTCATACTTATTGTTTATTTCAGCACTTTTACATATCCTTCTACTTACGATGGTGCAGGATCTATTAGAATGTCTTACGACCCATCTGTAACTACTTTTTCTGCTGCAGCCTTCTATTTACTTACGCAAATAATTTTGTTTAGTGTCATTTGGATTAAGCATGGGTTCCAAGAAGACAAATAGGGATTAAAGCTAGTCATGCAGTCACTTGAAAAACTAATCAGAAAGATTTATAAAGAAACTATTAAGTCATCAATAGAAATCTCTGATATCATACCGTCAGATACGCTAGACATTTTTACTCAAGTTCAACATCAAAGATGGTCAGTTACTCGTAAGTCCTTTTGACCTATTCATAGACGGGTCTAAACTCACACTAGATGGTATCTCTAAGCTCGATGGAAGTATCGCCTATCAAGGATTGTTGAGCATACCGAGCAGTTATGTAAAAAATGAAGTAGGTGTGATCAATAATCTCACGAGTGGAACAAAGTTTAGCAACTTACAATTGCAACCCAACGATTTCTTATATATAGCGGTAAATGTGGGAGGTACATTTACAAAACCAGAGGCGAAACTAAACTTGATGAAGATAAAATCATCACTAAAACAAAGCGTAAAAAATGCCGTAAGTGACGAAGTAGCCAAGAAAAAGGAAGAAGCTAAAGCCAGAGCTACTCATGAAGCAAATAAGATAAAAGACGAAGCTCAGAAAAAGGCCGAGGAAGCTAAGGCTAAATTACAAGCCGAGATAGACCAAAAGAAAAAAGAAGCCGAAGAGCAAAAGAAAAAGCTAAAAGACGAAGCAAAAAACAAGCTAAAGGGTTTATTTGATAAATGATAAAATATACACTAGCCTTTATACTAGCTGCAACACTAGTTGCTTGCGGCAATAACAACTCGGGTTTCAGTTCAGACGAATCTACAGAGCTAAGCACAGAGCCCGTAAAAGTTACCACTCCACTCAATACGGCAGATACCATTACGATCATAGCGTCAGGGGCTAATATGAGCGAGATGAAATTTAACCTAAAATCACTCAAAGTGCCTGCGGGAAAGACGCTTACGGTAGCATTGGAAAATCAGAGTACAGATGCTACTATGCCGCACAACATAGTCTTCATACAAGAAGGTAAAGCAAACGATGTAGGCCAAGCAGGATTGCATAACAAAGAGAACGGCTACGTGAGTCCTGATGACAAAAACGTCATAGCACACTCGCCATTAGTGCAAATCGGTGAAACAGCATACTTCACATTCACAACGCCCGCTGCGGGCAATTATGAGTTCATCTGCTCGTACCCTGGCCATTGGGGAATGATGAAAGGTGCTTTTGTGACGGAGTAAGGTATTTGTCAAATTAAAACGGCACATCACCATCTGGCTCAAGCGGTGACATATCATTCATCTTACTACCTATAGTGATACTTGTATCGGCAAATGTATCAGGCCCAAAGTCGCTATAACCCCAGTCGCTAAATTTACCGAAGTGCTTGATAAACTTGAGATTAACCGTACCTGGCGATCCATTACGGTGCTTTCTGATGATTATTTCAGTTAAGCCCTCATTGTCATTTCCATCATCATCTTCCGTAATTCCATAGTACTCTGGTCGGAAAATAAACGTCACCAAATCAGCATCCTGCTCTATAGATCCCGACTCTCTCAAGTCGGAAAGCATAGGTCGCTTATCTTGTCGTTGCTCCACCGCACGACTCAACTGTGCAAGTGCTATCACGGGTATATCCAGTTCTTTCGCTAATCCTTTTAATGAACGCGATATGTAGGAAATCTCTTGCTCACGATTACCCGCGGACTTGTTACCCTCTTCCGCTCGCATGAGTTGCAGGTAATCAATGATAATCATATCCAGTCCACGCTTACGTTGCATCCTACGTGCTTTGGCTTTGAGGTCTAATACGGTAAGTGCTGGCGTATCATCTATGAAAATATCAGCATCTTCTATCGTACTAATTTTGGTATGAAGTTGCTGCCACTCGTGTTCTTCTAACTTACCACTTCTTATTTTTTCGGAACTTAGTTCTGCCTCAGAGGCTATGAGTCTTTTTACGAGTTGCATACTGCTCATCTCCAGCGAGAATATGGCAATATTTTTATTAGCTAGTACTGCTGCATTTCGAGCCATAGAGAGTACGAAGGCCGTTTTACCCATACCCGGTCGAGCAGCGAGTATAATCAAATCACTTTTTTGCCATCCAGATGTCATACGATCTAGCTCTGTAAAGCCGGTTGGTATACCCGTAAGTCCATCTTCACCGTCTGTTTTAGACTCTTCTATATCTTTTATTGCCTTGGCTATAAGATCCGTCACCGTATCATAGCTTTTGGTCATACTCTCGTTTTTTATTTCAAAGAGTTTTTTCTCTGACTGGTCTAGCAGTTCAAAAGCATCTGACGTTTCCTCAAAGGCCTTCTCCCCTATTTCGCCTGCTACGCTAATAAGCTGACGCTGTATGCTTTTTTGTATAACAATATGAGCGTGGTACTCAATATTGGCTGCACTACTTACTCTATTGGTAAGTGTAGTGATGTAGTAAGCACCACCTACAGCTTCTAGGTTGCCATTTTTTCGCAACTGCTCTGTCACGGTAAGTATGTCTATGGGGTTACCGTCGGTAAATAGTTGTAAAATAGCCTCGTAAATATGCTGATGAGCCTCTACATAAAAGGCTTCTTTCTTGAGATAGCTTGCCACCTTTTCTGGTGCAAATTTCTCGAGCATCATAGCTCCAAGTACAGCCTCTTCTAGGTCACGAGCTTGAGGCTGAAGTTTAGACATATCCATATTGCCAAATGTTGACGCCTTCTTCTTATTGCTTACTCGCGGTTTATCCATAGGTTATTTATTACTTAAAAAAAATGTTTAGGTTAGTGGTTGATCAAGGTTTTATCCTTGTGTCGAGGTTCAAAAATACATAGCATCATGAGCTCTTGGGTCATGCAATTTTGTGATTTTCAGTTATCCACAGGCTTTAAAAAAATGTGCGTGAAACGTTCACAACCTAAAAAATCAACCATAACACACTCATTATCACAATACACTTTTCCACACTCCTATTTTACAGGAATTTGTGTTCCACAAGTTTACTACTCCTAGCAGCCATTCACTTAGAGTTACAAACACCTAATTAGTAGCCTTATAGTACTTATCAACTTAGGTGTGCTTATAACTTGCTACGCCTGCAGGCTATTGTTCCAAAATGTAGTCAACCACCTAAAATGGCATAAAGATGGTGCTTAGACAGACTTTTTTGGTCTTATATTTGTTAATATATAAATAATGGAAGCACAGTTTTCACCAGGAGTAAAAGAAGTAATACAATTCAGCAGAGAAGAAGCCATCCGTTTGGGCCATAGTTATATTGGCACGGAGCACCTTCTTCTTGGGCTAATTCGACAGGGAGATGGTAAGGCCATACGCCACTTGAGAAGTATGGGTATCGATATGCTACGCTTGAAAAAAGCCGTAGAAGATAGCATACGCGATACTACAGGCAAGAGTACCAACATTGGTAATATTCCGCTCACCAAGCAAGCAGAGAAAGCTCTGAAAATAACGTACTTAGAAGCTAAGATATTCAAAGACGATGTAATTCGTACAGAGCATTTGCTACTCTCTATCCTAAGAGATGAGGACAATGTTGCTTCGCAAATACTCAACCAGTTTGGGGTAGACTACGACCTTTTCAAAAGTGCAATGGAGGACAAACTTCCTGATACGACTATTGAAATGAGTACGGACTCTCCAGAGGATTTTTACAATGAAGAAACAGGTAAGTCTACTACGCCACCTAAGCAAGGGGCTAAGAGCAAAAGCAAGACTCCTGTACTTGATAACTTTGGAAAAGACCTGACAAAATTGGCAGAGGCTGACAAATTGGACGCTATCGTAGGTAGAGAAAAAGAAATAGAGCGTGTTTCCCAAATACTAAGTAGACGAAAGAAAAACAACCCTGTACTCATAGGTGAACCTGGAGTAGGCAAAACTGCGATAGCTGAAGGACTTGCGTTGCGTATATCTCAACGTAAAGTCTCGCGAGTATTATTTGACAAACGCGTGGTGACATTAGACCTTGCTAGTTTGGTAGCTGGCACCAAGTACAGAGGCCAGTTCGAAGAACGTATGAAAGCAGTAATGACAGAGTTGGAAAAAACCGACGATGTAATCCTTTTCATAGATGAGATACACACCATAGTAGGTGCAGGAGGTGCAAGCGGCTCACTAGATGCCTCTAACATGTTCAAACCTGCATTGGCCAGAGGCGAAATACAATGTGTAGGTGCTACTACATTAGACGAGTACAGACAGTACATCGAAAAAGATGGAGCACTAGAGCGTAGATTTCAAAGTGTGATGGTAGAACCTACCTCTCCCGAAGAAACGCTTGAGATACTCACCAACATCAAAGATAAATACGAGGACCACCATAGTGTGACGTACTCTGAAAAAGCTTTAGAAGCTTCGGTAAAAATGAGTGTGCGATACATCACGGACCGCCATTTACCAGATAAGGCGATAGACGTATTAGACGAAGTAGGTGCTCGCGTACACCTCAGTAATATACACGTGCCTCAAGACATCTTAGAATTAGAGAAAAAGATAGAGGAGATAAAAGAAGAGAAAACCCGCGTAGTAAAAAGCCAAAAGTATGAAGAAGCTGCTCGCCTACGTGACAAAGAAAAATCGCTACTGGAAAGCCTAGAAGCTGAAAAAACAAAGTGGGAAGAAGACAGTAAGACTCAACGTTATACCGTAACGGAAGACGATGTAGCCGATGTAATCGCTATGATGACGGGCATACCGACTAAACGTATTCAGCAGAAAGAAGGTAATAGATTGCTCAAGATGGGTGAAGAGCTCAAAGGCAGCGTAATAGGTCAAGACCAAGCCGTAGCCAAGCTTACTAAAGCAATACAACGCACACGTGCAGGTCTTAAATCACCTAACAAGCCGATAGGATCATTCATATTCCTAGGGAGTACCGGTGTAGGTAAAACAGAAATGGCTAAAACATTGGCCAAATACTTGTTTGACTCACGAGATGCTTTACTCAGAATTGATATGAGTGAGTATATGGAAAAATTTGCAGTATCTCGCCTGGTAGGAGCCCCTCCAGGATACGTAGGATATGAAGAAGGCGGCATACTTACCGAAAAAGTAAGACGCAAGCCATACTCGGTTATCTTATTTGATGAGATAGAAAAAGCACACCCAGATGTATTTAACCTATTGCTTCAAGTATTGGACGAAGGGTTTTTAACGGATAGCCTAGGACGAAAAGTAGATTTCAGAAACACTATTATCATTATGACTTCTAACATTGGTAGTCGTCAGCTCAAAGAGTTTGGCTCGGGAGTAGGATTTGGCACTACGGCCAAATCAGCCAATGCCGACCTAAACTCTAAAGGGGTCATAGAAAACGCCTTAAAACGTTTCTTCTCTCCTGAGTTTTTAAACAGAATAGATGATGTTATCGTATTTAATTCATTAGAAAAAGATGACATCTCCAAGATATTAGAATTGTCTCTTGGTGAGCTAGTTACACGAATTGAGCAAATTGGTTTTGGTATAAAGCTTACCAAGGCAGCTCAGGCCTATCTTGCCGAAAAAGGTTTTGATTCAGACTTTGGTGCTCGTCCGCTAAATCGTGCTATTCAGAAATACCTAGAAGATCCGTTGGCAGAAGAAATTCTCAAATCAGACGTGAATGAGGGCGACATAATCAAAGTAGATTTGGACAAAAAGAAAGATGAATTAACCTTCAAAAAGGAGAAACCTAAAGCTAAAAAAGAGGGAAAAGAAGCTTAAGGGGTTTATCCAATAACACGATAATATTCAAACCAACACGTTTTGCGTGTTGGTTTTTTTTGTGCAGATGCCCTACAAAAATCCTCACTATCATTTCCATCATTACATTACCTTTGTAGCCCCATGGAAATAGGAAAAAAGTTATTTAATTTCGAACTTAAAGGCACCAATGGCCGCAAGTATAACAACTTCACCTTTGCAGATAGGACTGCATTGGTATTGGTAATCACCTGTAACCATTGTCCATATGCACGTGCCTATTGGAGTAGACTGATAAAACTTTTTAACCAATACGAGGAAGATAATCTTGGCATAATAGCCATTAACCCAAATGATGCGGAGCAATATCCTGCGGACTCGTATAATGCGATGAAAGATCTTGCCAAGCAACTAAAGCTTCCGTTTCCGTACCTGCACGACGAGTACCAACAAGTTACAAAGAAACTGGGTGCTACACGTACTCCTGAGGTTTTTGTGTTCAATAGTAAGCGTGAGCTTGTTTTTCAAGGTGCGATAGACGATAACTGGGAAAATGAGAGCATGGTAACACGTGTGTTTTTACAAGATGCTATAGAAGACGCTTTGGACGGTATGGAGCCTGATTATCCAGAGATACCAGCCGTAGGTTGTAGTGTTAAGTGGAAAAAATAGACCGTTTTGGACCCACTAGTAGGAAAAAATATACTCATAACGGGTGCCAGCAGTGGAATAGGTAGAGCACTCGCCGTAGAAGCCGCAAAAAGTGGAGCAAACCTTTCACTAGCCGCTCGTAACTTGAGTAAACTCAACGAACTTAAGGACGAACTAAATACGTATGGTGTGAAAGTAATCGTGGTAGCTACAGATGTTACACAAGAAGCAGAATGCTTCCATTTTATAAACCAAAGTATAGAACACCTAGGAAGCATAGACATCCTTATCAATAATGCAGGCATTAGTATGCGTGCTCCTTTTGAAGATGTAAAGACCGAGGTACTCAAAGAAATAATGGACGTTAATCTTTGGGGTGCTGTGCATTGCACTAAAGCTGCATTACCTCAACTACTAAAAAACAAAGGCAGCCTAGTGGCCGTATCGTCTGTCACGGGATTCAAAGGACTTCCAGGCCGAAGCGGTTATGCCTCTTCCAAATTTGCAATGAATGGCCTCTTTGAAAGCCTACGTATGGAGTATATGAGTCGAGGATTGCATACACTCATTGCTTGCCCAGGATTTACAGCGAGCAATATACGAGTGAATGCTAAACTAGCCGATGGATCAGCCCAAGGAGATACACCGGCCGACGAGTCAAAAATGGACATAGCCGAAGATGTAGCTCGCGATATACTACAAGCCATCAGAGACCGCAAAGACTTTATGCTCCATAACAAACAGGGAAAACTCATCTTCTGGATGAATAAATTTTTTCCCAGACTATTAGAACGAAAAATACATAAGGCAATAGCCGCCGAACCCAATTCACCAATCAAAAAATAATGGATATACTCACTACATTAGGAGTCAAAACCAAGGAAGCTCTTGCAAGCCTATATGATATTGCCGAAGGCGAAATTACTTTCGAAAACACAAACCCCAATTTTGCCGGGGATTATACTTTTGTGGTATTTCCGTACTTGAGACATAGCCGCAAAAAACCAGAAGACACCGCTGCTGAAATAGGAGATTATCTCAAAGAAAATGTTGCTGAGATAGATGGGTATAATGTGGTAAAAGGATTCCTAAACCTTGAACTAAGCAATGACTATTGGCTCAACGTAGCTCAACATAGAATAGACGAAGGTGTTACCGTGCCAAATATAGGCGGAGGCAAAAAGGTAGTAGTAGAATACTCCTCCCCTAACACCAATAAGCCACTACATCTAGGTCATATCCGAAACAATGTTTTGGGTTTTTCTTTTTGTGAAATATTGACGGCCAATGGATACGACGTAATAAAGAATAACCTCGTAAACGACCGTGGCATACATATTTGTAAAAGTATGATAGCTTGGCAGAAATGGGGCAATGGCGAAACACCCGAAAGCTCAAGCATAAAAGGAGATCACCTTGTGGGTAAGTACTATGTGGAGTTTGAGAAAAAATTTCAAGCGGAGTATGCTACCTGGTTGAGCTCTGAAGAAGGTTTAGCTCAGTTGGAGACATTTAAAACATCTAACGCTGCTAAGAAATACATTAAAGAAGAAGCTGACCTGAACAAAGCATTCAAATCGGAATACAAAAACACCTATTTCAATAATCATAGTGACATAGGAGCAGAAGTAAAAACAATGCTTCAGCAGTGGGAAGACAATGATGATGAAGTCATTGCTCTATGGAAAAAAATGAATGGCTGGGTGTACGATGGTTTTGATGCTACGTACAACCGTTTAGGAGTGTCATTTGACAAAATATACTACGAAAGCAACACTTACCTCCTCGGCAAGGAGATGGTGCAACAAGGGCTAGAATCGGGAGCATTTTTCACCAAAGAGGATGGCAGTGTGTGGATAGACCTCACGGATGAAGGACTAGACGAAAAGATAGTACAGCGTGCCGACGGCACCTCGGTGTACATTACGCAAGATATAGGGACTGCCGACCTGAAATACCAAGATTTTCAGATGGATAAGTTCATTTACGTAGTAGGTAATGAGCAAGACTATCACTTTAAGGTATTGCAACTTATACTCAAAAAACTAAACAAGCCGTATGCTGATGGACTATACCACTTAAGCTACGGAATGGTAGACTTGCCCGAAGGTAAGATGAAGAGTAGAGAAGGTACAGTTGTAGATGCCGATGAACTAATGGACGAGGTGGTAAGCACTGCCCAAAAACAAACCGAAGAACTAGGCAAGACTGAAGGCATGTCTGCAGAGCAACTCACCGAACTGTATGAAACCTTGGGAATGGGTGCCCTTAAATACTACTTACTCAAGGTAGATGCTAAAAAGAGAATGATGTACGACCCAAAAGAATCCATTGATTTTCAAGGGAATACAGCCCCATTCATACAGTACACCTACACGCGTATCAACTCAATAATCAGAGCGGCAAACGAAACTGGCAAAAGCACCGTGTTCGTAAAACCAAACAACCTAGAAGCTGAAGAGAAAGACCTCATTGTATTGATGAATGCCTATCCTGCGGCTGTGAATGCCGCCGCAAACAACTATAACCCTAGTGAGATAGCCAATGCGGTATACGAACTTGCTAAGGCTTTCAATAAGTTCTATCACGAGCATATTATATTGGGAGCGGAGGACGAGGCCGTACGTGGATTTAGACTAGCACTTTCTCAAGCTGTTGGCGAAACTATTAAACACGGTTTTAGCTTGTTGGGGATTGGTGTGCCGGCGAGGATGTAGAGCTACGCTGATTTAAGATTTACGACTTAGGATATATGATCTAGGAAAAGTTTAAGTCAAATTTTAAGTTTAAAATTCTGCCAACGAGAGATTATTAGTTTAGATAAATGGAATTTTAGCTGCTGTGTTACCTTGTATTTTTGTACTAATAGTGCCTTTATTAGCCTGTATTTTTGTCAAAAAATAAAGTGAGTAACAGATAATTTGAATTGAAAGACATCGAGCACTTCATCTAGATTTTACCATTCCTTGAAATTTGCTCAAGTATTCTTTTTTTTGTGAAACAATAAATACTTCTATGAGAACACTAGCACAAAAACTAGAATACTGTAAAGTTTGCACCAATAGAGAGGTAGACTTTGAAAAAGGTGGCTTAATCTGTAGCCTAACCAAAGAACAAGCCGCATTCGAAAAGGAATGTCCGGATTTTAATGTAGACGAGGAAAGGCTAAAAGAAGTAGCAATGCGAAAAGCTCAGATAGAGCACGCCGATGCTGCCGGCAGCAATGGAGACGGAACTAGTGATATGCTTTGGGGAGCAGTATGGTGTATTGGCGGTATAATCGCAACCTTTGCAGATATTGGTTACATTTTTTATGGAGCAATCATCTTTGGAGGCATCCAATTTGTACAAGGAGTTATCAAGAGCAATTCATAATGAGACGCAACACTTTACCCCTAAAATGTATTTAGCACTATGAAAAATAAAATCCTCGTCCTAGCCGTCCTTGCCCTGATTATCTCATCTATTTACCTTCAGTTTGCTCCTACTGCCCTAAGTATCGGGCCTCAGGTATCCGAAATGCAACTGGCTTTAGAAGAGCATTTTGATTGCCGCATCAAGTCTTCAAGATATCAACTCTTTGGAGTTCACCATCGCTTACATTTTGAGCTTACGGATGATTGCAAATCTAGCCTATCCCAAAAGGAAGCTAGCGAATATCTGGCTGCCCATTTTGAGGAGTTTGAGGTAGTGGATGATTTTATCCTTGACTGAGGATAGACTCACTACATTTATTTAGCACCCAAATAGCTTTCAATTATATTTTAAGAATAGAATAGTTATCTTGCTACCTTGACGCTCAAAAAAGGATTTTTAAAACCACAGATTGAGTTAGGAATAAGCTGGACCGCGCATTTTAAGCCAAAAGACCGTGGCTACCTGTGAAGAATGGAATGCTTATGCGAGCCTAAGAAATAGTATAGAAATCTTCGGGGCGGCATACACTTGGGATAGCAAGAAGAAATATCTCTTTGGCCAGCTACAGATGGCAGATGCATTTATAGCTTGGAGTAATTCATCGGTCATAGAATCTGAGATGGATTCTAGCAACTGGAGATAGAAGTTTCAGTTGATATCCGTAGGATTATGTACACTGTTGCTCATCTTTACAAGCAAAAAATATTTCAATTGACCCTAAATACATTTTCATTGCTTCAATCGTTATCCCTCAATCTAAGTGTCATTTTATTATTGCTGTACAAAAAAATAACCTAAACTGCTATTCAGTTGGAAAACTATACGTTTTTTTGATGCAGTGAATTTCCTCAAACTCACATTTACCTTACTCTTGTTTTATGTTTCGACTCAATGCGTCGTAGGACAATCGCTGGTTATCAATGAGGTAATGTCCAGTAATTCTACCGTAATACAAGATGAGGATGGAGATTACGTAGATTGGGTTGAGATTTTTAACACGACAAACCAACAAATTGACCTCCAGGGTTACCATCTATCAGATGATCCCGGTGAACTTTCCAAATGGACATTCCCCAGTGTGATTATATCTCCTGATTCGTTTATCGTGGTTTTTGCTTCGGGTAAGGATAGATCTATTTTAGGGAAAGAACTTCATTCGAACTTTAAAATAAAGGCAAATGGTGAATCCATTTACCTTTCAAAGAACGGAACTGTATGGTCTACTTTTAGCGGCCAGCCAATCGCAACCGACAAAAGTGTAGGTGCCTACCCCGATGGTTCACAATTTTACGCAACGTTAGACAGTCCATCTCCCGGTGCACATAATAGATTGCCGATAGGTGTTAGTGATGTTGTTAACTTCTCTATAAAAGGAGGGTTGGTCACTAATTCAGATCAGCTTGTCCTTAAAAACAGCAACAGCAATTACCAAATACGATTCACCGCAGATGGCAGTTCTCCTCGAGCAACTTCTCCCCTATTCCCGTCACAAGGTGTACTCCTAGACTCTACCTTACTGTCCACCACTCGCCTGCGTGAAGTTCCAATGAGTTTACCTGCATCACAGCATATACCTGTTGGCCCTATGCCTCAAGTCATCGTAGTGCGAGCTGCTAGTTTTGACAATTCGGGAAATGCAATGAGTAATGTGACCTCTTATACCTTCTTCAATCAGCAACTTGCAGACATACCTGAAGGATTACCCGTCATCTCCCTGATGGTTGACCCTAATCATCTGGTAGATTACGACTCCGGACTCTTTGTACTGGGCAAGCATTGGGACCCCAATACGCCTAATAATACAGGCAATTTTTTTCAAAAAGGAATCGCTTGGGAGAGGCCAATACACCTAGAGTATTTTGAAGATGGATTTCAACCTAGCTTAAAGCAAGATGCGGGATTAAGAATGCACGGATATAGCAGCCGTACTCCGCCACAAAAAGCTATGCGACTCTATGCAAGATCATCCTATGGAGCTAGTGACTTCAACTATGAACTCTTTCCTAATCGGTCATTTGATACGTATAGGCGATTGACCTTAAAACCATTTTTAGCATCGTGGGGACAATATGGCCCTGCTGACTATCTATCGAGCAACCTAGCAAGAACATTCAATGTAGATTACCTCTCTACAAAACCAGTAACGTTATATATCAACGGTGAATATTGGGGTATATACTTTTTATCAGAACGCATAGACGAAGACTATCTGAAAGATATCAGCGGATATGAAGAGGATAGCATAGACTTAATTGAAGGTTGGCAAGGATTAGTTTCAGAAGGAAACGGGAAGGCTTATGGGGAATTATTAGACGCTGTTTCAAACCACGACTTGTCACTACCACTTAATTATGCGCGTGTAGATAGTCTTATGGACATCGATAATTTCATAGACCACCAGATCATTCAAATGTTTATGGTAAACTATGACTGGCCACAGAACAATATGAAATGCTGGAAATCACGTGAACCCGGGAGCAAATGGCGGTGGATTGTATTTGACGGAGATGCCTGCTTTTCCGATGTGACCTTTGACATGTTTGCTCATTCACTCGATTCTAATCCGTCAGATTGGGCTAAACTCATAGGCACGGAATTCTTACGCCAGCTTATTAAAAACGAGCAGTTCAAGCAACGTTTTTTTGATCGCTTAGATGAAGTAATTCAATCAAACCTGCTGGCTGCTAACACACAACCTATAGCCTCGGATATCAGTGAAAAGTTGAATAATCACATTCCGTATCAGTCTGCTCGTTTTGGACGGCCAACAGATAAGGCAACGTGGGAAGTTACTACATCGTACATAATGAATTTTCTAGCTCAGAGAAGCTGTAATATGACGCATAATGCTCGAAAATACTTTGAGCAAGCTTTAATACCAAATCATTGTTTTAATGAGAATAACACTGTTTCCAATATTCAAATATTCCCAAATCCTACTAGCGGTAAATTCACGGTAGGATTAAATTCAGAAACGCAATTTACCAGCCAATTGAGCATTTACTCATCGCTAGGTTCAGAAATATCCTCCCAACCTATTGATGTGTTGAGAGGCATCAATGGCTACACCCTAGATTTGTCAGCCAATGTAGCGGGTATGTATATTATTACCATCTCCAGTGAAACTCAAAAATACTCGAAACGGGTGATCGTATACTAGATACTAAAAACTAAAAATATCCATCAATCACATCGTAAATTCTGGCATCCAGAGAGGTAAGATATAGGGAAGATATCTTGGTTAATCATACTTCTTTTGTTAAATTGCTAGCATCGCTTTGCGCAAAGGATTTTTAAAACCACAGAACAATCTTAGTCTCACTAAGAAAAGATTGATATGGGGAGTACTCTTAGGACTAACTTTCTCATTTCTCTGCTATGGTGCGACTTCTTACTTTTTTGAATTTTGCAGAAGAACATCTAGCCTCCATTGTGGAGCAGTATACCCGTTTACAGAAGAAGAGCGTTCCTTTTACTTGTGGTTCTATGCTGCATTGGCATTCATCTTTGGGCAGAATTTCACCTTCTGGTATTGGGCTACACGACAAAGCCGCTTAAACTCGAAAAATTCAAACCTTAGCCTACGATTAAAAAATATCGCCAACGACCAAAGTAGTATCAGCACCTATACCATCCATTGGCTTTCTAAGTTGGCTTAAAGAAAAATCCAGATTATCATCTGGAACTCACATACGATTCTGACGTTACTTTGGAAACATACTTAGCAGCACATTCAGCCATAAGAAGTTATATCTATTCACTCCGAGACGAAATGAGCAGGAAATATTACGACAAACCTTACAATGAGCTGAGGGACTCATACGATTTAAAACGAAAAAGACACATACAAAAAGAGTTCCCTCTCAAGATAGAAGATCTGCAGTCGCCGTAAAAAAAGGACCCCCTTGCGGCAGCCCTCCTCCTAAATCCTAAGTCCTAAGTCGTACAACTTAAGTCATAAATCCTAAGTCATACATCCTAAATCATACGTCTTAAGTCATAGGTCCTAAGTCCTATATCATAAATCCTATATCAGAAGAATACTACTTGATCTTATAACTAAACCCAACGCTGAACGTACGCTGCGGTAGTAGTTGCGTGAAGATTTGATCTTGTGCTTCATAGCCTCTG
>Ga0209137_1000151_pt1 | contig 77141 bp, 65 predicted proteins | sample SaaInl5LU_22_DNA_FD_184642 | JGI IMG/M metagenome (GOLD analysis project Ga0209137, IMG submission 184642) | Marine microbial communities from expanding oxygen minimum zones in the Saanich Inlet - ESP_105LU_22_DNA (SPAdes) (version 2) | ecosystem: Environmental > Aquatic > Marine > Intertidal... | reverse complement strand
TAGGGAAGTTGTCTTGAATAATTCGAAATAAACGCCATACTCCAATATAGGATAGAGCAGAAAATATAAATGCATTGGCTAAATAACTGTTGAAACATATAATGTTACTTACAGCGGCCATTCGAACGACCAGAAAAGAACTCATGTCGAATGCACGCATGCCTTGAAAGTACTGATAGGTATCCGCGTCTACGATACGAGGGTTGTTGAATAAAAGTTTTAATCCAAGTGGAAAATCTTCAAACAACACGCTGTCAATAACCATTGCTCGTTTGAAATAAAAAATAGTATCACCGGTACCGTAGTAAGCATAATAAATAAGGTAAACACCAAAAGCCCCTATCAATTTTAAAATCAATCCTTTCAAAAAATAGCTCCCTACCTTTTTATCCTTCATATTGTTTCTCAGAATAACTCCGAAAATCATAATGAATAGAAAAATTAAAGGTGCTACAATTAAGTCCTGAATGCCCATATCTTGAGCAAAAATATAGGTTCTACCACAATAATAGGCTATTTTTACATTCAATTATCGTCTATGTGTGGTATAACGGGTTTTATTGGGTTCGAGAAGGAGTCAGACAAAAAATGGAATGCCTATTTGGAAAGTGCCATAGGCAAACTTAATCGTCGCGGGCCAGATTGTCAGCAAACAGCCTATCCCGATGAAAAAGTTGGTCTTGGCCACGCCAGACTTTCTATTATCGATACTACGGATGCCGCCAATCAACCGATGAAGGCCTATTCGGGCAGGTATACCATCGTATTCAACGGTGAAATTTACAACTATAAGGAACTGAAGCGGAGTTTGGAGCTTGAAAAAGGAGAAGTATTTGAAACGTTTAGCGATACAGAAGTTATACTACGTATGTTTCACCACTTCGGAGAGAACTGCCTAGAGCAGTTCAATGGCTTTTTTGCTTTTGCGATTTATGATGCTCAAGAAAAAATCACCTTTATTGCCAGAGATAGAATGGGTATAAAACCCTTACTTTTCAGTCGATCGAATGGTGCCTTGTTTTTTGCTTCAGAAATGAAAGCCATACTGGACTTTGATATAGAGCGAAGTCTGGATTATGTCTCATTACAACAATATTTTCAACTAAACTATATCCCTTCGCCAAGCACTATTTTTTCTTCGGTTAAGAAGTTGCAGCCAGGTCATTACTTAAAGATCTCTGCTCATGGTGAAGTAGAAGATCAAGCATACTATCAAATACCTTTTACGCGACAATACAATACCCTGAGTTATCAGGAAGCACAAGCGGAGTTGGTAAATTTACTGGACCAATCGGTTCAAAGAAGACTTGTGTCTGATGTGCCATTAGGTTCTTTTTTGAGCGGTGGAATAGACTCCTCAGTAATCGCAAGCTTAGCTGCACGACACAGGGACAAGCTAAACACCTTTTCTATAGGCTTTGCCGATAATCCTTATTTCGATGAAACGGAATATGCTAATCTTGTTGCGAAGAAAATTAAATCGGAGCACACGGTTTTTAAACTAAGCAATAATGATTTGTATGAAAACCTACATAATATTCTAGATTACATCGACGAACCTTTTGGCGATTCTTCCGCTATTCCGGTTTATATTTTGAGCAAAAACACCAGGAATCATGTTACTGTCGCTTTATCCGGTGATGGTGCAGACGAACTATTTGGCGGCTACAACAAGCATTATGCAGAGTATTTAATGCAGCAAGATTCATTAAAAAATAAATTGGTTGGTTTGGGTGCGCCGCTTTGGCAGGCCTTGCCTAAATCTAGGCACTCGAGCTTGGGTAATTGGTTTCGACAACTCGATCGCTTTGCGCAGGGACGTAAGTTGGATACGGCGGATAGATATTGGCGTTGGTGCTCGTTTACGGAGGAAAACTATGCGCAAAAGCTTTTAAGGGAGGATTTGTATCCCTATAAAGAATGCTATCAACAGAGAAAAGACGAAATCTTGGCTGGATTTACGAAGGGTAATGATTTGAATGAGACGCTATACACGGATATGCAACTCGTTTTGGTGAACGACATGCTCACGAAGGTTGATTGGATGAGTATGGCAAATAGTTTGGAAGTACGGGTCCCATTTTTGGATCATGAACTTGTCAATTTTGCGTTTCAATTACCTGCGGAGTATAAGGTGAGTGAAAAAGGCAGAAAGACAATACTGAAAGATGCTTTTCGTGATTTCTTGCCCGAAGAGCTCTACACCAGGAATAAAATGGGATTCGAAATACCCTTGCTTCAGTGGTTTAGAACAGACCTGAAATCATTAATTATGGATGATTTGCTTAGTGACGAGTTTATTGAAGAACAACAAATTTTTAATTTAGCAACTATTAGGAAACTGAAGGCCCAGCTTTTCTCGGCCAATCCAGGAGAAATTCATGCGCAAATTTGGGCGCTCATTGTTTTTCAAACCTGGTATAAAAAATATATGCTGTAATGCCCAGAGTTTTAAGGATAATCAATCGGCTGAATCTTGGAGGTCCAACCTACAATGCGGCCTACCTGAGCAAATATTTGGATGATAAGTATGAAACGCTCCTGGTGGCTGGCATGAAAGATGAAACAGAAGCCAGTTCGGAATACATCGTGAATAGCTTGGGCTTAAAACCCAGGTACATAGAAAATATGTATCGCGAAATTAACCCCATTAAGGATTATCCGGCCTATAAAGAATTGGTGCAAATCATTCGCGAGTTTAAGCCAGATATCGTCCACACCCATGCGGCCAAGGCGGGTGCTATCGGTCGTTTAGCGGCCTATAATGAAGGCGTTCCAATTATCTTGCACACCTTTCATGGGCATGTTTTTCATTCCTACTTCAGCAAATTAAAAACGCGTGTTTTTTTGGAGATAGAGCGATTTTTAGCTCGAAGAACTACGAAAATTATCGCCATAAGCCATATCCAGAAAAAAGAGCTTTGCCAAGATTTTAAAGTAGGTCCCTGTGATCAGTTTGAAGTGCTTCCGCTGGGTTTTGACCTCGCGCGTTTTCAAGAAAATTTAAGTGAAAGACGAGAAGATTTTCGAGTAAAATATGCTTTAGAAATAGATGATATTGCCATCGGAATTATCGGTAGGCTTGTACCGGTTAAAAATCACCAATTACTCATAGAAGCAATGGCTAGGCTCAAGAAACAAACCAATAAATCCGTTAAATTGATAATTATTGGCGATGGCGAGTTGCGAGAACAGATTGAACAAGGATGTCTACGCCAAGGCCTGAAAACATCCAATGTTTCAGCAGAAGGGGTAGATGTCTTATTCACAAGTTGGATCAAACAAATAGAAACTGCCCTGCCTGGGCTGGATATCGTAGCATTGACTTCATTCAACGAGGGAACACCTGTCAGTCTCATTGAGGCGCAAGCTGCAAATACACCCATCATATCCACAAGGGTAGGAGGTATAGAAGATATCGTGTTGGAAAATGAAACGGCCTTGCTGGTGGAGAATAACAATCTTGACGAAATGACCCATGCCTTACAAAAACTGGTGGAGGATGGTGCCTTGCGCAAACGAATGAAAAAATTGGGCTTTGAGCATGTAGAGAAGAAATACAGTTATGAAACGCTTTGCAGCAACATGTCAGCCCTATATGACAGCCTAGTTGCTCAACATATGGATAGAAGCAATAAATAATTATCTTTGTACTCACTTTTTAACCCTTGATTGGATGAAACGCACAAACGGCTTATGGATTTTTTCTCTCATTACAATGAGCGTTTTACTCAATTCTTGCAAGCTGATGTTTCCTAACCGCATGTTTGCTGAAGGGAATTACGAATATTTTAGCGTTGACCAGGAAGTTATTGAACAATACACCATCGAACGAGGTGATGTGTTGACCTTAGAGATTTATTCCCGAGAAGGCTTCGAACTGATAGACGTTCTTCCCAACGAAACGGACGGAGGGAGTAACGAACAATCGAGTGGTCGAATGAACATGATGGGTCTTGGCCCAAATGCCGGATTAGTAGGCCGAAATTATTTGGTTGAACAAGATGGTTATGTCGATTTACCGTTGTTCGGCCGAACCTATGTTCTGGGTTATACGGAGAACGAACTAGAGGATTGGATTGAAGAAAAATGTGCGGCTATTTTTAACCAACCCTATGCCGTACTGAGGGTGGTTAACAGAAGAGCCTTTGTTTTCAAAGGTCCTATAGGCTCTGTGGTATCGCTTAATGCTGGGCCAACAACTTTACTAGAAGTCATCGCCAAAGCGGGAGGAATCGAAAATGACTTAAAGGCATACGATATCAAAGTGATTAGAGGCGATTTGCAAAACCCCGAGATTATTAAGGTAGATCTTTCTACGTTGGAGGGATTGAAAAATGCCAATTTAATCATTCAAACCAATGACGTTATCTACATCGAGCAACGTTTTAGATATGCTGGGGCTGTTTTAAGGGAAACAACACCAATCGTTTCGCTAGTTTCTACTATCGCTACACTAATTGTCTTAATAAACAGGTTGTAAGTATGGCGAGGGGAAGTGTAAAAAATCTGGGCGAAAGAAAACAGCTCAAAAATGTACTCGAAGAGTTCAATTTCGGTGTGTTTTTACACACCACGCAGAAATCTCTCCTTTGGATCTTACTCTTCTTTATTGTTTCTATTGCGGTGGCTTTGTTTTACTTAAGGCACACCCAACAAGTATATTCCTCAACTACTACTTTAATGCGTAAAGTGACTACGCAAACACAAATTTTAGGAGTTGAAGAGTTATTGCAAGAGGATAAGTCGGAAATTGACATTGAAATTCAGTTGTTAAAGTCGAAATTTCTCGTGAGCGAGGCACTGGATACTTTGCCCCTGCGAGTTGATTACTATACCAAGGGAAGAATTAGTCAGACAGCTTTTTATAAGAATGCGCCAATCGAGGCCGTTTTTGTGGATGCCAATGAGCAAACGGAAGAAGTAGCGCTTGAGCTGCTAACAGAGAATAAATTAACGTACTCGCTAGATTTTAAAATTGATTACACGGATTATTCATATAAAGGCGAGTTTGGTAAATTACTGAAAACGCCATTTTTTGATGTAACTATTTCCACTGTTGATGATGGAATTCAAGCCGGCCAGTTATATGTAATTAAACGACGAAATTATAGCCAGGTAATCGATGAGATTGTGGCCAAATTGGAAGTAAGTCCGCTGAACTATAATTCAAACACACTTAAAATAACCTTTGAGGACACCAACCCACGGAAGGCCTATGAAATAGTAAATACCTTGTCACAATATTTTATAGAGTTTGATCGCATCAAAAAAGGGGAGAGCATCCAAAATACCATTGCCTTCATCAATGAGCAAATCGATAATTTTGGCAAACAATATTTCTCTGCCCAGGATTCTTTAAAGAAATTTCGCCTTCAAACAGGGTTTCTTGATCCAACGCTTCAAATGGAAAAGAACCTAGATCAAATTGAACAAATTGAATCCGATTTAATAGAGGTCGAAGTTAATCAGAGCTCACTTAATTGGTTGAAAGAATATTTAGAGTCCAAAAATGATTTAACAGCGCTTTTAGGTATAATTTTAAGTGATCAATCTCTAAATTTTCAAGGAAGTGTAGAAAGAATTATTGAGCTACAAGACGAGAGAAATTTAAAATTACTGAATGTAACGCCCGATCACCCCACTATTTTGTTGATTAACCGCGAATTGGCCGAGTTGAAACTCAATTTACTTAGTCAAATTGAATTAGCAAATGAAAAACAACAAACGGAAAGGCTTGCCTTAAAAGAAAACTTGCAAGAGGCTTATGCCTTGTTGTATACCTTGCCAGACCTCGAATTTGATTATGCGGAAATACAAAGGGACAATGAGTTAAAGCAGGCATTTTATCTAGGTTTGGTGGAAAAGAAAAACATGTATTTGATTTCACAAGCAGGTATTGTTTCAGATTACATTGTGTTGCAAAAAGCAGCTTTTAACGATGAACCGATTGCTCCAAATGTGCTGTTGATTCGCATGGCGGGTGTGGCTATTGGCTTTTTGCTCGGATTAGCTTTGATTGTTATTCGCTATATCATGCATACTAAACTTGCAACATTGAATGAAATTGAAGGTAGTTGCAATGCCAACATTTTAGGGATTGTTCCCAAAAATAAAGTGAACCTTGAAAGAAGTGCTATAGTAGTTACAGAAAACCCGAAGGCGCTTATAGCGGAAGCTTTTCGCTCCATTAGAGCAAATATGGAGTTTCTAGAGGATAAGAACGGGTCTAAAGTGATTACAACGACTTCAACTATTCCGGGAGAAGGTAAAACCTTCGTAGGTATCAATTTAGCAGCAATTTTTAGTTTATTGGATAAAAAAGTAATCATACTTGACTTTGACTTAAGAAAGCCGAGAATTGGCAAAATTTTCAATTCTGACAGTCAAAAGGGTTTAAGCACCATTATTATAGGTCGAAGCACGATAGAGGAGAGTATACAATCTACTGGAGTGAATAATTTGGATTTTATCCCTTCAGGACCGGTTCCGCCTAATCCTGCTGAGTTGATAAATAAGCAAGAGACAAAAGACCTCATTGAAACATTGAAGCAATCCTACGATTATGTCTTTATAGACACTCCGCCGGTGGGTCTAGTTTCGGACGCTTTGGAATTAATGCAAAGCGCAGATTATCCGTTGTACATTCTTAGGGCGGATTATTCGGAACGCGCTTTTTTAGAAAATGTGAATAAGCTAATTTTTGATAACGAGATTTTTAATTTATCCGTAATTGTTAATGATTTTGGTAGGGGCGCTTCTTCTGCCGCTAGTCGATATGGTACCTATGGATACGGATACGGATACGGATACGGATATGGTGCCAAGTATTCCGATGGCTACTATTCGGATCATGCCGAAAACGGAGAAGGTTTGTTCCGCTCATTTGTTGAACGCGTAAAAAAACTCTTTAAGGCATGATTTCTTATGCTATGTATGCTTTCTTTTTTCTTTTTTGCCTTGCACTTGCTTTATTAATCAATAGGCTGTTATTAAAATTTGCTCAATCACTAGGCGTTAGAAACAATGAAGAGCTCAAACAAGTCCGCTGGTCAGCTCAAGTAAAACCATCATTAGGGGGGTTGACGTTTTTTCTCATTTTTCTTATTGCAGTTGCCGCTGCAGGCTTTCTTCCATCCATTAGTAATAGTCTCTTTCAAGATCAAAAGTTGCTGGGGGTAATTTCCGCAACAACACTCGGTTTTATTATCGGTTTGGCTGATGATTCATACAACACCAATCCATTAGTGAAGTTTATGGGCCAATTGACTTGCGCCTTCATACTGATTTTTAGCAACTTATATATTGTAGCAACGGGCAATCCAGCGGTAGATTATTTTGTAACCATTCTCTGGGTTGTTGGTTTGATGAATTCGATCAATATGCTGGATAACATGGATGGCATAACGGCAACAGCAGCCATAGTTATTTTACTTACTGCTTTGGTCTTCCTTTTTTTGATTCCAAATCCTTTTCCTCCCTTGATTTTAATTGTTTTTGCGGTACTTGCTGCGCTCTTTGGGTTTTTATTCTTTAATTGGAATCCGGCAAAAATGTATATGGGGGATACCGGCAGCCAATTTTTAGGGATATTCTTGGCCGCCGTTAGCATTTTCTTGTTTTGGAATGAGCGTAATGACACAGCTGGCATTATTCAAATTAGACAGTTTGTGCTTCCTTTGTTAATTTTTACAGTGCCTTTAATGGACACACTTACGGTTTTTATTCGTCGCTTGATGCGCAGGCAGTCACCATTCGTGGGAGGTAAAGACCACACCACACATCAGTTGGTGTTTTTTGGTTTTTCAGAACGGCAGACCGCTTGGATATTAATCGCTATTGGTTTAGTTTCTGGATCCTTAGCTATCTTGTTGTACACCAATCTTATTCCTTGGACTTTCACAACCACCATCCTGGCGTTTGCCTATTTTTTTGTGGTTTTCGGTGTAATGCAAGTCGTGTACAATATCGGCAAAAAGAGACACGAACATGCTTAATGCGCTTTTAGTAGCCATCGGTGGGGCAATGGGTAGCCTTGTTCGCTATGGTTTTTCTCTGCTTTTTCCCTGGAATCAACAAGGATTTCCGTGGGCAACATTGCTGAGTAATGGCATCGCATCATTCATTTTAGGTTTGTTTGCCGGTCTTTTACTCCAAAAGTTTGCGGATTATTCCTGGATGAAATATTTGATCATCATAGGATTTTGTGGCGGATTTTCCACCTTCTCAAGTTTTGCTTTTGAGTTATTTAAGTTGAATCAAGGAAACAACCTGGCTATGGCAGGTACTTATGCGCTGGCTTCGGTGCTTATTTCCTTGGGCTGTATAGTTCTCGGTTATTCTTTGACAATTAATTACAACTAAATGAAAGCATACCTCCCCTTTCTACTGGCCCTTTGGCTCATGATTTTTGGTGTAAAATTGAATGCCCAATACGCGGAGTCTGCAGACCTAACTGTTTTGAGTTGGAACATATACATGTTGCCAGGTATTACCAATCTTTCCAAGCAAATAACGAAAAGTGATAAAAAGGCAAGAGCTATGGAAATAGCCGCCTATTTAAACAGCAGTGAAGTAGACATTGTCGTGTTTCAAGAAGCCTTTTTTAACCCTGCTAGAAGAAAGTTGAGTAAATCTGTAAAGGAAAATTACCCTTTTCAATATGGCCCGGCAAATCCCAGTAAATGGTCGTTAAAAACATCCAGTGGAATCTTTGTGGTAAGCAAATTTCCTCTTCAAGTATTAGGTACAGTGCAATATGAAGCCTGTAATGGCGCAGATTGTTTTGCTAAGAAGGGAGCCTTGTTGCTGGAGGGTGAAGTCAATAATCAAAAATTCCAAATTTTGGGTACCCACCTTAACGCAGGTGGTCCACATTGGATTAGGCAAGAACAGTATCAACAAGTGCGGGGTTTACTAAACGATTTTACTAAGTTAGGTGTGCCCCAAATCGTTTGTGGCGATATGAATACCCACAAAGAAAATGAAACACATTATCAAAACATGCTAGACATGCTGGATGTGCTTGATCAGGAAACGAACAGTGTGCAGCAATTTACGACGGCTAAAGATCGTACCGTAATCGATTACATTTTTACTCGGCCAAACGATAGCCGCATGGAGCTGGAAAAGAAAGAAGTGTTATGGCTTAATCCGAACCAATATGAAGTGATAGACAAACTGAATGGCAACCTGAGTGATCACTTAGCGCTTAAGGCACGTTTTGTTTGGCCATAAGTACTTTTCGTGTTAATTTTTTTAAAAAAGAATGAATAGACATTCTACTGCCCTACTTCTTCTTCGCATTTTTCACGCAATACACGCTAAAATCATATATTTGCACACTTGCAATCTCGGAGTAAAGCCGAAGTTTATGTATAGCAGATAACTCGCCTCGTATGGCGTAAATTTATTTTGTCAAAAGGGTACTTTAAAATTTTATACCAATGAAAAAAGCATTAGTTAGTTTCCTTATCGCTTGCAATGCCTTATATGCCTTGGCACAAGAAAGTGAGGTTTTGTTTTGGCTTGATGATCAAGCGGTAAGCACTGAAGAGTTCGAGAAAGTATACACGAAAAACAATATCAATAACCAAGCGGATTACAGCGAAGAGTCTTTGACGGAATATCTGGACTTATTCATCAATTTTAAATTGAAAGTAAGCGAAGCCGAAGCGCTCCAAATGGATACGATTCCATCCATCAAAAATGAACTGAATACCTACAAAAGGCAATTGGTCAAGAGCTACGCCAACAATAAGGAGGTGAGTGAAGAACTTTTGCAAGAAGCCTACGACAGAAGTCAACTGGAGGTGGACGCCAGCCACTTGTTGATTCTTTGGCCCAATAGCTATCCCTCAGCTGCCGACTCGGCGAAAGTGAAGAAGGAAATTCTTGCCATCAAGAAGCAATTGACCCCAGCTAATTTTGCCCAACAAGCGGCATTGAAGTCGCAAGACCCTTCGGCTAAAGACAACAAAGGCCGCCTAGGCTATCTTACGGTCTTTCAAACCGTGTATCCCTTTGAAAATGCTTTGTATAGTACAGAAAAAGGTAAAATTTCTGATCCGGTAGCCACCCAATTTGGTTATCATTTGGTCTTGGTGCACGATGTGAGACCCGCGCGAGGGAAGATTAAAACAGCCCATATTCTCATTAAGAGTAAGGCCTCGGATGCTGCTGATAAAAGGAAAGAAGCGGAGGAGAAAATTCGGGCGGTTTACGAACAATTAAAGAATGGTGAGCTAGACTTTGCTGAAGCGGCGAAAAAGTTTTCGGAGGATAACAAAACAAAATTCCAAGGAGGTAAACTACCTGAGTTAAGCTCGGCGGAAATGATTGTACAATTTGCGGATGCGGCCTTTGGCCTAGAGAAGGATGGAAATTACTCCTCTCCGGTTTTAACTGAAATTGGATGGCACATTATTCAAAGAATTTCTAAGTCGGAAATTGGCACCCTTGAAGAAGCAGAGAGCATGCTGACAAATAAAATTGCTCGAGATAGCCGATCGAATGTTGCTCAGGCAATGACCAACGAAGACACGAAGGTGCAGTTTGGTTTTTCAAAAGACAAGAACGCAGTCGAAGATGTTGTCAGAAAATTGGCAGGGTCCTATGATAGTGGCTCATTTATGCTCCAAGCGAGTGAAGAGGATAACAAACTATTTTCTATCGGAAATGAAAGCTACTCAGCAAGCGACTTTATTGCTTACGTAAAGAAAACACTGCGTAATGTTCAAAATATAGCGAACCTGCCTGCGCTGGTGAAGTCCAACTATGACGCCTTTGAAAGTGCGCAATTGCAGCAATACCGGGAAGAGAATCTTGCTGAAGTCAATGAAGATTACCGCGATTTAATGCAGGAATATCACGATGGTATCTTGCTTTTTGAATTGACAGACAAAGAGGTTTGGAGTAAGGCAGTCATGGACACTGCGGGATTGAAAGCCTTCCACGAAAAAAACAAAATGAAGTACATGTGGCCCGAACGTGTGGCCTACACAAGCTATGTGTTTAGGGATGAAAAAAGCGCTGCCGAGGGAATGAAATTCTTGGATAAGGCTTGGAGTAGCGCCAAACTCGTGGAGAAAATGAATAAGAAAGAGCAAGTGGTGAAAGCCGAGTCTTTCAAGGTGCTTAAAGAAAGTTTTGATGCTCAAGGAGCGGAAATGGTGAAGGGAAATAAAGTTCTTCAACAAAGGGATGATGAGCAAGTGGAATATTGGGTGATAGACGAATTGTTGGAGCCAATGCCTAAAGAACTTGCTGAAACGCGAGGCTATGTGATTTCAGATTACCAAAGCTATTTGGAGAAAGAATGGATTTCCAGCTTGAAACAGAAATATACCGTGAAGGTGAATAAAGAGGTATTTAATTCGTTAATTAGATAAGTGAATTGCTCCTTGAAGACATATGGGATAATTATTGCCCTTCTGGGGCTTACGGGCTGCGACTTGTTGAGTAAGACAGATGCTGAGGTTTTGGCCAAAGTTTACCAAGAGAAATTAACCCTGGATGAGCTGGCTTTGCCCGGAGCAAACTTGGATTCACTTCAACATCTTGAACAACAAGTAAATACCTGGGCAACTCGGCAATTATGGGCAAATGCCGCCAAAAATGTACCCTACACTCCGCGAATGACGCGCTTGGTAGCCGACTATAAAAACAGCTTGTTAATTGCGGAATATCAGCAAGATTTGATTGCTCAAAGTAATGTGCAGGTAGACGAGCAAATGGTTTTGGATTATTACAAGGCGAATAAAGCGAACTTTATACTGGAAAAGGATATGTATAAATTCCAGTATTTTCAGCTCACAGCCGAGCTAGACCCCAACATAGTCATGGCTGGTCTTGATGAAGGGGCATTAGGCGACGAATTGTCGGCGTATTGTGAAGCAAACCCAGCCGAATGCATGCTCAATGCTACTTGGGTTGAGCCCGGCACTTTGGAGTCGATTGAATTGCCAGCCTACCTTTGGAAAACAAGTGGAAAGTTTTCGCAATATTTCAAAGCTGATGGAAAAACGATACTCTATCGCATCGAAGCCAAGCGAACGGCAGGCGAATCAAAACCCTTGGATATCTTGAGGGAAAATATAGTAAGTATGTTAACTTTCCAGTTGGAGCAAGAAATTATCGAAAAGCACGAAGCAGCATTGCTTTTAAATGCACAAAACGAAGAACATTTTGAAATTTATTAGATACAGTATCGCGTTCGCTTTTGCAGCGATAGGCACCTTAACGCAAGCGCAGGTAATTGAGGAAATTATTGCCGTGGTGGAAGATAACATCATCCTGAAGTCGGATCTTGATTTGCAAATTGAACAAGCGAAAGAGGCCGGATATTATGGTTCGGAAGATATTTCCTGTGAAATACTCGATCAGCTCATTATTGACAAAATTTTCATTGTTCAGGCACAGCGCGATAGTGTTCAAGTTACGAATGATGAAGTGGATAGTGAATTAAATCGGCGGATACAATACTTTGTGAGTATGTTTGGCTCTGAAGAGCAGTTGGAAGAATATTATGGAAAGTCGATTTTTGATTTGAAGGAAGAGTTTCGCGATGATATCTACCAGCAATTGCTTTCGGATAAGATGCGAAATCAAATATTTGCTGATTTGGAAGTTTCTCCAGCAGAAGTGTTTGAGTTTTTTGCGCAAATTCCATCGGATAGCTTGCCTTATTTTAGTGCCGAGGTGGAAATCGGTCAAATCGTCGTTTTTGCGAAGCCAACTATTTTACAAAAGGAAAAAGCGCGTTCACAGGCAGAAAAAATTAAGGCCGATATCGAAATGGGCAGCGATTTTGGCTTTCAGGCTTTATTGTATTCGGATGATCCCGGATCGGCCACGAAAGATGGTGCCCTTGGCTATGTGAAACGCGGCCAATTGGTGCCCGAGTTTGAGGCGGTTGCTTTTCGTTTAGAGGTGGGCGAAATTTCGGAAGTAGTAGAAACCGAATTCGGGTTTCACATTATTCAGCTATTGGATAGAAAGGGCGACCGGATTGATGTTCGACATATACTTATAACACCCGAGATCGAAAATCAAAATGTGCTTGATGCCGAGAATTTAATCACTGAGATAAAAGAAAAGTTGGAAAGCGGTGTGCTGTCATACCAAGAGGCTGTAGCTCAATATTCGGAGGATGAGCAAAGCAAACAAAACGGGGGCTTACTAACCAACCCTGAAACAGGCACTACATTTTTTGAAATGGGCCAGTTAGAAGGAGGAGTGGCGCTTAGCCTTGATATGATCAATGTAGGTGAGTTTTCGGATATTTTACCTTATCAATCCTACGACGGCCAATCGGGGTTTCGCATCATTTACTTGCAGTCAGAAAGTCCGGCGCATATGGCGAGCTTAGAAAATGATTACAGCAAGATAAAAGCGGTAGCCAAGCAAACCAAGCAAAACGCGGAGATGGAAAAATGGTTGATACAAAAGGCAGAAACGATCTATGTTCGTTTGGATGATAAATACCAAACATGTGATTTAATAACTACTCAAAAGAAGCCATAATATGAGCCAAATGTCTGATGTAGAAGCACTAGATGCTTTAGCCGAAAAGTATAAAGCCTTAAGGGCTGAGATTGCGAAAGTAATTGTAGGGCAAGATGAGGCGGTTGATTTAGTGCTTAGTTCTATTTTTAGCAATGGGCACAGCTTGTTAGTGGGTGTGCCCGGCTTAGCAAAAACCTTATTGGTTCAAACGATTGCCCAGGTGCTTGAGTTGAGTTTTACCCGTATACAGTTTACGCCGGATTTAATGCCAAGCGATATTGTAGGTGCTGAAATTTTGGATGAATCCAGACAATTTAAGTTTAACAAAGGCCCCATTTTTTCTAATATCGTGTTGGCGGATGAGATCAATCGTACACCACCGAAAACGCAAGCAGCACTTTTGGAAGCGATGCAAGAGAAATCGGTGACGATTAATGGGGTGCACAATGCCTTACCCAATCCTTTTTTCGTTTTGGCTACGCAAAACCCTATTGAGCAAGAAGGAACCTATCCCTTGCCTGAGGCGCAGTTGGATCGTTTTATGTATAATATTGTCTTGGACTACCCGAGTTATGAAGAGGAAGTGCAAGTAGTAAAAAACACGACTTCAGATACTAAAGTAAGCGTGAATAAAATGATGAGTGCTGAAGACATTCTTAATTATCAGCAGCTTGTTCGAAAAATTCCGATCGCAGACAATGTCTTGGAATATGCGGTGAAGTTGGTGGGTAAAACACGACCCAATAGTGCAGCAGCGCCGGATATTGTAAAGGAGTATGTGGCATGGGGTGCTGGTCCTCGGGCGGCGCAATACCTGGTTTTGGGTGCTAAATGCCACGCGGCGCTAAACGGAAAGTACAGCCCAGATATAGAAGATGTGAAAGCCGTTGCTGAAGCGATTCTTCGTCACCGCTTATACAGAAACTACAAAGCAGAAGCGGAGGGATTCAGCGTTAGCCGCATCGTCAAAGAAATTTTGTAGACATTTTTTCTTTTTGATGCTATATTTAAGCCATGAAGCAGCCATTGGCTAAATTTTATCCGCTGATTGTATTTGTTTTAGCAATCGCATTATATGCTAACACGATTCCTAATGAGTATAATTTAGATGATGTACTGGTTACGAACAAGCACAGGAATACGGCAAAAGGTTTATCCGCTTGGAAGGAAATTCTCAATGAGTTTTATTATGAGGATGATATGGGCTACCAATATGGTTATCGACCAGTTACTCATCTAAGCTTTGCTTTAGAGCATCAATTGTTTGGTGAGTCGCCTGACATAAGTCACTCGGTTAATGTCCTTCTTTATGCCCTTCTTTGTCTTTTTATTTTTTATTTAATTCAGTCACTCGATCCTGTCCGCGGGCCTACTTTGGCTTTTCTAGGCGCTGTTATTTTTGCTGTACATCCGATTCATACAGAGGTGGTGGCGAGTATCAAGAATAGAGATGAATTGTTGAGTTTACTCTTTGCAGTTTTATCCTTGTGGTCTGTTCTTCAGTTAAAAAAACACATTGCGTTTTTCAAATCCGCCCTTTGGTTCCTGGTCACTTTTACTTGTTTTGTTTTATCTTTTTATGCGAAAAAGAGCGGCATAGCTTTGGTGTTTATCCTACCATTCTTGGCCATTTTTAATACAGACTTACAACTCATTCAGAAGGGCAAGCTCAAGGGGCTTTCCTTGTTTTTTGTGCTGCTTGCTTTTCTGGCTGAAAATGGAATGATATCTTGGCCATTGGTTTGGATTGCCCTCATTCTAGCAGTGGGAATGTTAAAGGTCAAAATATTGGTAGCTGGCTTTAAGCTTATTCAAGGTCATTTGTTATCATCCTACGCTTTGATTCCTTTGATTCTTGTTGCAGCCTACATGGGATCGCTATATCAAACACCCGATGTCGCGATTTTATTGCTTTTATTGTTATCCTATCGAATTAAGACAGAGGAAAAGTCATTCATCCTGGTGTGGCTTGCGGGAGCTTTGTTTTTGACAGTTTTTGTTTTAACGGGCTTTGTGCTGGGTTTAAGTGAGGATATAGGCATCGATTTCCCTTCTATTTTGGCAATAGGGTTAGTCTTGTTTGGTGTTTGGCGAAATAATTGGTTCTTTTTATTAGCTAGTATTGGATTTATCAAACATGCAGCTTACTTCGATAAATCAGGAGTCGTGTTGGCCATAGCCTTTTTGCTTATTCTTTTACTTTTTATCCAGAACAAAGGCTATTTTTCGTCCCTCAAGCGTATTACAAAAATTGCCCCTCAATTGATTTTGATTCTTTCTTTAGTTGCCTTGTCACAAGTAATCGTTTTTCATGAGGCCGAAGAGATTTCAAGAGTTGCAAATACTTTGTCGCAAACCGATGTTTTTGAATTAAATAATGAGTTTGAAGGAACAGATCGCCAAGTCACTTTTATCGAAAATCCTTTGATCGGCCGTTGGGATCTTTCAAACAGATTAACTTTTGCTTACCATACAACAGGTTTTTATCTTAAAAAGATGATTTTCCCATATCCCTTATTATATTATTACGGATATAATCAAATAGATTTTATCAATAGTTCGTTTCCGTTAAAACTTGTGGATATACTTCTTTTGTTGTTATTAACTATACTGCTGGTGTATGCTATTTGGCGTAAAAAGTTTAGCGTTTTATTTGCAGGGTTATTTATGCTCGGTTCGCTCGTTGCTTATGCCAATTTTTTGACTCCTGTAGCAGGAATTGTCGGTGAGCGACTGGCATTTACCGCTTCTTTGGGAATGAGTATGCTGGGTGGGCTTTTAGTATACCAGTTTTTGTCAGCTTCCAAATTTCAGATTGTTACTAAAGTTACATTTCTCGTTTTGATCTTGAGTAGTGTAGCATTGGTTTGGGCGAGAAACAGGCAATGGAAGGATGAACTGACATTGATGAAACACGATATGCCCTATTTGGAAAATTCAGCACAGGCAAACGCATTGTTGGGTAATGCTTATATGAATTCCCTTGAAGCACCAACGAGCGGTAACATTTTTTTGTTGGATTCTGCCATTATATATTATACCAAGGCCGTATCGATTTATCCACAATTTTTTAACTGGCATTATAATCTGGGTAGAATCTATTTAGAAAAAGGTGAAACAGCAAAGGCTAAGTCAGCCTTTTTAGAAGCATTGACAATTGATAGTGTTTACAGTGAAACTCATCGATACCTTTTGAATATTGCTCTAATGGAGAGCAACCCTCGAGATGTGCTTAATTATTCTAAAAAATTACTTGAATATACCCCTCAGGATATTCAGTTATTACTCCATTTGTCTTCGGGATATTATTTTACGCAAGAGTATGATTCGGTTCTAAATGTAAATAATAGGATCCTTGCTATTGATAGTGCGGTCGCTGAAGCACACCTCAATATGGCCTATGCCCACATTGCTTTGAAGAATATCGAAGAGGCCAATGCTTGTTTCTTGAAAGGCCAATCTTTAAATCCTGGTTTGAGAGATATTGAAATCTTGTCCGACATGCTAAACGAGGATTAAAGGTTTCTTTTGATTGCGAATGCTGCTCTATTTTAAAAAGGGCTGTATAAGATACTAGTTGTCGAGAGTAGTGTTGGAATGCTATGCTGTATAGAGGTGTACAGTAAACGAACATTTTGTGTAAAAAATGTGGATAAAAATTCGCGGCAGGTTTTTTTTATAAAAAAAATCTCTACGAAAAAGTTTGGTTTTTTGTTTCATATCGTTTACATTTGATTTTTCATAAAGGAAAAAAACGACTTTTTTAACAAATCTTACGACAACTTAAACCTAAAAATTATGAAAAAATTTTTACTCTTTTTTAGTCTAATCTCCATGGCGCACGTGAGCTATGCTCAATGTGGCTGGAGTGGTGGTTCTGGTTATGGAACTCAGAATCCTGGTACAACCACCGGAACAATTTATGTAGGAAGCGGTACGTATACGTATTGGAACGCCTGTCAAGGGGATAATTACTCCTTCAATACCTGTAGTACGGGTTGGGATACTCAGTTAACGCTCTACCGTAACACGGGTGGTTGGACATCCATTGCCTATAATGATGATAGCGGTCCTGCTTGTGCGGGTCTTCAATCATCCATAAATTATTTATATACGGATGCATCTACGAATCAAAATCTAATGGTTGTGAACCGATTTAATTGTCAACAACATGACTTTACTGGTCAGTCGGCAACACTTCAATTTAGAAATAATGGTCCATCTGCGCCGCCTACTCCAACTGGTGGAGGATCGTTTTGTGCGAGTACGACCATTTCTGCGGCAACACCGCCTTATTCTACTGTTCGTTATTACTGGCAAACAAGTTTAGGTGGTAGCTCAACAGCCTATGGTTTTGCTTCTACACGAACCGTTACTTCTACCGGCACGTGGTACCTAAGAGCATTTAATACTTGCTCAGGAATTTGGGGTGGTTACAGTGCTGGAGTTAGTGTTACCATCGACCAGCAACCTTCCTATACTGGCTCAACAGCGAGCTTGTGTGTAGGTGAGACTAGAACCTTGACATCAAATGTTGTAGGAACTACATTTTCTGGAACTGGAGTTAGTGGCAATACTTTTACAGCACCGGACCCAGGTGGGGTTTCAGGAAATTATACGATTACATTAACGAATGGATCGTGTTCATCTGTTCAAGTACTTACTGTGTATGCGACACCAACAATAACCTCAAGTGCTGCGGATATGTGTGTAGGTGACACACGTACCTTAACGGCCTCACTTAGTGGTGGTACTTGGTCGGGTACTGGCGTAAGTGGTAGTACGTTTACTGCTCCGACTCCTTCAGGTGCAAGTCAAACCTACACGATTACATACACCACTCTAGGTAGCCCTTGTGCTCCAGTTACTCAAGACATTACAGTATACGCTAATCCATTGGCAGCAAATGCTGGAGAGGATAAACCGGCTTGTCTAAATAATCCAGCTACTTTATCGGCATCTAATCCTCCGATAGGTTCTGGTGCATGGACGTGGTCTCCTTCAGCTCCTGTTTATGCGGGCGGAACCACAGCTAACGATTACAATGCACAAGTTACATTCAGTGCTGCGGGTAGTTACAGAGGAATTTGGACGGTAACTAGCGGTCCTTGTGCTTCTACTTCAAGTGATACGATGTATGTAAATGTAAGTGCGGCTAATAACAATGCAAGATTGTTTAGCAGTGCTGGAGCTGCGGCAGAATCAGTTCAAGCCTTCGAAGTTTGTGAAGAAGGTGCATGGACGTATTACGCTGATCCAGGATCACCTGATGAATATCTGTTTGCCATCAATAAGCATGGAAGTTCTTTCTCTGCCTATGTAGACATTGTTGACCTTCCAGGTACACAAACGATAGAATCTTTAGGTGGTACACCTGCGATAAGAGGTACGTGGTTGATAGGAAGATACTGGAATGTTAGTTTGTTGTCTGGTTCGCTTTCCACGACAGTTGATGTTAGATTCTTTGTGGATCCAGCAGAAGTAACGCAAGCGGAGAATGAGGCTACTTCATTCTTAAACAATACGGCAGCTGCTACGAATATGACGGCATTGACTTTCTTCAAAACGGTATCTACTGCTTTTGATCCGGCGACAAGCTTGGTTAACGGAGAGTTTACATTTGCTCCAGCTTATCTTCCATATACAACAGGAACTTTGAATGGAGTTACTTATTACGAGTTAACCGGTTTAACGAGTTTCTCAGGTGGTACTGGTGGATTTAGTGTAAATGATAGCGGATCGCCACTGCCAGTTGAATTACTTGAATTCAATGTAAGCACTGTTGATAATCAATTTATCCGATTAGACTGGGCTACAGCTTCAGAAATCAACAATGATGGTTTTGAAGTATTGCGAAGCACAGATGGTGTAAACTTCGAAAGAATAGCTTGGATAGGTGGTAATGGAAATTCTACGGAAATCAACGAGTACGTATTTAATGATCGTGGAGTTGATAAAGGAATGACCTATTATTATCAATTGAAGCAAATCGATTACGATGGTCAGTATGAGTACTTTGATATCAAATCAGCTCGTCTAGATGGCAAAACAACATTTAATGTAGGTGCACTAGTGCCGAATCCAAGTAAAGGAAACAGTGTTGTTGCTGTTCAGGTTGAGACAATTAGTGGCGAAGTGCTAACGCTTGATATTTATGATCGAATAGGTGCTAAGGTTAAGTCTATGACCTATGTATTGTATGCGGCTGAAAATGGTTTAGATATTGACATCTCTGATTTAGAAGAGGGGACATATTTCCTAAGCTTTGAAAGCAGCATGGGTACTGAGACTAGGAAATTAGTTGTTGTCAAGTAAGAAGTGTTATTTTAAGCTGAAAAGGGAGGTTTTATACCTCCCTTTTTTTATTTTTACATTATGGAGATGCACGATTTTATAAAGCTTTTTAAAGAAAGTTTTGATGATCTTCAAGAAGACGTCAAGCCGTCAACACAGTTCAAACAATTGGATCAGTGGACTTCGATGCAGGCCTTGTTGTTGATTGCTCATGTGGACGATACTACAGGCTTTGTGTTCTCATCAGAAAATATTCGAGATGCGGTTACCATCGAAGATTTGTATCAAATATTCCAAGCAGGCTGATGGCAAAGTTTGCAATCGATCATGTAAGCATCGAAGGGGTATCTGCTTGTGTTCCTCAAAACAAAGTGTTTAATAGAGATTATGTCTACCAATCGCCCAAGGAACAAGCGCAGTTTATTAAAACTACGGGTATTGAAGAACGCCGTATAGCGCTCGAGGGGACCACTGCATCTGATCTTTGTTTGGCGGCGGCTCGCCGCTTATTGGCTCAACTAGCTTGTGATACAGCCGAAATTAATTTGTTGGTTTTTGTCTCGCAAACACCGGATTATAAAATCCCTTGTACGGCCACCATTTTGCAAGATAAGCTGGGTCTATCCAAACGTTGTTTGGCCTTTGATGTAAATTTGGGTTGTTCTGGGTATGTATATGGTTTGTCGATAGTGGCGTCTCTGTTGACTCATTTAAAGGGAAAGGCCTTGTTGCTTGTAGGCGACGTTTCGAGTACTTGTGTTAATCCAAAAGATAAAACAGCTGCACCGCTTTTCTCTGATGCAGGTTCGGCAAGTTTGCTCCGCTACCAAAAAGGAAGTGCACCGATGTATTTCAATTTACAGTCGGATGGTGCTGGATACGACGCCATTATCACACCAGATGGTGGTGCTAGAAATCCAATTAATGATGCGTCATTTACTTTCGATGTTACGCTAGGAAGGTCACGGGCCGATATGATTTTGGATGGTATAAAGGTGTTTAATTTTTCTAGACGAGAAGTGCTTCCTAATGTAAGGGAGCTTCTGGAATACACAGGAATGGAAATACAGGATATTGGTTTTTTTGTTTTTCATCAGGCGAACAAATTGATGAACGATATGCTTGCAAAGAAGTTGGGCATCGATTCAGAACAGGCGCCACAAACCCTGGCCAAGTTAGGTAATACGAGTTCGGCTTCTATTCCTGTTACGCTCGTGCAAAGCGTGCATCAAATGCAACTCAGCATGGGGAAGGAAATTGTTTTATCAGGATTTGGTGTCGGTTTATCTTGGGGAAGTGTGCAGCTCGATTTATCAAAAACAAATATTTTACCACTTATTGAGATTTGATATACTAAGTGCAAACTGGTTTTTCGTTAAGCATAAAAACAATAACGATGAACCATTTTAAAACCATGTATTCTCTTTTTCTTGCTTTGTTATGTATACCATGCGCTTCAGCCATGTCGATACAAGATGCATTTAAGCAAAATTTGATAAGTGTAGATATTCAAACCAATGAGACCGGTACCCATTACAGCGAACCATTTGTAATGAAAGTGCGGAATCTTACTTCGACCAAACTTGATTTGGAATTAGGCAATGGCTATTTACTGGAGCCGGTGAATGAAGAAGAACAAACCATGATAGTAACCAATCGCTTGTTGGCTTCTTTAAGTCCGCACGAGACAAAAGATTTATTTGTCAATGCGATGTGTATTGAGCAAAGGGATGCGGCACCCGATGAAGATTCGCGCTACACTTTTGCGGATTTAGCAACGCCCGAGCTCCGAAAGCTGAGCGGTTTTATTGAGGAAAACAAGCGCTTTGAACCCGACGCGCAATTCCTTATGTGGGCAATTGCCGATAGCAGTTATCCCAAGGAATTCATTCATGCTTTTAAGATCGATGAGTTTGGCGAGGTGCGAATCCTCAATAAGGAAAATGATATATTGAACCCAGTTTTCAGTAACAACATCCCAGATACTCTGGAACAGATCAATGTGCACGGTTCATTTGAGATGAATTTAAGTCGCCCAAAAAATGTGCATATTGCCATGTTTAATGAAAACAATGTGATCGTTAAGGAACTGTTCAAAAACCCACAAACTCCCGCGGGCAAAACAGAATTGGAGTATGAGTTTAACTCACTCGAATATGAAGAGGATGTATATTTTGTGAAACTAGTCGTGGATGGCAATGTATTGATAAGCCGAAAGATTGCCATGGATTTTTACTGGGATGATTTTTAAGCTACTAAAAGTATTGTATGAGCCCGGCGATAAAAATAATCGTGATGATTACTACCACAATGAGTTTACCAAAGGTGCCGGCTATAAATCCAAGTAGGCTTCCCCAGGCTGAACGAAGTGCAGTCTTTTGATCTGCTTTGGCGAAATACAATTCGCCAATATAGGCCCCTAAAAATGGACCTGCAAAGAGGGCAATGATGCCTAGTCCGCCAGAGCCTAAGGAAATTAAGGCGCCAATCACGAGACCAATAGTACTCCCCCGAACCCCTTGTTTTGACCCACCAAGCTTTTTTGTCCCCCAGATAGGAACCACGTAATCGACAATCGAGATAGCCAGGGTGAGCAAAATGACTATGGCTAGTATATACCAAGGATATGGATATAATGTGAAGTGGACAAGAATGACGGATAAGGCAGCCAAAGGAACACCCGGCAATGCCGGTAAAACCGAGCCAATAAATCCAATAAGGATTAATAGAATCCCTAAGATGATCACACCACTCACACCTAAAATTTCTAATACTGCATCCATAGATCAAAATTACAGAAAATTGAAAGAATGATTCGCTGACTTCAGTAAACAAAAAAGGTCATTAACAAACTTGTCAATGACCTTTTTATTTAACCAATAAAAAATTAAACTCCGGTAATTATTTAGCAGTTTCCGCGGTTGCTGTAGTTTTCGCAGCAGCTGGCTTTCTAGTCGTTTTTTTAGCAGCTGGTTTCGCTACCATTTTTTCTAATTTTGCGATACGCTTGTTTAAAGCTTCAACTTCCGACTGAGGAGCGAATTTGAATTTTGCGATAATTTCTTCAGCAGTACTTTTGAATTTAGCTTCAAAAGAATCTTTAGTCTTCTCAGACTTTTTGAAAAAATCGTCAACGATTTTCTTTCCTTCTTTTTCTTCAATCTTTCCTTTTTTTACTAAGTCGTTAATTGACTTTTCAAATTTTTCAGAAGCTTGTGCGGCGAATCCAACACCTGCGTAAACTAATTTTTTTAATGATTCTTCCATAACGGTATATTTTTTATTTTTTTAATAATTTGTTTGATAGTACAAATATACGTTGACCCATGGCTTAAAGTGTCACTCGAACCATCGTAGCGTTAGATTATCCACTTGAATCGGGATATTTTATGGATGAAGTGGATTAAAGCTTTCTGGCTACCATTAATCCATCGCGGATAGGTACGAGGTAATTCTCTACGCGTGTATCCGCTTGTATTTTTTCATTATATGCATGTAAGGCAGCAGTGTCTTTGTCTTTTTTATCCTGACAAACCTTACCACTCCAAAGCACATTATCCGCAATGATAAAACCACCGGCATTCACTTGGTCAAAAACTAAATCGTAATACTTGCTGTAATTAATTTTATCCGCATCAATAAAAACCAAATCAAATTTTTCGCTGATCGTTGGAATAATATCCAATGCATGACCAATACGATAGTCTATTTTGTTGTCTAGCTGGGCCTCTTCAAAATATGCGCGACACATATCTTCTAATTCGGCATTTATATCAATAGTGAAAAGTTTACCATTTTCTTTTAAGCCTTGCGCTAAACAGATAGCAGAATAACCTGTATATGTGCCGATTTCCAAAACGTGTAGAGGCCTAATCATATAACTCATCATCTGGAGAAAGTTACCTTGAATATGACCACTCAACATCTGTGGTAGCATAATCTTTAGATGCGTTTCGCGATTCAGTTTCGCGAGCACTTCACGCTCGGGTGCTGAATATTTTGCAGCATAGTGCTCAATTTCATCGGGTAAAAACTTCATGCGCTTCTTTTTCTCAAAAGTACTTACTAGAAAGGCCTTGACCTAATTTTTTCAATTTTTTAGCGATTAATAAATTACATTTGTAGCTTCAAACCAAAACAAACATTTTATGATAATCGGCGTACCTACTGAAATAAAGAATAATGAGAACCGTGTGGCTTTAACGCCAGGCGGAGCGCTTGAATTAGTCAAGAGAGGGCATACCGTATATGTGCAAAGTAATGCTGGCTTAGGTAGTGGGTTCTCCAATGCGATGTATGAAAGTGCGGGGGCAAAACTGCTTCCTACAATCGAGGATGTTTATGCAATAGCGGAAATGATTATTAAGGTTAAAGAACCTATTGAATCAGAATATAAATTGATTAAAAAAGATCAATTGGTATTTACCTATTTCCACTTCGCATCGTATGAGCCTTTGACACACGCCATGATAGAAAGTGGTGCAATATGTTTGGCTTATGAAACAGTTGAGAAAGCAGATAGAAGCTTGCCTTTGCTTATACCGATGAGTGAAGTGGCGGGACGAATGGCTATTCAACAAGGAGCAAAGTACTTAGAAAAACCCATTAAAGGTAAGGGCGTTTTACTCGGCGGTGTTCCCGGTGTGGCCCCAGGTAAGGTGCTTGTTTTAGGAGGGGGTATTGTAGGAACACAAGCCGCTAAAATGGCTGCAGGTTTGGGTGCACAAGTGACCATCATGGATATTAGTTTGCCGCGTTTGCGTTATTTGAATGATGTTATGCCAGCAAATGTTGTTACTCGTTTTTCGAATGAGCTAAATATCCGGGAGTTGATTCCTTCGCACGATTTGATCGTGGGGGCGGTGCTAATACCTGGCGCTAAAGCACCTAACTTGATTACGCGCGATATGTTAAAAGAAATGCAACCGGGAACGGTATTGGTTGATGTGGCTGTAGATCAGGGAGGATGTATTGAAACTTGTAAGCCTACCACCCACGAGGATCCTACTTATATTATCGATGATGTGGTTCATTATTGTGTAGCGAACATGCCGGGTGCGGTACCTTATACCTCAACCATCGCATTGACCAACGCTACCTTGCCATACGCTATTCAATTGGCGGATAAGGGATGGCAAAAAGCTTGTTCGGAAAACAAAGAGCTTAAACTGGGGTTAAATGTAGTAGGAGGTAAGGTTACTTATAAAGGCGTTGCTGAGGCCTTTGACTTAACTTACACGCCAGTAGAGGAAGTTTTATAAGTTAAATTGGATTACAGAATTAAAAACATAAAAAGATGAACATTCCAGAAAATTTAAAATATTCAAAAGAGCACGAATGGGTGCGTGTAGATGGCGATATAGCCTATGTAGGTATTACTGATTTCGCGCAAAGCGAATTGGGAGATATTGTGTTTGTTGAAATTGACACTGTAGGTGATACCATCGATGCGGATGAAATTTTTGGAACAATCGAAGCGGTAAAAACGGTTTCTGATTTGTTTATGCCGGTTGGTGGTGAAGTTTTGGAATTGAACGATAAACTGGAAGACGATCCAGAACTCGTTAACACGGATCCTTATGGCGATGGTTGGTTAATTAAGGTGAAAATGACAGATGCAAGCCAGCTAAATCATTTGATGGATGCGGCGGCTTACGGTGAAATGATTAACGCATAGTTATGAGTGAATACTAAGTAAAGTGTAAGTCCTGCCTTTTCGGCGGGACTTTTCATTTGAACTATTCTTGAATCATTACATTGATTTCCCCGATGTAGTTAAGAATGTCTTCACGACCAATTTTGCTCACCGAGGAGCTTATGAAATGTACGGGTAATTCTTCCCATAATTCGAGCATCACTTCCTTAAAAGCGTCAACGTTCTTTGCTGTTTTTTTCGGTTTGTCATTCTTGGTAAAAACAAGAGAAAATGGGATACCATTTTCACCCATCCAGATGATGAAATCCAAATCGATTTGCTGAGGGGGGATACGCGCGTCGATAAGTAAAAAAACATTCTGTAGTTGCTCCCGTTTGCGGATATAATCTTTGGTGAATTTCAACCACATCTCGCGGTTTTTTTTGCTGGTTTTCGCGTAGCCGTATCCAGGCAAATCAACCAAATGCCAAGAGTCGTTAATCAAAAAGAAATTAATGCATTGGGTTTTTCCTGGTGTATTGGAAATTTTCGCCAAACTGTTTCTTTCAGTTAGGGTATTAATCAGCGATGACTTTCCGACATTACTTCGGCCGATGAAGGCGTATTCGGGGAGCGGTGATGCTGGACATTTTTTCCAGTCGACATAACTGGACACAAAATCTGCGGAATGAATAATCATGGTTTAAAGATAGCGGTTTTAACGAGGCTTTATTTAGCATTTACTCAGTCGGTCTTTTTCGAACAAAAATTCTTGCCAAATTTCGTTTAGAATTTCTTTTGCTGGAAGGATCGAGTTTATGTGAGCAGATACCTGACCAATCTCGAGTTCCCCATTGTCGAGTTCACCTTCAAACATCCCTCGCTTGGCCCTCCCTTTTCCTAACAGTTGTTTAAGTTCTTCTGGGCTTGCCCCACTTTCTTCGGCTGCCTTAACTTGCTGATAAAAATTGTTTTTAAGCAGACGGACAGGCGTAACGCTTTTCAAACGAATTTCTGTATCGCCCTCTTTCGTGCGAATGAGTGCCTCTTTATATTTTATGTGGGCACTACTTTCTTGGCTAGCTACAAATCGACTGCCGATTTGAACGCCTTCTGCACCCAAAGCAAAAGCCGCTAGCATCGCCTTGCCGGATGCAATTCCTCCAGCGGCAATAACTGGAATGTGGGCATGTTGGCAGACTGCGGGAATCAGACACATAGTAGTGGTTTCTTCCCGTCCGTTATGGCCTCCAGCCTCAAAGCCTTCTGCCACGATGGCGTCAACGCCAGCCGTTTCACTTTTCATGGCAAATTTGCTGCTACTTACCACGTGAACCACCTTGATTCCGTGTGATTGAAGGTGACTTGTCCATGTGTTTGGATTGCCTGCGGAAGTAAATACGATAGGTACTTTCGCTTCTATAATACTAGCTATATGTTCTTCAATGTTTGGATACAATAAAGGTAAATTAACAGCAAAGGGCTTGTTGGTTGCCGATTTACATTTTTGTAAATGTTCTTTGAGTATTTCAGGGTACATGGATCCAGCGCCGATAATACCTAGTCCACCAGCATTACTTACGGCACTTGCAAGTTTCCATCCACTGCACCATACCATTCCAGCCTGAATGATTGGATATTCAATGTTGAAGAGTTGAGTAATTCGGTTTCGCATAATTTAGATATTAATCATCAGATTTTAGACAACAGATAACAGACATCTGACATCTCACATCTGAGATCAGAAGTCTGACCCCCTACATATTCCTTCTATACTGACCACCCACCTCAAACAATGCATGGGTAATTTGTCCTAAGGAACAATACTTACAAACTTCCATTAGGTGTTCAAACAAGTTGTCATTGTGAATGGCTGCTTGCTGAAGATCTTTGAGTAAACCAGCAATTTTATCTGCATGAGCGATATGTAAGTTGTTGAGCATATTAATTTGGTACTCTTTCTCTTCCGCTTTACTTCGGATAACTTCTTGAGGAATAATTGTTGGCGACCCCTTCGAGCTTAAGAAAGTATTTACGCCAATAATTGGATATTCCCCAGTATGTTTTAGGGTTTCGTAGTACAAACTCTCCTCTTGAATTTTCCCGCGTTGGTACATCGTTTCCATGGCGCCCAATACCCCACCTCTTTCTGTGATTCGATCAAACTCCATCAGTACCGCTTCCTCAACTAAATCAGTTAACTCTTCGATAATGAAAGATCCTTGTAGGGGGTTTTCATTTTTCGCTAAACCTAGCTCCCGATTAATAATTAACTGAATGGCCATCGCTCTGCGAACGGAGTCTTCTGTTGGCGTTGTTATCGCTTCGTCGTAGGCATTGGTATGCAATGAATTGCAATTGTCGTATATCGCATACAAGGCTTGCAGTGTTGTTCGGATATCATTAAAGTCTATCTCTTGCGCATGCAAACTTCTACCGCTGGTTTGAATATGGTACTTCAGCATTTGCGCCCTTGGATTAGCACCATATTTTTTCGCCAAAGCTTTTGCCCAAATTCGTCTGGCTACCCGACCGATAACTGCATATTCGGGATCGATTCCATTTGAAAAGAAGAAAGATAAGTTGGGTCCAAATGCGTTGATGTCCATACCTCGGCTGAGGTAATATTCAACATAGGTAAATCCATTACTCAAGGTAAACGCTAATTGCGTAATTGGATTAGCACCTGCCTCAGCGATGTGATATCCTGAAATAGAAACAGAATAGAAATTTCGGACTAAATGGTCGATAAAATACTCCTGTACATCCCCCATTAATCGAAGTGCAAATTCGGTAGAAAAAATACAGGTATTTTGTGCTTGATCTTCTTTTAATATATCAGCCTGAACAGTTCCACGAACAGTAGATAAAGTTTCTTTTTTAATCTTTGCATAAACATCTTTAGGAAGCACTTGGTCGCCCGTTATACCCAAAAGCATTAAACCTAGACCGTCATTTCCCTCGGGAAGCTCACCTTGATATAGCGGCCGAACGCGGCCTTGGTCCTCGTATTGGGCTTGAAGCTTCTTCTCTACTTCTTTTTCTAGTCCATTCGCCTTAATATATTTTTCGCATTGTTGGTCAATAGCCGTATTCATAAAGAAGCCGAGCAACATGGGGGCAGGACCATTTATTGTCATAGAAACGGAAGTAGCTGGATGGCAAAGGTCAAAACCGCTATACAGTTTTTTGGCATCGTCCAAACAGCAGATACTCACTCCGGCGTTTCCAATTTTACCATAAATATCGGGGCGATGGTCAGGGTCGTTTCCATAAAGCGTTACCGAATCAAAAGCAGTAGATAGACGCTTGGCAGGCATACCCAAACTCACGTAATGAAAACGTCGATTGGTTCGTTCTGGGCCACCTTCTCCTGCAAACATTCTGGTTGGGTCCTCACCTTGTCTTTTGAATGGATAAAGACCTGATGTGTAAGGAAAATCACCAGGTACATTTTCTTGAAGCGTCCAACGAAGAATATCTCCCCAGGACTCATATTTAGGCAGAGCAACTTTTGGAATTTTTAGATGAGAAAGTGATTCCGTTTTGGTCTGGATTTGTATGGCTTTATCCCTAACCTGAAAAGAGTAAATATCCGCGGCGTATTTGGCTTTTTTACCTTCCCATTCTTCGATTAGTTTCCAGTTTTTAGGGTCGAGGTTTAATTTAACTTCTTTGAACTTGCTTTGGAGTTGATCCACCAATTCTCCAACTTGAAGTTGGTCTATGGTTTTTTGAAGAGCAAATAATTTGCTTGCAACTGCACATTGTTCGTTTACCCACTCATCGTACCCACGGTTGTTTTCTGCAATTTCTGATAAGTAGCGGGTGCGTTTAGGAGGAATAATAAAAATCTTTTCAGACATTTCATTCGCGACTTCAAAAGTAGACTGCAAATCAGCTTTTGTTTTCTCAACGAGCTTGTCCATGATTGCCTTGTACAAGGTGTTCGTGCCAGGGTCGTTAAATTGAGAGGCAATGGTTCCAAACACTGGCACATCATCGTCCGATGCATGCCAAAGGCCATGGTTGCGTTTGTACTGTTTTTTAACATCACGCAGTGCATCCAATGCCCCACGTTTATCGAATTTATTCAAGGCAATAATGTCAGCAAAATCGAGCATATCAATTTTTTCCAACTGAGAAGCTGCTCCGTATTCGGGAGTCATCACATACAAACTCGTATCGGAATGTTCGGTAATTTCCGTATCACTTTGCCCGATTCCAGAAGTCTCCAAAATAATCAAATCGAATCCAGCTACTTTTAAGATGTTAACGGCATCATCTACATGCTTGGATAAAGCCAAGTTGGCCTGACGAGTGGCCAAAGAGCGCATATATACCCGTTCATTGTTAATAGCATTCATTCGTATCCTGTCGCCTAACAAAGCGCCACCAGTCTTTCGTTTGCTGGGGTCTACAGAGATTATAGCCATTTTCTTTTCAGGGAAATCCAATAGAAATCTGCGAACAAGTTCATCCACCAAACTCGATTTTCCAGCCCCGCCAGTACCTGTTATTCCCAATACTGGAGTAGTAGATTGCTTACCAGCTTTTGCTTTATTGATTTCAGGTAAAATCTCTTTATCAAAAAGCGATGGCTTGTTTTCTGCAATAGATATTAGGCGTGCAATAGTATTCACATCTTTCTCTTTAAGCCGAGATATATAATCTTTGTCTAGTGAGAAGTCGGCAGGGGAGAAATCACTCTTTTCGATAAGGTCATTAATCATCCCTTGAAGCCCCATGGCCCGACCATCGTCCGGCGAGTAGATTCGAGCTATTCCGTATTCCATTAAGGTTTTGATCTCTTCAGGGAGAATAACTCCTCCGCCTCCGCCAAAAATTTTGATGTGGCTCGCATTTCTTTCTTTGAGTAAATCATACATGTATTTGAAATACTCGTTGTGTCCGCCCTGATAGGAGGTCATCGCGATAGCCTGGGCATCTTCTTGTATGGCGGTGTTGACTACTTCATGCACGCTGCGGTCGTGGCCAAGGTGAATGACTTCACAACCCGTTGACTGGATGATACGACGCATAATGTTAATTGCCGCATCGTGGCCATCAAAAAGGGATGCTGCAGTGACAATTCTAACACTGTTCTTTGGCTGGTAAGGTTTGGCTTCTTGCATAATTATGCTTCCGTTTAGAAATACAAAGGTAGGACTTTGGGAAGTAATCAAAAACTAAAATAAGGGTAAACGAGTTCTATACCCTGCATTTATGTTACAGGGTATTTTTATCAGACGTACTTGGCTTAATGCAAGATTTGTCGAAAACTTAAATTGATTCGCGAGCCTTGAACTTTACTTGTTTTGGGTATGCAGTGCAACCAATGTTCTTGCATAGCACCTTGCATGATTAGAAGACTTCCTTCTGCCAGATGAAGGTCGTAGCGGTCCTTAATGGTTTTATGCTTCCAAGAAAACTTGCGCGTTTCTCCCAGGGAAATTGATGCGATTATCGGTGTTTTACCCAATTCTTTTTCATTGTCGCTGTGCCACGACATGCCTTCGCTCCCGTTGTGATACAAGTTGAGTAGACAAGAGTTAAACTGAAACCCTGAAACCTTTTCTAGCTTATGTTTAAGTGATTGTAAAGTATTCGACCAAGGTAAGGCAATTTTCTCTTTGCGCGAATAGGTATAAGTTAGGCCTGGATCACCATAGAACGCTGTTTTCCTTTTAGTAACATATTCTTTACCAAACAATTGAATATGGTCTGATTTCCAAGAGGTAATTTTGGTTAATCGTTGGTAATATAATTTACACTCATCTTTGTTAAGAAAATGATCAATGTAATACATTTCACCATCCCGCACGAGGAGGTTTTCTTTTCTTTCGAACTCAACAAATTCAGTCAGCATGCAAGAATATTGAGAATAAATCTTATTTTAGGAGGTAAAATTTAACTAGCTATGAAAAAAATAATGAAGTCCGTCATATTAACCTTTCTTGGGTTAACATTGTTCATAAATGCAGGAATTGCACAAACTCCTCAAGACGAATCATTTTATTATGTCCTTGAATTTGAAGTGCTCGACCAAAAAGAGGTTAAGCCCTTAATTGGTGTGCTCATGCCTCTCTTTAAAGAGGTGCCTCATTTGGAAAAGGAAGTGTATAATACTTTCTATTATCAAACCCCATATGCTATTGATCGGAGCACGCTTGACCTTCAGCTTGAAGGTCAATCTTTTGAAGTTGTTCGATTAAAAGAAATCTCTCTAGCCGAATATTTGAGCAAAGTTCAAAACTGATACCAATCCGAATAAACCCAATCCTATGAAATCTCTTTTATTTAGCTTGTTAACCATTTTTGGTTTTGCAATGGCAAATGCTCAAGCTTGTCCTGAAATTGACGCTGGACTAGACCAGGTTATTCCATGTACGGCTAGTTCGGCTACCTTAAATGCTACATTGTTTAATGTAGGTGAAACGACAACCTACAGTGTAAACTCTATACCTCACGCTCCCCCCGTCGCTTATAATGCCCCGGGAGGTACACCCGTGTCGGTGAATACGGATGATGTTTGGAGCGGTGTAATCAACCTATCCTTTCCTTTTTGTTTTTTTGGTCAGACTTATACACAATGTTTAATAGGATCCAATGGATCCATTTCATTTAACTTGGCTAATGCTGGAGGCTATCACCCATGGCCTTTTAGTGCATCTGTGCCTAATCCTGTTTTATCGCAAGGAGGAGATATTTTTGGCCCTTACCACGATATCGATCCCTCTGTGGCGGGAGCAGTACGGTATTACACTCTTGGCCAGGCACCATGCCGAACTTTCGTTATAAGTTATGATAATTTGGCCCACTATGATTGTACGAATTTGAGAAGTACACACATGATGGTTTTGTACGAAACCACTAATATTATTGAGGTTTATGTCAATAATAAATCTACCTGTAACAGTTGGAACAGTGGCAACACGGTTATAGGTATTCAGAACCCAGCAGGTACTGTTGGATATACTCCTCCAGGAAGGAATACCGGTAATTGGACAGTAAATTCGCCAGAAGCATGGCAGTTTTTACCTTCAGGAGCGCCCATTTATTCAAACATCGAATGGTTTGATGGTCCTACTTTGTTAGGTACGGGTAATAGTGTCAGTGTAAATCCTACAAACCCAAGCAATACCTACACGGCACGAGCAGTATATACGCGTTGTGATGGTTTACAAATACCCGTAGAAGATGATGTGGTGGTTAATTTTGATGGTGTAAGTGTGGATGTAACGCCGTCTAATATCTTTACTTGTTCAGGTGCAACAACTACCCTTACTGCCACATCTCCAACGGCTACAACTTACACTTGGTCGCCTGGTGGATTGACAGGTGCCTCGGTGGATGTTTCGCCAACGAGTACAACAACTTATACGGTTACTGCCACGAATGCAAGTAATGGATGTAGTGAGACGGCTACAGCTACAGTTAATATTGCCCAACCGTCGAATACTGCGTGTAATGTGCTCTATGTTTCTCCAACGGGTTCTCCAAGTGGAAATGGAACAAAAGCAAATCCATATGATTTAGAAACAGCACTTGAGGAAGGGGCTTGTAATGGAACAGTGGTAAAAATGGCTTTAGGCGATTATTTTACCGATACCGTAATTACGAAAGTAACGAGCTATATAACGCTAGAGGGTGGTTTCGACCCAACTGTAAACTGGGACAAAGTAAGCACAGCAGGCGGCACTCGAATATTTCGAACAGCCACGCAGACAACCTCCTTGGTTCAAGGGATTGGTATAGTGGACGAGGCCGGACCGAACCCTGAAGTGGTTGCCATTGAAATTAATAATCAAGATGGCTTTAGGTTTCAAGATATTACCATTACGAGCTCAAATCTAGGGGGCGCGTCTACCTACTCTGGCTATCAGGGAGTAGATGTTATAGGGATTCGTATGAACAATTGTAGTGACTATAATCTAGTTAGAACGCAGGTTATTCCTGGCTCAGCAAGTAATGGTGCTGATGTAATTTTCACTATTCCTGCTACCAATGGCGGTAATAGCTTTGGATTACAAATTATTAATAATGGAGCCAATACAAATGTTATTAACTCTTTTGTACAAGCGGGAGTTGCGGGCGCTGGAGGTGCTGGTGGAGGTGCAAATGGTACCGCAAGCAATGTGTCTTCAACCGGAACGCCATTAGTTACTAGTGATATTGCATTTAACCTAACTGGACAACCCGTTATCAGCATGCAGGATATTGCCTGTACGGCCACAAATATCAATTTTACCGCACCATCCAGCGACAACTGGTCTTTCGATGTGGGAAGTACACCGCCAAATGCTACAGGTTCTGGTGTTTTCTCACAGTACGGTAATTTAGGTCGCAAGAACATAGTTTACGGACCTAATATATACGCGGGTTTTGCGAATATTATTTTAGATAGTCAAGTGAACCCGTCCATTAGTACTAGTGCTCCTTTTGTTAATGGAGCATACAGAATCTGTGCAGGAGAGTCTGTTAATTTTACAGCGAGTAATGGTGGTGTGGGGTATATTTATAATTGGACAATGGGTGGAGGTGCTCTACCTAACACCTATAATGGCAGTGGATTTGAAAACTTAACGAATATTACTTTCAATACCTCGGGGACCTATCCGATTACTTTAAATTACGAAACTAATTGTTGTGGTTTGTCTTCAACAGATACGCTATTCTTAGTGGTTGAAGAACAACCCCTTGCAGTCATGCCGAACGATACAGCTTATTGTTTAGGTGCGTTGGGAGGAGTAAGTTTGACAGTGTCAGGTGGCACGACAGGCGGTTCGATTATGTGGTCGCCTTCATCAGGCCTAAGTAACACTTCAAATTATGCGGTAGTAGCACTGCCAAGTACAACTACTACATACACTGCAATGCTTATGGATTCCTCTTCGCTTTGTTCGGATACTGGAACTGTAACGGTTACGGTAAATTCCTTAAGTTTAAACTCGCTTACCACACCGGCTACGTGCGCAGTGAACGGCTCAGCCACGGTTAACGTTAGTGGAGGAAGTGGTTCTTATGATTATGTATGGAATACAGGAGATTTAACTCAAACGATAAGTGTAACTCAACCGGGGCAAGTAGATGTACTCGTAACAGACTTGGTAACGGGTTGTACTGAAACTGAATCTGTGATTGTTCCCGCAGGACCAGGTGCTTTAGTGGGTTCGCTGGATATTACCAATGTAGCTTGTTCTGGCGATAGCTCAGGTACGGTCATTCTATCCGCTGCTGGTGGTACGCCGCCATATACCTTTGATTGGACGTCTTTAGGTATTGTGTCGACAAGTTTAAATACAGCGGATACGATTTCAGGTTTAGCTGCTGGCACATATGATGTAATCTTGACTGATGCAAGTAGTTGTGAGTTTACGACAACTTTCACAATTACTGAACCCAATCCTTTGGTGTTTAGTGTGGATACGGTAGCCAATCCTTCATGTGCCGAAAATGGGGATGGATTGATAGAAGTACGTGCTGATGGAGGGGTTCGTCCATACACCTATTCTTGGTCTGGCGGTGTTCCTGTGAATGTGGTGAATGATATGGTCGTGGCTAACGGTTTGTTTAATGGAAGTTATGTGTTAACCATTGTAGATAGTGTTGGATGTACAGATTCCATATCTTTTAATTTGTTTACATCAGCTATCGTATCAACTTTTGATACTGTGCTGTGTTTTGGCGAGAGTATCACAGTGAATGGTAATGTTTACGATACTACTGTGGTTGGCGCTGTTGAGGTAATCCCCAATATTGGACCTAATTCTTGTGATTCCACGGTTACTTTTAATGTTACTGTCCTAGACTTGATTGTTGAGAATATTGATACGACCATTTGTCAAGGGCAAAGTTTATTTGTTAATGGCGTTAGTTATAACACCTCAGGTACTTATGCCGATACGATTCAATACAGTGGTTCAGCTTGTGATAGTGTGCAATATGTTATTAATCTAATGGTGGATAGTTTCGTGGTAGAAAATATTGATACTACAATTTGCCAGGGAGATATTTTAACGGTTAATGGAGTGGATTACAATAGCACAGGATTATATACCGATACAGCTTTCTATGTGAATAGTGGCTGTGATAGTATTCAATATGTTATTGATTTGACGGTCGATAGTTTCTTTGTTGAGAATATTGATACGACTATTTGTCAAGGGGAAAGCCTAACGGTGAATGGAGTTGTATATACTGCAACGGGTAGTTATACGGATGTTATAACCTATTCCGCCAGCGGGTGCGACAGTTTGCAGTTTTTTATAGACTTACAAATTGACAGCTTTGTGTTAGAAAATATTGATACGACCATTTGTCAAGGGCAAAGCTTGACGGTGAATGGTGTCACCTACAATACTGCAGGTTCGTATGCTGATACTGCTTTTTACTCGCAAAGTGGATGCGATAGTGTTCGTTATGCAATTAATCTTCAAATTGATAGCTTTGTTGTAGAAACAATTGACTCTACGATTTGTCAAGGCCAAAGTTTACTTGTTAATGGTGTAAGCTATACGACTTCCGGTTTATTTAACGATACTGCATTTTATGCCGCAAGTGGCTGTGATAGCATCCAGTACGTCATTGATTTGCAAATCGATAGTTTTGTGGTTGAAAATATAGATACGGTGCTTTGTTTTGGCGAATCTATCGTTGTAAATGGCGTACAATATGATGCTACCGGCTTCTATCAGGACACCTTATTTTATCCTAGTGGATGCGATCAAATTCAATACAATATCGATTTGGAAGTTTTAGATGAGAAGCTTGGTTTAATTGATACCGCTATTTGCGATGGCGAATCTATCGTGGTGAATGGCACAGAATACAGTGCTACTACAACAGGGGCGCAGGAGGTATTTGTTGTGGGTCCTTATGGATGCGACTCTATCGTAACGATAAATTTGCAAGTGAATGATTTGCCTGCACTTAATGCATCAGCCAATCCGGATTCTATAAATAATGGTTTGAGTACGGAGTTGGTTGCTGTGGGTAATGGTGATTTCATTTGGGAATCTATTCAAAACGATTCGATTTATGTAGTGACGCCAAGTGAAACATCTACTTATACGGTTGAGTTGACAGATGCTAATGGTTGCGTTACGGAAGTAAGCGTTACGGTTTATGTGCTTGGAGCAAGTGAGGAAGAGATAAAAATTCCGGATGCATTTACGCCAAATGGAGATGGCATCAATGATGTATTTAGAATGGTTACTGGTCAAACACTGGGTGAAGTGGAGTTGATTATATATAACCGATGGGGAGATAATCTATTTCAGCAAACCGGAGATTCGGGTATTGCTTGGGATGGAACATATCAAGGGCAGGAGCAAGCCAACGATGTTTACATCTATCTTTTCCGAGTAAAAACACTTGATGATAAGGAATTCTTCTTCCAGGGAGAAGTCACCTTGTATAGATAAACGATAGGGAGAAGGAGGGATTTTCCCTCCTTCTTTTTTTATCAATGGTTAAAAAATTATGGCTTTAGTAAAAACAATACAGGGCAAAACGCCAAAGATTGGTAAGGACAGTTGGTTGGCCGAAACGGCTACGGTGATTGGAGAAGTGCAAATGGGCAGTCAGTGTACCATTTGGTATAATGCGGTATTGCGTGGTGATGTCAATTTTATTAAGTTGGGCGATAAGGTTAATGTTCAGGATAATGCTATGGTCCATTGTACCTACAAAAAGGCGGGTACAAGCATTGGCAACGAAGTAACCATTGGGCATAATGCGATAGTGCACGGATGTATTATAGAAGATAAGGTGCTGATCGGAATGGGTTCCATTGTTATGGATAATGCTCATGTAGGACAAGGAGCTATTGTGGCTGCGGGTGCTGTGGTGCGAGAGAATGAAAAAATACCGCCGCACACCTTATGGGCGGGCGTTCCTGCTCGTCAAGTCAAAGAATTGGATGCCAGTGAATCGGAAAAAGCCATCGAACACTTGGCAAATAATTATGTTATGTATGCATCCTGGTATAAGGATTAAACAGGTTTAGAATGGAAGAGCAAGTTGTGTTGGTGAATGAGCAAGATGTTGTGCAGGGTTTGTTGGGTAAGACAGAAGCCCACGAAAAGGGCTTGCTGCATAGGGCCATAAGTATCATAATATTTAATAAGAAGGGTGAGATGCTGATTCAGCAACGAGCGGATGTAAAATATCATTGGGCGGGAATATGGAGCAATACCGTATGCACCCACCCAAGAGACGGAGAGACTTACAAGGAGGCGGCTCAGAGACGCCTGAAAGAGGAGTTAGGGTTCAGTGCCCCATTGAAAGCAGTTTTTGATTTTATATACAAAGCAAAAGATGAAGAAAGCGGACTAACGGAGCACGAGCTGGACCATGTTTTTATTGGCGAGTACGACGGAGATATTCCTTTTAATGAAGCCGAGGTTAAGGCGGTACGATGGATCAGCTGGAAAGACTTGTCGAGTGAATTAGCCTCATATCCCGATCGCTTTTCTTTTTGGTTTAAGATTATTCTAAGAGAATTCAATAAAAGGGGCTTATTGAAATGAGTAAAAAAAGGGTGAAGCATATAGCCTCCTTTTGCTAAGTAATGTGAAAGGATTTTATATCCTTAAAGGGGGGGATTATACCACTACGAAGCCTTAATCCTCCTTTCGTCGTATTAGGCTGTTTAGTTTAGCTTTTTCGCTGTAATAAATTTCGCTCAAACTAAAACTAAAAAGCCCATCACTTACGTGACAGGCTTTTAAAATGTAGGGGTGAAAGGATTCGAACCTTCGACCCCCTGGTCCCAAACCAGGTGCGCTAACCGGACTGCGCTACACCCCTATTTCTTTTCTGCGGAGAGACTGGGACTCGAACCCAGGCGACCCTTGCGAGCCGACAGATTAGCAATCTGCTCCGTTACCACTCCGGCACCTCTCCAATGTCTTTTTTTAAGAACGGACGGCAAAGTTAATTCAAAATTCGGTATAACAAAAGCTTTTGTTAACCAATATTCATCTGAATCTTCTTCTGAATATCATCTACATTTTCCTTGAATTCCGGATCGGTATCCAAGAGGTTTTGAACGGCTTGACAAGAGTGAATGACTGTACTGTGGTCTCTTCCCCCAAAGTGCTTACCGATTACTTTTAATGAGTTCTTGGTATAATTTTTCGCTAAATACATCGAAAGTTGTCTAGCCTGAACAATCGAACGTTTTCTTGTCTTTTCTTTTAACTTCTCAATGCTGATATCAAAGTACTCACAAACAGTTTTCTGGATGTAATCGATAGAAACCTCACGACTAACGCTCTTCACGAAGTTCTTGATAATCTTCTTTGCTAAATCTAAATCAATTTCTTTTTTGTTTAAGGAAGATTGAGCCAATAAAGAAATTAATGCACCTTCTAACTCACGAATATTTGTATTAATGTTATAAGCCACAAATTCTACAACTTCACGAGGCAACTCAATACCATCAGAGTACATTTTCTTTTCGAGTATGGCTATGCGTGTTTCAAAATCCGGAATCTGAACATCTGCACTTAGACCCCACTTGAAACGAGATAATAGCCTTTCTTCCATGCCCTCTAAATCTCTCGGAGGTCGATCAGAAGTTAAAACCAATTGTTTGCCGCTTTGGTGCAAGTGATTGAATATATGGAAGAAGATATCTTGGGTCTTTTGCTTGTTGGCAAAAAACTGGATATCATCGCATATCAGCACATCAATTAACTGATAAAAATGAACAAAGTCATTAACCGCATTATTCTTTAAGGCATCAATAAACTGATTGGTGAATTTCTCAGAAGAAACGTACAATACCGTTTTGTTCGGCATCTTCTTTTTGATCTCATTACCTACCGCTTGCGCAAGATGTGTTTTACCTAAACCAACACCTCCCCAAATTACCAGAGGATTAAAAGCTGTTCCTGCTGGCTTTTGTGCTACAGCGTAGCCTGCAGAGCGCGCCAGACGGTTACAGTCACCCTCAATGAAATTATCAAAATTATAATTGTGATTCAGTTGTGAATCAATATTTACTTTTTTAAGACCAGGAATGATGAAAGGGTTCTTAATGTTTTTTCCTATCACCATAGGAATGGTTGACTCTTGATTTTCCGAATTGCCCGTATTGTAATTCGGATATTCGATGGTATATGGACCAGAATTGTTATTGCTGTTTTCTACAACGATGCGATACTCTAAACGCGCATCCTCTCCCAACTCTCTTTGTATAGTCTTTCTCAGTAAGGTAACATAGTGCTCCTCTAACCATTCATAAAAAAACTGACTTGGAACTTGAATAGTTAACACATTGTCCTTTAATCCAACGGGGACAATTGGCTCAAACCATGTCTTAAAACTTTGGATACTAACATTATCTTGTATAATCTTCAAAGCATTTCGCCAAACAGAGTCGTGAGTTTTGGTCATAATTGGAATTAAAGTTTGGTATTTATTAACAATTCTTTAAGGGATTGTAAAAGTGTTAAAATTATTGTTTAAAAAAAACTTATTTGACTATTGTTTTTTTAGAAAAAATTACAGGTGGAATTTTTTTTAAATTTTTCTTTTTGTCCTTGATTAAGCTCACATCAAGCCTACCTAAATTGATGCCTGCCCAACCCACTTGATTGACCACTACTGGCTGATTGTTCAAGTTGTTAACAATCATAGGTTTATCCAAGAAAGTATGTGTGTGTCCACCAATGATGATATCAACATTTTCGGTAGTTTGTGCTAAAATTAGGTCGGATACTTTATTGCTCTTATAACTATAGCCGAGATGGGAAAGACAAACCACTAAATCGCAATCCCAATCATTTTTTAGCGCATAGGCAGTTGAATTCGCTGCTTGAATAGGGTCTTGATACTTAATGTTTCCGTAAAGTTTGTCAGGAACTAATCCCTCCAATTCTATACCGACGCCAAAAACACCAATCTTGATAGTACCTTTTTCAAACACTTTATAGGGTTGTATGTGCTGCTGAAGCGGCGAATCGTCAAAATTATAATTGGCATTGAGGAATGGAAACTTAGCAAAAGGCAATTGCTTAATTAAGCCATCGACGCCTGCATCGAAATCATGATTGCCAAGCGTAGTGGCGTCGTAACCCATTTCACTCATCAATTTAAACTCAAGTTCACCGCCATACACATTAAAGTAAGGCGTTCCTTGAAATATATCTCCAGCATCCAAAAGCAGTACATGTTCTTCCTCATTTCGGATTTGTTTTACAAGATGGGCTCGTTTCGCCATTCCACCCAAACCTTCATATTTGCTTCCTGCTGGAAATGGATCGATACGACTGTGTGTGTCGTTGGTATGTAAGATGGTTAGTTTTACAAAATCTTCCTGACGACCACCGGCTAAAATCTCTAAAGGCAAAGTAGAGGCACTTAAAACAACACCTCCGATTCCAAGTTTCTTTATGAAATCTCTTCTTTTCATTTGATTATCCTCATTTCATTGATGTACGGTAAAGCCTGATCGTGGTTGCTAAAGTCTTCGAAATAAGCCTTAAAAGCATCGCGAAGCAATACATTGGTGTTTTCCTGTGGCAAACCCTTGAGCATATTCATATTGTCGCCACCATTAGCTAAGTAATCGGAAATGGCTATGCGATATGTTGATTCATTATGTAGTCTCTTTCCATTAATTTGTACATCATCAGCTGTATTGTCTTTGATAGTAAAAGTAACGCCAGCAACGGGCCATCCACCACTGGCGGCTATCGCATCCAACATCGATTGAACTTGTTTTCCTGTTAAACTTAATACTACTAAATAGTTGTCAAAGGGCATCAACTCATAAACGTTCCCAATGGTAACAGGGCCCTTTGTTAAGCTTGGCACGCGAATACCGCCATAGTTGATAATTCCAATGTCAATAGAACTGTGTGTATACTCCGAGGCCATTGCCAATGTGGCATCTGCAAGCAGATTGCCTAAAGATGATGAGGGTTTATCTTTAAACAAATCAATTTCAACTCGAGCGATTACTTTATTCATGGTACTAGCTAAATCATCGCGGTAGGGGGAAATTATTGATTCTATCTCCTCGTCTTTATTCGGATAATCTGCATGAATTGGTAGTTGATTCGTTTCTACATCATAAATGAGATAGGCTTTCGAGCAGGCACTTAGAAGAAGTAGTACGACAAAGATGAAACTATACTTCTTCACTAGCTAAACATGGTTTTTACTTCCAGCTGAATAAGCTCGTTAACTTTTTGTGGTGTGAGAAGTTCTTCATTGTCTAAATATTCCTCAACTATCAATTTTCCTAGGTCATAGGCCACCTTTCCTTCTTCAAGTTCTTTGGCTTTTGCATTCACCAAGTTGGCGAAGGTATTTTTATAGGCCACAACCGCACTCCAAATGCCATTAGATACATACACTTGTTGTGTGATATTATGTTCAAATTCGCTTTGAATAGTTTGAATCAAGGCAATTTTTAACTGCTTGGCTGTCATGCCTGGTTGGGTAACACGAGGAATAATTTGCTCTGGTGAGGTGCGATGTATAAAAAGACTAAGTCGCTCATATGCTTGAAGTTTCAAAGGGACAATATCTTTACCGTTGGACGATTTTAATTCCAACAACTTGAGCTTATAATTGTTTTGATGATGCAAACGCATCATAATGTAAACCACAAGTGCTACAACCAACGCGGGCAATGTGTATTTTATGATTTCGAGGAATATATCCATAGTCTCGTAAATATGTATATTTATATGCGATTATTGTGCAAATTAAAAAATAAAATTTCGAATGGGGAATGTTATCAGTGAATTAGATAGAAAAACACCTATCATCTTTACACCGTCTGCAAAAAAAGAAATACAACGCTTGCTTAATTTGGAGGATGAAGGCAAAGTTTTATTCATTGGCGTGAAGAATGGTGGTTGCTCAGGCTATTCCTATGTGTTTGAATTTATTCATCCCGATGAAGCGCATCGCGTGTACCAACTTGAAGGAATGGCTCTTGCTATATTGCCAGAAGATTTATCCATGATTGATAACCTCGAAGTGGATTACGAGCAAGGCTTAAACAATAGGGGTTTCACCTTCGAAAATCCCAATGCTGATACAACTTGTGGTTGTGGAACCTCGTTTGCTTAACTAAGAAGCTATGCGAATTCTTATTCTTCTTTGCCTCATTGTGTTGATCGGAATGGTCAATGCCCAATTGACTATTGTTAATACGCCTGTTATCAACGCCTATGCTGCGGTTACCGAAGTTGACTTTTGCAACAATGCAATGGCTCTTGCTAATAATGCGGAGAGTAATTTTTCTATTGGAGACCAGGTGCTTATCGTACAAATGAAAGCAGCAGAGCTCTTTACAACGCAAAATAGTGCATTTGGAAGCGTAGCGGATTACCGTTCAGCGGGCAGTTATGAGTTTAATGAAGTAAAGTCAATCAATTTTGGCAGTATCAGCGGCTTGCAATTTGAAAATACGCTATTACATGCTTACGATGTCTCAGGTAAGATCCAAGTTATTCGAATACCACAATATCAAGATGTTCGTTTCGATGCTACCTTGACAGCCATTCCTTGGGATGGCGCCATTGGCGGTATTCTTGCGTTTGAGGCGAGCGGGAATGTTGAGTTACAAGCCGATATTTTTCTCGATGGAATTGGCTTCAGAGGGGGCGAGTTTAGTAATGATGCGAATTGTTATGCAACATCAGGCGGTTTTCAAGGCTACTCCTGCGCAAACGGAGATAATTGTGGCGCATTTAAGGGAGAAGGTTTAGGATTGGCCTATGACAATCAGTTAAAGGGACGTGGCAGAAACGCTATGGGTGGCGGTGGCGGAAATGATCATAATGCCGGTGGGGGAGGTGGAGCTAATGGTGGTCACGGGGGAAGAGGAGGCGATAATGATTTGAATACCCAGTTTTGTGATGGTCAAGGCGGTTTTGGTGGAGAAAGGAATAGCATGGGTCTGAGTAATAATCGTTTCTTAATGGGCGGTGGCGGTGGCGCTGGAGATAGTAATAACGGCACTGGCACTGCGGGTGCAAGAGCAGGTGGTTCCTTATTTATTAAAGCTTCTTCCCTAAGCTCGAATGGTTTCCAAATCAATGCCAATGGCCTTGATGCTGATGTGGCCAGCGTAGATGGTGCTGGTGGTGGCGGTGCGGGGGGAACAGTAATTTTGGAAGTGAATACCTTTATGGATGCCTTAACGGTTAATGTGACTGGTGGCAATGGTGGTGATATCAGTGACAATACCAACTGTCCTGGCGTGGGTGGTGGAGGCGGTGGAGGAACGCTTTGGATTCAACAAACAGCTGCAATTCCGAACATTACCTTTAATGCAAATGGTGGATTAAAGGGTGAGTACACCTCAAATCTTTGTAGTGGCCTCGACTTGTTTGCAGAAGATGGTGATGCGGGTGAGATAGTCTTTGATTATTTACCTGTAATAGCATCTGAAGAGTTTATAGCCACTGAAGTATCTGCGGGTACAGGTGCTATAATTTGTGTAGGAGAAGCCACTCCGCTTACGGCGCTTGTTGCGGGAAGTGCTGCTAGTAATTTTTCATGGAATTTGAATGGGGATTTGGTTTCTACGCAGAATGACCTTGATGTTTCGCCAACAACAGCGGGATTAAATGAATATATCGCTCAGGCCGAATGGCAGGTTTTTGGGCAACAGTGTCTCGTTGAGGAAATTGTGAGCATCATTGTTAGAAATCCCGATATAACTATCGTAGCGAGCCCAACAAACCCTGTTGAAGTGGGTGACCCCGTTTTCCTTAATGCTGTAATCGCGCCAGCCAGTCAGAATTACACCTATGCGTGGAATCCTAACTATGTTGTGCCCAATGATGATAGAAATGCGGTTGTTGAGCCACTGGAAAGTGCTAATTTCTGTATAACAGTGACAGACGAAATTGCTTGTGCGAAAACGGAGTGTGTGTTTATTCCTGTCATATTGCCCCCAACCGGTGCTCCGGATGCTTTTTCGCCAAATGGAGATAATGTAAATGATGTATTTAAGATTTTAACTGAACCAATCTTGGAACAAACGGCTTTCAAGATTTACAATCGCTGGGGTGATTTACTGTATGAAAGTGATAGTGTGTTTGAGTGGAATGGAACGGCAGATGGTGTGGAACAAAATCCTGATGTGTACATTTGGGTAGCTGAATATATCCATCGCAATACCGGTGAGCATAGCAGACAAGAGGGTTATGTTACCTTAATAAAATAATGGAACAGTTCCGAACCATATTAAGTCGACCCAAGGATAGCTGTAAAATAGCCTATTCAGATAAAATCATGCTATCTGGATCTTGTTTTGCGGAGCACATGGCGACAAAGCTACAAGAGCGGAAGTTTAGCGTCTTGAGTAATCCGTATGGTATTCTTTTTAATCCAATTTCACTTTTTCAGTCATTTCAGGAGATAATCAATCAGCGTATCTACAAAGAGCAAGATTTGGTTTTTCATGATGAATTGGAACACAGCATGAATCATCATTCAAGATTCTCTGGAACAAATCCCACAAAGGTTGTCGGAGAAATTAATCGCCAAATTCAAAGTGCTCGTCACTTCTTGCAAGATGCTAAAGTACTTTTTCTAACATTGGGAACGGCCTGGGTGTATCGTTATGATGGATTCATTGTTGCCAATTGCCATAAAATCCCTAATCATCAGTTTGAAAAAGAACTTTTAGATATCCATACGATCGTGGATAGTTTCTACACCATGTATGATCAGCTGAAGATTTTTAACCCCAATCTTCAAGTGGTTTTTACCTTAAGTCCTGTTCGACATATCAAAGATGGTATAGAAGAGAATAGTGTGAGTAAGGCCATTTTACGTACGGCTATTCATCAGTTAAGCCAAGAGAATAAGCAAGTGAATTATTTTCCGGCTTATGAATTATTAATGGATGATTTGAGAGACTATCGATTCTATAATGCCGACATGCTGCATCCCAATGAGCAGGCGATAGATTATGTCTGGGCTTATTTCAAAGATTGTTATTTTGCCTCGGAAACACAAGATATTATTCAGCGCGTTGAAAAGCTTGAAGCGGCAATCAACCATAAACCTCGCTTTCCCGAATCAGACGCCTATCAAAAGCACCTGGCCTTTATTGAGAAGGAAAAGAAAGCTTTAGGAGGATATTACGATTTTTTGAAATGGGAATAAATGTCTAAACGCACAGGTTCTAGGACTTGTTAGCTTTAAATGCATATTCGATTAATGTATCGATATCTACATATCTAAGCGCTTCTTCGGCGCATGCTTCCAAAATAACTTGAGGTGCGGCGTTGTTTTCATAGGCTTCTTTCCATCTTAGGGCACACAAGCACCATTGATCGCCGGGTTTTAAGCCTGGAAAATCAAATTCGGGTCGAGGAGTACTAAGGTCATTTCCCGCGAGTAAAGAAAACTTGAGAAATTCTTCCGTCATAATCGCACAAACCACGTGACGACCATAGTCTATATCTTCTGTACGACAATAACCATCGCGGAAATACCCAGTTATTGGATTTAGGCAGCAAGGGATGAGCTCTTCACCGAATATATTTTTTACCATAGCGGGGGTAAAATTAGCGTAATTTCTTTCTGTTAAAACAAAAAAACCCCAAGCAATCTTGAGGTTTTTAAGTGGTGCCTCCAGTCCCGAAAAACCAGCAATTTTCAATTGTGTAGTTTTTCGAGGACGCTCGCTGATAAAAATCCGAAAGTTCGAATTTTATCGGCGGCGGAATCAAACCGCTAATTAAGATGGAACGACATTTATTATTGGTACACCATCATTTTCTTTCATAAATTTTTCCACTAGTGTCCTTGATTTTTTCTTTTTAAGTTTTTGTTCCAGTTTGAAAGCCTCTCGTCTCGATTCAAAGCTTATTGCCCAAAACAAGACCCAAGGTCCAAATCGTTTTGTGTATTTTGAATACCCTTTGTTGTGTTTCTTTAGTCTGTCACAGAGATTTTGAGTTTGTCCGATATAATAACGACCATCCACTTCACTTTTGAGAATATAAGTGTAATACATGAATCTAAAGTAGTCTTTCTGCTCAACCTCATACTACTTAACTCGCCCTTGGTTGTGAATTTTGAGTGAATTGAAAGTTCTTGAAGCTAAGTGGTGCCTCTAATCCCGAAAAACCAGTAATTTTCAATTGCGTAGTTTTTAGAGCACGTTGTAACATGAAAGTTGCGCGGAATCGAATGTGTAAAGCAGATTTTATATATGCCTAAAAACAAAAAAACCTCAAGCAATCTTGAGGTTTTTAAGTGGTGCCTCCAGGAATCGAACCAGGGACACAAGGATTTTCAGTCCTTTGCTCTACCAACTGAGCTAAGGCACCAGCCTTATAAAGGATTGCAAAGGTAAAACTAAATTTCACTTTTCTACAAAAAATTGGAATAGAAATTTATTATTAAATGCCGTTGTATATTTGTAAAATAATTAATCTTCATGAGAATTGTTATTGCAGGTGCAGGAGATGTTGGGATTCACCTAGCTCGATTGCTTGCTCAAGAAAAACAAGACACTGTAATCATCGACCAGAGTGCTGAACGCCTTCAGTATGTTGAAAATCACCTCGATGTTTTTACGATAAAAGGTGACGCCACTTGTCCCCTAATCCTCCAAGAGGCGAAAGTTGAAAAGGCCGCATTATTTATAGCCGTTACTTCTACAGAAGCACACAATATTACCAGTTGTATTCTCGCAAAGAAAATGGGTGTTGCCCAAACGGTATCGCGAATCAGTAATGTTGAGTACCTGAATAAGGAGACAGGATTAGATTTGAAAGAGCTGGGTATTGACTTTATGATTTCTCCCGAAAAGTTAGCTGCTCAGGAAATCGAACGGCTGGTTAGCCGTAATGCATTTACTGATAGTTTTGAATTCGACGAGGGCAAGTTGCATTTAGTTGGTATTCACTTAGAGGCCATGTCTCCATTAGTGGGTAAGCAGCTCGAAGAAACTTCTTATCTCAACCCTGAGAGCAACTTTATTCCCGTGGCGATTAAGCGAAAAACAGCCACACTTATCCCTCGGAAAACAACTTATTTTGAGGTAGATGACTTTGTATATTTCGTTTCTAAAGAGGACGGTGTTCAGGAGATAAGTATGCTCAGTGGTCGGGATAAACTTAAAAGCAAAGGGGTTATGATCTTAGGCGGAAGTCGAATTGGTGTGAAAACGGCGGCTTCTTTATCGAATAAGTACAATGTCAAAATCATTGAACAGGATCAAAAGAAATGTTTTGATATCACGGATAGATTACAGAATGTACTGGTAATCCATGGCGACGGTCGTGATGTGGAATTGTTGCGCGAAGAGGATATCAATGAAATGGGTATTTTTATAGCAGTAACTGGGAGTTCATCTACCAATATAATGGCTTGTTTAGTGGCGAAAGCACAAGGCGTTACCAAAACCATTGCCTTGGTTGAAAACATCGATTATATCCAGCTTTCGCAAATGGTTGGAATTGACACAATGATCAATAAAAAATTAATCGCCGCAAGTAATATTTTCCGACATATTAGAAAAGGAGAAGTCTTATCCTTAACAAATATTCATGGGGTAGATGCTGAGGTATTAGAGTTTAAGGTAGGTCCAAAATCGCAGGTAGCTAAAAAACCCATTCGCGATATCAATTTCCCGAGAGGAGCTATTATTGGTGGGGTGATAAGAAACAACCAAGGTATGATTACTATGGGCGATTTTCAGATTGAAGAAGGTGATCATGTGGTGATTTTTGCCATGAATGAATGCATTCAAAAAGTAGAAGATTTTTTCAAGTAGATGAGGATGAGGTTAAACTGGAAGGTTATAGTTAGCTTTTGGGGTGCTCTGCTAATGATCAATGGGGTTTTTATGTTTTTGGCCATCATTCCGGGTGTTCTTATGCATAACGACTTTGGTTGGAAAGCACTGCTTATTGCAGGTGTCGCTAATGTATTGACTGGCGGCTTGATGCAAGTGTTTTCGCAAACTGAGGATAAGAATATTGCCAAACGCGAAGGGTTTTTGATCGTGTCAGTGGGCTGGGTTTTCCTTACTTTAGGTGGGTGCTTGCCCTATCTCATTAGTTCAACAATTCCGACTATTCCATCCGCTATTTTTGAAACAATTTCCGGTTATACCACTACCGGAGCCAGTGTGCTTAATGACATAGAGTCCGTTTCTCCAGCTATCCTAACTTGGCGAAGTATTACACATTGGATTGGTGGAATGGGGATTATCGTTTTGACGGTGGCTATCTTACCAATACTAGGTATTGGTGGCATGCAGTTGTTTTCAGCCGAAGCTCCTGGCGTTACCACAGATAAACTTCACCCGCGCATCACAGATACAGCCAAGCGTTTATGGTTTATATATGTGGGGATGACAGTGGCGGAAACTATTTTATTGCGATTGGCGGGAATGAATTGGTTTGATGCTATTAACCACAGTATGGCAACCGTATCCACTGGCGGATTCTCTACCAAAAATGAGAGTATAGCAGCTTTTGAAAATCCTTTAATCCATTATATAATTATCTTTTTCATGTTCATGTCGGGCGTGAATTTTGCTTTAACATACTGGGGCCTCAAAGGGAAGTTGGACAAGATCTACAAGAATCAAGAATTCCGCTTCTATCTTTTTATGACTCTATTTATTACTTTGGTCAGTACAGGTATTTTGATGCTTAATGGCACAACTGATTGGGGTTTAGAACAGTCATTTAGAAACAGTTTGTTTCAAGTTATTGCCTTCATCACGACTACAGGATTTGTAACCGCGGACTTAACCAATATTGAGGGCGCATTTATTCTTAAGGTTATTTTCTTCTTCTTGTTATTTATGGGAGGAAGTGCAGGGTCTACTGCCGGCGGCATTAAGATTGTTCGTCATTTAGTTATTTTCAAAAATTCATGGCTTGAATTCAAGCGATTACTGCACCCTTCGGGCATTATACCCGTGCGTTATAATGGCAATTCGGTGCATGGGCGAATTACTTTTAATGTGATGGCATTCATCATTATCTATCTGATGATATTTGGTTTCGGTAGTATTGTTATGTCCTTGACAGGCTTAGATTTTGAGACTGCTATTGGCGCCACAGCTACAAGTATAGGTAACGTAGGGCCTTCTATAGGTGGGGTGTGTCCGGTTTGCAATTTTTCTGGAATCAGTGCGTTTGGACAGCTCTTTTTATCTTTTTTAATGCTTATTGGTCGTTTAGAAATCTTTACGGTATTGATTCTCTTTACGCCATTTTTCTGGAGGCGAAATTAGTTAAACTTATCTCACTGGAACCAAGGGGTGAGCTTGTGGGTTATGTTACAAAAGCCTTATTATGTTGAATTGGAATGACATTATTCGCTTCGCCACTCATGGCAATCCTGAGGCACCGAGAAGAGTTGAAAAAACGGTGGAAGAATGGAAGACACAACTAAGCGCCGAGCAGTACAGAATAACTCGACTAAAAGGAACCGAAAGACCGAACTCTGGCGAGTATTGTGCCTCGCATGAAGCAGGGAAATATGCGTGTATATGTTGTGGTGAAGAACTCTTTGATTCCACTATCAAATATGAATCAGGCTCAGGTTGGCCGAGCTTTACACAGCCAATTCGTGAAAATGCAGTAAAATACGATAAGGATGTTTCATTTGGAATGATACGGGTGGAGATTATGTGCAATGTGTGTGATAGTCATCTCGGTCATGTTTTCCCTGACGGACCTGCACCTAGTGGATTAAGGTATTGCGTGAATTCAGAATCGATTAAACTGCTCGAAATTCAATAGGATACATGCCGAAGATTCAAGATATACAGTTTCAAAATCGCTTCACCGAAGAACTGCCAGGAGATCCAAGCCAAGAAAACCGCCGACGACAAGTCCATGGGGCTTGTTATTCTTTTGTAAATACCCTGCAACCGAAAAAACCTCAGTTGATTATTGCTTCGAATGAAATTGCGAATACCTTAGGAATCGATAACGTGCAAAGTAATGCGTTTAAGGCTATCGTTTCTGGCAAGCAAAAACCGAAAAATGCAAAGACTTACGCGATGTGCTATGGTGGTCACCAGTTCGGGCATTGGGCAGGACAACTCGGTGATGGTCGAGCGATTAATTTGGGCGAGATTGTTTTCGATAATATCTCATGGACTATGCAACTGAAAGGTTCTGGCCCCACGCCGTATTCGCGCGGTGCGGATGGTTTGGCCGTACTTCGTTCTTCCGTTCGAGAGTTTTTGTGCAGTGAAGCGATGTTTCACTTGGGTATATCCACCACACGAGCACTTTCGCTAAGTTTGACAGGAGAACGAGTGATGCGAGATGTTTTGTACGATGGTAATCCTGCGTATGAACCTGGGGCAGTAGTTTGTCGTGTAGCAGAATCTTTTGTTCGCTTTGGCAACTTTGAGTTATTGAGCGCACGGCAGGACAAAGAGAATTTGCAAAAATTGGCTGATTTTATCATCAAATACTATTATCAAGATTTGAAGGGTGAAGGCAAGTCTTTGTATCTGAATTTCTTTCAAGCAGTTGCTCAACGAACTTCCTCCATGCTTATTGATTGGATGCGTGTAGGTTTTGTGCATGGGGTAATGAATACCGATAACATGTCTATTCTCGGCCAAACCATAGATTATGGCCCCTATGGATGGATTGAAAATTATGATGAAGATTGGACGCCAAATACTACCGACCGCGAACATCGCCGTTATCGTTTTGGCAATCAAGGGTCTATTGCATTATGGAATTTGACGCAATTAGCCAATGCGCTCTATCCGCTTATTGAAGATGTATCTGCTCTTGAAGCTGTTTTGGATGGCTATCGTTCCACTTACATTCGTGATTATTTCATTATGTTGAATAGCAAGTTAGGCTTGGACGAATTGAAGAAGGCTGACGAACAATTGCATAAGTCCCTGCATGAGTTAATGACTAACACACACACGGATATGACCATTTTTTATCGTCAGTTGGCTGATTTGAATATAGATGAGTATGAAAAACAGCTGGATGTAATTAAAGTATCTTGCTATGTGGGCGATGCCGTGTTTAATGAAAATCGAGAAGCTTGGCAGCTATGGTTGAATCGGTATGTAGACCGTTTAAAAGAAGAGGCTAAAAGTCCCGAGCAAAGAAAAGCGGATATGCATGCAGTAAATCCGAAGTATGTCTTACGCAACTATATGGCTCAATTGGCGATAGACGAGGCCGAGAAAGGGAATTTTGATTTGATTTATGAATTGCATGAACTCTTAAAGCGTCCATACGATGAGCAGCCAGATAAGGAAAAGTGGTTTGCCATGAGACCAGATTGGGCTTTGAATCGGGTGGGTTGCTCTCAGTTGTCTTGCAGCTCGTAGAATTGATATTAATCTGCTAAGAGTGTTTATTTTTAATTTCCGTCTGTCCCTCTATGTCTGCAGTAGCTGCGAACTTAAACTATTCTTTATACTGTAGTACAAATGTAGATGAGTGATTATCTGAACTTAATTGTAAAAAGTAAATACCTGCTGGATTAAGGTATACTCGAGTTGGTAAACTTACTATGTGACTGCCTTTCTTTAATGACTTACTGTCACTTAATAGAACTTGTCCCAACACATTTTGCAAGCTGATATCTAATTCCATTTCTGTACTCAAGGTGACACTAAATGAGATAATTTCATTAAATGGATTGGTTAAAACTCGTACTTCGCTGATTGCGTTTAGTTCTTTAATGGTGGTTGAAGCGGTATCCTCAAACAACAAATGATGGACATAAATATCCTTGCTCACACCGCCACGTTTATCTTCCCATACATAAATTGAGCCGCCTTTATTATCAGGAATATTTTTTGGACTGAATTGATCGCCTTGAGCCGTACAAACAGGCTCTCCTTGTGTCTGCCATTGTAGAATTCCCAATTTACTTATTCTTTGGCTATATATATCAAACTCTCCAGAACGACCATCTTGCCACACTAAAATAGCTCCTCCTGCCTTATCGCTTATGATATTGGGATTGAGTTGGTCTCCTGAAGCGTCGCAAACAGCTATACCATTATTTGACCAGACAGCATCTCCATCCGGGGTTAATTTTTGGGCATAAATATCATAATCCCCGCTTCGATTATCCTTCCAACTAACGATTAATCCTTGCGTCTTATTATTGCTTAATATATCAATAGCACTTTGGTTTCCTTGAGCATCACAAATTACCTTTCCATTTCCCCAATAAACGACTCCATTAGAATCTACCTTGTTTGCATAGATGTCGTAATCGGCGCCATTTCTTTTATCTGTCCATGAAACATATACGCCGTCTTTTTCCTTTTCAGGGTCAATTTTTGGGTTGCTTTGGACTCCCTGAGCGTTGCAAATAACAACACCTTCATTGCCCCATAAACGATTCCCATCGCTATCTAATCGTTGAGCATAAATGTCGAAATCTCCATTTCTCTCGTCTTGGCAAGTCATGATAACACCACCTTCACCATCACGCTGTATTTTATGATTAATTCGATTGCCACTTACCGTAAAAAAGGGAATCCCTCCAGCTTGCCAAACGATTTGACCGGTGCTATCAATTCGTTGTGCCCAAATATCCCATGTGCCGTTAATTTGCTCTTCTTCCCATACGATAATGGCTCCTCCAATATCATCCGAGATTATTTTTTCACTGTGTTCTCGATTAGCTTTATCTGCAACAGGGACGCCGTTAATTGACCAAAGTATATTTCCATTAGGGCCTATACGTTGTGCATAAATATCTCTTTCTACATTTCGTTCATCAGACCATGCGATTATAACTCCATCTTTTTCATCGGTTGTAATAGCCGGGGCTGCTTCATCTGCGAGATCATTGCAGATAACATTACCATTGTTTGACCAAAGCGTATTGCCATCCGAGTCTAATCGTTGAACGTATATATCTCCAGAAATGCCCCCATTGCGCCAATCACGCCAAACAACAAATGCTCCGCCATTTCCATCGCTTTCAAGGCGTTGTTCTTTTTGTTTATATGTTTCTGTGCAAACAGGTGTATTAATACTGGGGTCGCTGACCCATTGAGCGTTAGCAAAAGTAAAAAGGAAGCTGATTGTAAAAATGGATAATAGGTTTCTCATAGGTTGAATATAATTAATTTGGTTTATTCCACATGAGTTCTATCAGAAACAATAATCCCGACCAAAAAGCCGGGATTATTTAATTTTCTTAATCTTCGTCTTCAGTGGTTGGTGTATCCTGCAAAATTTCACTATCGACAATGATGCTTCTAATCTTGGCTTCAATCTCTTCAGCCAATTCAGGATTGTCGCGCAGTAATTCTTTTACCGATTCACGTCCTTGACCAAGTTTGGTGTCGCCATAGCTATACCAAGAACCACTTTTGTTCAAAATATCCAAATCAACACCCAAGTCGATGATTTCACCTAACTTAGAAATGCCTTCACCATACATGATATCAAATTCGGCTTTTCTGAACGGAGGAGCCATCTTGTTTTTAACTACTTTGACCCGTGTACGGTTACCTAAAATATCTTCTTTGTCTTTAATCGCTCCAATACGACGGATATCTAAACGAACAGAAGAGTAGAATTTCAAGGCATTCCCTCCCGTTGTAGTTTCTGGGTTTCCAAACATAACGCCAATCTTATCACGCAACTGATTAATAAAAATACAGCAACAACCTGTTTTGTTAATGGCCCCAGTTAATTTACGCATGGCCTGAGACATCAATCGTGCTTGTAAGCCCATCTTTGAATCACCCATATCGCCCTCTAGTTCACTTCGTGGCACCAAAGCCGCAACCGAGTCAATTACGCATATATCAATAGCTCCTGATCGAATCAAATGTTCGGCTATATCCAAGGCTTGTTCTCCATCATCTGGTTGAGCAATCAGTAACTCTTCGACATTGACACCCAACTTTTTTGCATAAGTTTTATCAAATGCATGCTCGGCATCTATAAAGGCAGCAATACCGCCTTTCTTTTGTGCTTCTGCTATTGCATGTAGGGTCAGAGTTGTTTTACCAGAAGATTCTGGGCCATAAATTTCAACCACTCTTCCGGTTGGCAATCCACCAATACCTAAGGCAGCATCTAAAGTTATAGATCCCGTTGAAATAGTTTCGACATCTACGACTTTCGAATCGCCTAAACGCATAACGGCGCCTTTCCCGTATGCTTTGTCTAATTTATCAAGCGTTAACTTGAGCGCTTTTTCTTTTTCATTTGCAGCCATATTCTTATGTTTTATTTATTTAATGTAGTACAAAGCTATTTTAGCTAAGCGCACTCAATTTGCGTTTAACTTATTGCACTACAATTTTATTTTATATTTATTGAAACCGGACAATGGTCCGATCCTATAATTTCATTATGTATCTCAGCATTACTCACATGAGGGAGAAAAGCTTCGGATACTAAAAAGTAATCAATCCGCCAACCTACATTTCGTTCGCGTGCTCCCGCTCGGTAACTCCACCAGGAATATTTGACCTGCTCGGGATGAAAATGACGAAAGGTATCTACGAATCCTTTCCCCAAATATGCATCCATTCCATCGATTTCTTCTTGCATATACCCTGCACTTTTATTGTAGTTTGGCTTTGGGTTAGCTAAATCAATATCTCGATGAGCTACGTTAAAGTCACCGCAAACCACAACGGGTTTAGTTTTCTCTAGTTCTTTTAAATAGGCATTGAAATCCTTGTCCCATTCCTGCCGATAGCTTAATCTTTTTAAGTCACTTCCTGAATTTGGTACATAAACATTGACCAAATAAAAATCCTCAAATTCTGCACAAATCACGCGTCCTTCTTCGTCGTGCTTCGCAATGCCCATGTCATTTTGAATGGATAATGGCTTCACTTTGCTTAAGATAGCTGTGCCTGAATACCCTTTCTTCGTGGCTGAGTTTACACTTAAATGAAATCCATTAATGCTTGCTAGCGCTTCTTCTACCTGAAGATCTTGGGCCTTGGTTTCTTGCAAACATAAAATATCAGGATTCAATGCGTCCACGCTGGAAGTGAATTCTTTTTTCATGATGGCTCGAATGCCATTAACATTAAATGAAACTATTTTCATATTGGCTTAGAATTAGTAGTGCTGTACCTTAAATATTACTTTTTTCAAGATATAGCTTGTTTCTCCTTTTTTAGATCTTACTATGTTAACCTCGATCTGGTACTTATGGTTCTCTTCATAGTTGAAGTTTTCAATCTCTACATCCATCAATTCGTATTCGGAAGCACCGTTTCGCTTAACTCGATAACAGTAGTTTTCTCGGGTATCATCGCATGGAGCTTTCAGATTGGCAATGATCCATTGTTCGGTAACCATGCTTGCTTGCGACTTAACGGTTTGCTCACTCGATTTACAGCTAAAAAGTAAAGCAGTTAAAGTTAAAAGTGAGATTGTAAAGTGTTTCATGATAGGTATTATTCGTTCAAACAAAAGTAGCTTTTCTTCAATGAAAAAGACTTAGGGTTGCCGTTTTTTAATCCACTCACTGTGGGCAAGTACATGCCGTAATTCAGCAAAGCTAGTTTCAAAGGGAATGTCTTCTTTAAGTCGTGCGATGGAGATGGCTTCTTGCTTTTTTAAGTACTTTACTATTTTTTCTACTCGTTCTTCTGCCATTACAGAAGTTATTTTTATTCTTCCCTTCAGTATCCACTTGGTAATGTGTTGTTCAATCGTGCTCTCTGCCATTCCTCTTTGGGTAGCGATTTCCTTAACAGAATCACCATTGTTAAACATCTCCAAGGTAATTTCATAGGTAGCCCCTTTCTTTTGACTGCTTGCCACGATTTTGTCTACATTAGGAAGCTCTTCTGTGCTGTGGGTGTTGGCTGCGCCGTAACAGGGCGTATCGATATACTTAAGCTGATACAATTGGTGCATTTTTAACCAATAAACATTGAGCATTTCTTTGCAAAACTTGATGTATGCCTTTGTCTTTGATTTGAATGCAAACTCGTTGATGTGTGCATTCAGCGGCATAATAAGCTTATGGAAAATTTCTTCAGTGAAATAATGAATGGCCTTCCCACAGCGATCGATAAGCATTGGTGTATCCTTTTCGGCTTGAAACGTTCGAAGTATTTTTCTTAACTGTGATTTAAACTTAGCTTCAACATCTTGGATATTTAACCAGGTGTGATGAGCATCTTTATACACTAAAAGACATTTATCTTTTTCAGGTAAATCTTTTTCTGCAATCATCTGTTTCCAGTCCAAAATTTCTTCTCTAAAAGCAATAAATGTGAAGGCTTTCAATAGCTGACGCTGGGCATATTCTTCTTTGGCAAATGTTAAGGCCTGCTCGAAATTGCCTTGCTGCTTGTTTTCTCGATGAAAGCCGATGATGCGCTCGTCGATAAATATATTTTTCGGAGTAACTTGTGATTTGAGAATTAGCCCCTCTAAATCGGTACACCGACTTAAGGCTACATAGGCTTGGCCAGCAACAAAGGATTTACCTAAATCAATGATTGCCCTTTTAAAGGTTAAACCTTGGCTTTTATGAATGGTTATTGCCCAAGCAAGCCGGATAGGATATTGGGTAAAGCTACCGAGCTTTTCTTCTTTGACTTCATTGGTCTCTTTATCTAAAGTATAGTTGATATTCTCCCATGTTTCTTCCTTGAGTGTATAAGACTCCCCGTTTTCGATAAAACTTACTTTAATTGAATCGCTTGTTAGGTGCTCAACAATAGCCAGTTTGCCATTGTAATACATTTGGTCCTCTACATCATTTCGAATAAACATGATTTGTGCGCCAACTTTTATCTCCACATCAAGGTCGGCAGGAAAGGCATTTTCGTTAAATGAACCCTCAATTTTGGCTTTGAAGACCCGACTACTTGAAGGTAGTTTTTCCAGTTCATTCTTATTGATCTTATCAGCCTGATAGTTGTGTGTGCAAAGGGTAATATAATCCTGCTTCGAACCAGGTGCATGAGCTTGATAGCGTTCATTTAAACGAATGAGCTCCTCCTCTTCAATTTCACCATGCCTGATTTGGTTTAGAATTGCTATAAATTCTTCATCATCTTGCCGGTAAATGTGTTCCAATTCGATGGTAAAGGCATTGGAGTTTTTCCAGGCATAACTATCGAAAAAGAAAGGGCTTTCATAGTATTCTCGGAGAATTTGCCAGCTGTGCTCTTTCACCACTGGAGGAAGCTGATATAAATCACCGATGAATATAACTTGTAAACCACCGAAGGGCTCTCTGTTGTGCCGCACTTCTTGTAAAATAAAATCTATAGCATCGAGCAGGTCTGCTCGAACCATACTAATTTCATCAATAATTAAAAGGTCGAGTTCTTGAAGGAGTTTGCGTTTCTCTTTACGAAAGCGCATATGTTTTTTGAGTGAGCTGCGATTGTTAGCTATGTTGAGGTCAACAAAATCATTATTGGGAATGAAGGAGGTCAATGGCAGGCCAAACATAGAGTGAATGGTAACTCCTCCCGCATTAATTGCTGCTACGCCCGTTGGAGCCACGACCACTACATTTTTGTCTGTTTGTGTAAGGATTTTTTTCAGTAAAGTTGTTTTGCCGGTCCCTGCTTTTCCTGTCAGGAAAAACGATTGAGAGGTGTATAAAGCAAATTCTTCGGCGTAAAACGCTTCCTGATTATCCATAGTGTAAAGCTAAAAAACATCAAGGTTGAAAACGAGCAATGAGGCACTAAACTTAGTGAATGTGGATATGTATTGATTGTGATTTGTCAGTCGTTGAGATTTGCCTTCCTCTTGTCTCAATCGAAAATTTATTGTTGTACAATTTTTACATTCTCTGCTTTCAAACGAGTTTTTAGCCAGTTCTCAATACGTGTATAGTCTCCACCACTCAGTTGCCTGTCATAGTCGAGGAAAACCATCATGCTCGCTTGTGGAATAGAATCTTCTTCTGAATAGATTACGCCTTCGCTAATTGACATGGCTTTTATATTGGGGTAGAATATATCCAACTCCTTGAGCAGTCTATCTGCCGAATAATACGTATGGTGGTTGTATGATATTTCCTCCTTCAGCAAAGCTATCGTCGAATCTTTCATGTTCATTTCCTTGGCATGAGCCAAATTTAATTGGTCCATTTCATTTTGTTCCGCTTCCAAAAACTCATCAAGTTGCGTTCCCTGTTTAATGATAAGTTCAACATGTTGTAAATTATATTTTTCCAAAGCGGCTTCTTTCTCTTCAATCTCCAGTGAGTCCATGTATCCACCGATATATACAGTTATTGCGTTTTCTTTTCGATTGCGGTATTCGAATTGTTTGTTTACCACGTAATAGTTTTCATTCGAGAACTCATTTTTAAGGAAGGTGTTTGCATCGATTTCAAATCCAGACTGACGCACAATGTTATACCCCAAATAGATGCTTGGAACGACTGTCAAAAATAAAACGCCGTAAATGATACGTTTAACATTTCTTTCACGCACGGAATCCATGTATTCTACGTGACGGAATTTCAGGAAACGAACAACGGCAAAAGTAGATGCACTAATCATCACGCTGTTTATAAAAAACAAATACAGTGCGCCGAAGAAAAAACTCAAATTGCCAATGGCTAAACCATAACCTGCGGTGCAAAGCGGAGGCATAAGGGCTGTTGCAATAGCAACACCTGGAATCGCATTCCCTTTCTCTTTACTTGACCCTGCAAATACGCCTGCAAGTCCGCCAAACAATGCAATCAATACATCCCAAAAAGTTGGGGAGGTTCTGGCTAAAAGTTCAGACTGTGCTTGAGTCAAAGGTGTAAAGTAAAAATAGATAGCAGAAGTCAAAACGCTGAAAACCACGGCAATGAGAAGGTTTTGAGATGCCGTCTTAATTAATTGAATATCATTGATTCCTGCACCCAAGCCAAGCCCCATTATTGGGCCCATAAGTGGCGAAATCAACATCGCTCCAATCACTACTGCCGTTGAGTTGACATTCAAACCTACAGAGGCAATGAATACCGCAAAAATGAGCATCCATAAATTGACGCCCCTAAAGGGAACGCCTTTTTCAATGGCCTCCACGATCTCAGTTTCATTGTCTTGATCCTCTGCAAAACTGAAACGATCTCGTAGAAAAAATTTAAGGGCTAGCCAAATTCGATTCATAGTTAAGAGCTTTCCTTACGAAGATATTCATTTTTAATTTCTATTTATTGTGCCATTTTGACATAAAAAATCGATTAGAATGATTTTTGACCTAATTCGGCAAAACAAAGAAGAAATGCAATTTATTTTAAAAACTTTAGGCTCTGCCGCAGCGATTATGCTCCTGGCTTATTTGTTGCCCGGTGTACATGTTGAAGGCGACTATTTTTACGCTGTGCTGATTGCCTTAATGCTGAGTGTACTCAACAGCTTAGTTCGTCCAGTCCTAATTTTCTTGACACTGCCAGCAACTGTTATTACATTGGGTTTGTTTCTTCTGATAATTAATGCGAGTATCGTATTGATTGCGGACAAATTCATGGACGGGTTTACCACGGATAGTTTCATTTGGGCGCTTTTGTTTAGTATGCTTCTATCGATTATGAATAGCGTGTTAAGCAAGGTAATGAGGAATGGCACAAAGAAGAATAAGGTCGTAAATAAAGGAAATAGCCAAGTGATTATTATAGAAAAAGATTAATTTCACTTGAACAACCAATAAAACGTAAATGGTTTTTGGATTAATAGCTTTAGTACTTGTGCTGGTAGTAGCTTGGATTTCTATGCTCAATAGCTTAATTAAGAAGAAAAACAATGTTGAATCGGCTTTTGCCAGTTTAGATACAGCACTAAAGAAGCGACACGTTCTGGTTCACGATTGGATTGAAATTCTTGAATCTCTAGATATAGACGAAAAGGACTTTCTGTTGGAAGTGACCAATCGAAGAATGGAGGCCATGAATCCAAATTTGACAGTGAATCAGCGTTTAGCTGCGGAAAATGATTTAAGTCAGTCGGTAGGTGAATTAATCTTGGTTTTGGCGCGTTATCCAGAAACCAAAGCGGATAATATGCTTAGGCAAATTCAAAATTCTATGAACGAAGTGGATTTTGTGATTGCAACGGCAAGAAAACAGTATAATGCGAAAGTGATTGTTTTGAATAACGCCATAGAAATGTTCCCCACGAAATGGGTGGCGAAATTCATGGGATTAAGCGGCAAGCCGTTTTTTGATATGGTGCAGGAGTAAGTAAAGAAAAGTCTGTTTGGAAATGTTTAAAATGAATAAAATTGTATTGAGATGGTAGAAGGAATAATGAATAGTCCCTATTTCATGTTGATGATTATATCTGTGGCTTTCGGATTGATTGGTTCATTAGTGTCTGCGCGATTAAAGGCAAAGTTTAAGAAGTATTCGATGATGCCGCTTTCCTCAGGATTGACGGGAGCTCAGGTGGCCGAAAAAATGCTTAACGATTACAACATTCATGATGTAACGATACAATCGGTGCCTGGGAAGCTGACTGATCATTATAATCCAATGACGCGCACAGTTAATTTAAGTCCTGAAGTCTATCAGGGTCGAAGTGTGGCTGCAGCCGCTGTAGCTGCGCATGAATGTGGCCATGCTGTTCAACATGCCACGGCTTATGCCTGGTTGGGTATGCGAAGTAAGCTAGTTCCTGTAGTTAGTATTGCAGCGAGTTATTTGCAGTATGTCATGATGGGAGCTATTTTCCTGTTAGCGACATCCTTTGGCGGGTATTTACTGATGTTAGCTGTTGTGCTTCAAGGAGCTATAATGGTGTTTTCTTTAGTAACTTTACCTGTGGAATTTGACGCGAGCAAACGAGCGATGGTCTACCTGGACTCCAGTGGCTTAGCTGGCCGTCGCGGAGAAGAATATGAAGGAGCTCGAGATGCTTTAAAATGGGCGGGGATGACTTATTTCGTAGCAGCTTTAGCTTCTGTTGCTCAATTCTTGTATCTTTTACTACTTCTCCTGCGTAGACGATAAGTTTTGTTAAATCGGTTTGGGCGGAAAGTAAAATACGTTCAAAAGTGACAACTTCTGCTAACTTTGGACGTTAACAGTAGAAGCGAAATTGAAAAGAATAAAGATTTCGCAGAATCATTAAATCTTTGGTATATGAAGTTTTGGAAAAAATTGCGTTGGATCTTGGCGGTGGTCTTCCTTGGTTCAATTGGCGTTGCTGCCACATCGTTAACTACGGAGTATTTTGAGATTTCAAAAAACTTAGAAATTTTTGCTACGCTCTACAAAGAGTTAAACACGTATTATGTCGATGATATAGATCCGAATGAATTCATGCAGGAGGGGATAGACGCCATGCTGCTGTCTTTAGACCCTTACACTAACTTTTATTCTGAAGCGGAAATAGAAAACTACCGTTTTGAAACGACAGGGAAATATGGAGGCATTGGATCTACAATCAGAAAGGACGAGGAGTTCATAGTTATCTCAGAACCTTATGAAGGATATCCTGCAGACAAATCAGGGTTGATCGCAGGCGATAAGATTTTCGCTGTAGATGGGAATTTAGTTAAAGGCAAAACTTCTGAAGAGGTTTCAAAATTCTTGAAAGGCGAACCAGGAACCTCCATTAGTGTTGAGATACTTCGCCCCCAGTTAGATGGGAGTGATAAGGCAATGGTGCTTGAAATTACCCGCGAAGAAGTGAAGGTGAAAAATGTCCCATTCTATGGCATGGTGGAAAATGATATTGCGTATATCAAATTGAGCAATTTCACTCAACAAGCAGGAAAAGAAGTGGAAGATGCCTTTAAGGAATTAAAAAATGAACATCCAAATTTGAAGGGCCTAGTGCTTGATCTTCGGGGAAACCCAGGAGGGCTTTTGCATGAGGCCGTAAACATTACGAATGTATTTATTGACAAGGGTGAATTAGTGGTTTTTACTCAGGGTAAGGTAGAAGAATGGGACAAAGATTTCAAAACAATTAATGAACCTTTAGATACAGAATCACCTCTTGTGGTCTTGACCAATAGGGGTTCAGCCTCCGCGTCTGAGATTGTAAGTGGTGCGGTGCAAGATTTAGACAGAGGGGTAGTTGTGGGGCAAAAGACCTTTGGAAAGGGCTTAGTGCAAACAACACGTAAATTAACTTACAATACACAACTTAAGGTAACCACGGCTAAGTATTACATTCCAAGTGGTCGTTGTATTCAAGCTATTAACTATGCTGAAAAAGATGAAGATGGTGCGGTAAAAAGAATTCCTGATTCATTGAAAGTCGAGTTTCAGACGAGAAACGGTCGTGTGGTATACGATGGTGGAGGAATTGACCCCGATGTAGCTACTGAGGTCGAATATTTGTCGGATGTGTCTGTGAGCCTAAGTCGAAAAGATTTAATCTTTGATTATGCAACCATCTATAAGCTGAATAATCCCAACTTGAGAGATGGTATAGATTTTAGAGTAAACGACACGGAATATGCTGATTTTGTCGCTTGGGTTCAAGATAAAGATTATGAATATTCTACAGAAAGTGAGTCGATGCTCGCCGAGTTTAAAGAGGTAGCTGAAGAAGAAGAATACTTCGATGCCATTGAGGCAGAATTCAAAGCCTTAGAAAGCAAAATTCACTCAGACAAAAAGAATGATTTAATCAAACAGAGTGATGAAATTAAGCGCTTATTAGAAAATGAAATCGTAACGCGTTATTTTTATCGAAAAGGGGCCATTCAAAATAGTTTTGTCTATGATGTGGAAGTGGCTAAAGCTGTAGAACTAATTCAAAACCCTAATGAGTACAAAAAGTTACTATCCGTTCAATAGAGTTAGCGTCTTAAGTATCATGAGCTGTCTTCTGGCATTGGGATGTGTTTCAGATGCTCCCGTTCTAAATGAAGAAGGCACGGAGGAGATGCATAAGGTGCCAGACATAGATTTGGTAAGACCGGTTGCCATGGAAGTTATTGGTCAGGCTGGGGCTAAACTATTGACTGCGCTAAGCGCAACTATAGATAGTGCTGGAATTAAAGACGCAATTGCTTACTGTAATCTGAATGCTAATCGCTTGGTAAAGGATTTAGCTTCAGAATATGGTGTAGATATTAAGCGAACATCGCTTAAACTGCGCAATCCGAATAATGAACCAACAAAAGATGAGGAATTGATTCTCGCGTATTATGCTTCTCAACACAATCAGGGAGAAGTATGTGAAGGCGAATTAAGTAAAGTAGATGGGGTTTATAAATATTACCATCCTATATATCTGATGGATAAATGCACCGCTTGTCATGGAATCAAAGGAGAAACGCTTAACAAGAAAGCAGCTAAAAAGGTAGAGGAGCTCTACCCGAACGATCAAGCATTGGGGTATGAAGCTGGCGATCTCAGAGGCATGTGGGTGCTTACTTTTAAGAAATCGAGTTTCTAACTTTCTGGGTATAGGCTCGCAAGGAAGTTTTGAAATCACTACCGGTCTCTTGCATGTACACAATAATCCATTTGGCCGCAAAAATATGCGTAAGTTGCTCGCCGTCATCTTCTCCTTCAATTTGAATTGATGGTTGCTCCTCATTGATTAGCGCTTCCTCGGCAGCATCTAGCATGTCTAGAGTGTAATTGGCCTCGATAATCTTTTTGATTGCTGGAATCTTCATCTTACAACTTTTTGATTAAATCATCAACGGCTTCAATTCTTGTACTTGGGAAACCTTCAACAAGTTCGCCATTTTTGAAAGCAGCAAAAAAAGGTAAATTATTCACCTTAGCTAAGCCTCTGGCCAAGGGACTTTTCTCTGCATCGACATCAAGAAAAGTGATACCTGCATTTTCTTCTTTTTCGGCTAGTTTGTTGAATTTGGGCGCAATGAGTCGACAAGAGCCACACCAGCCTGCGTAATATTTTACAATTACTTTTTCGTTTTGAGCTAAATACTCCTCGAAGTTTGAATCGCTTACTTTAGTTATTGCCACAATGATAATTTTTTCAACGAAACACCAAAGACTCGGTTTCAGTTCATTTATTGTTTTTTTGCGCGGAATTCATTTAAAAGAATCTCTTCAATGTTTTCTGGATTAACAACGAAGATTTGACTTCCCACTTCATCAGCTATTTGTTGCAATTGCTGATAATAGATACTGGAATTGTTGAACAACAAGATGGTAAAAACGATATTTTCGTCACGCTTCTTATTCAAAAATGTGCGGAGTTTATCTTGGGTATCAAATGATAAATCACCATCCGTAGTAATAATAATTCTGTTGTTTGCCTCCGGTGAAAAATGCTTCTTAGCCAGTTCGTAACCCAGCTGTAAGCCGGCAATAATATCTGACTGTCCAGTAGATGAGAGCTTATCAATCTTCAATTTGATTTCATCCATATTTGCCGCACTGATTGCGTCTGCAATTACCTCAGCTTTATCCGCAAATTGTATGGCCGATATTTTATCTTCTGATCGCATAAATTTCAATAGCCGATACAATGACTTTTTCAGTATTGGCATCCGATCCGGACGATTCATTGATAGGGAAGCATCCATAAGAAACACGGTATTATTGAATGCAATGTTTTCAAACGAAATCGCTTGTTTTTCTTCCTCTTCAAGTATGTTTTGCTGACAGATGTAATCATCTAATTCTAGTTTAGATGATAATTGTTCATAAGCGATGTTCATCTCTTTGAAGCTGGTGTCGTATTCAAGCAGATTTAGGGTGCCTTCAATAAATTCTTCATAGCCGTACATATCCAGCGAGACTGCTGTTATCAAGGAACAAGCATTGTCTGACGTTTCTCCTTCCTTCAATCGCAAGAGAAAACTATCATAATCGCCCATAGCACTCAGGTTTTTGGTTTGAGCAGCCAAGTAAATACTTCCTTTGTGTGCTGCAATGAACGATCCTTGATCCATGAATACATTGTCGTTATATCCTGCACCGAACAGTTGCGCATTTTTCAAATAACCATCAAAGCCAAATTTTGCGAGCAAGATTTGTTCTTCGGGCGATTTTGTAATACCAAAGACATAAAAACCATCCTCTACAGGTAAAATATCTCTTGAGGTCAGGCTTGAAAAATTGGGAAGCCGGTACTCGTAGGACCAATTGACCGTGCCATCTAGGAGCGTGCTAATTAAACTTAAACTATATTGATTATCTATGCCTTTATTATTGCTATAGCATGCTGCAATAATAGTATCATCCCGCAAGAAGAAGTCGCTCAAATAGGCCCTTGCTTCATCTTGTTTTGAATTCAAAAAGTAATTGCTCTGTATTTGAGAAAAGTCGCTTGTTTTGAATTGGGAAATTGACGCCCGATATTTATCAGTACGAGGCTTCAGGCCATATCGCCCACCCACATAAATAATGTCATCGATAATTGCTGAATGTGAGGCACTTTCGTGTCCCATATAATACCAAGTGGTAAAGTCATTTACCCGTCCATTTTTGGATTGCAACTTAAAAAAGCTTAAACCAAATTTTCCTTTCGCATATTCGTCTCCCGTGACAATATATCCATCATCATGCGGGTGAATATTATTGGGTTTTATGTTTAGGGCAGTTTTTCTAGCCCAATCTACTTGATGGCTAACATAATCATAGCGCACAAAAAACTCATCAAAAACATCGGTGCCCGCATTGTGCCCGTAGCCGCAAAAAACCAAGTGATCTTCTTCTACAAGCATATCGCTGATGAAATTCCGATGTTCAGAGAAGGTAAAATACTTTTTCCAAATCAGTTCGCCGTTTAAATCAAGCATAGCGATATAGCATTCCCTGTCGGAATAACCAGCCACAAAAATCTGGTCTTGGGCCATGGTCATACATGTAGCTCCATCATCTATTGCCGGATTGCCAATATTTTTAAGGAAAGATTGTCCAAAAGAGCTGGATGTGCTTGCAAGCAAACTAAAGAATATGATAAAAAATCTCTTCATGAACATCCAATTGCAGAAAGTATATTAAGCTTAAGTTGCCCGAATATTTTCACAACTAAGTAAAGTGTCTGGAGTACTTGGCTTTTGAACTATCTCTCTTCGTATAGCTCATCCTCGCTTACGACCTTAACCAGTTTCTCATTTTCAAGTTCCTTGGAAATGGCTTTGAACGGAGCACTTACGACTTCTTCACCTTCTTCGATGCCGTCAAGAATTTCAATGAAAGTGTCGTCTTGAATTCCTGTTGTGACTTCTTTTAAAAATACTTGTCCGTCTTTATGGACAAACACTACCGGTGTTTTTTCTTCAAAGTCATCTTCTTCATTGAGGTCCCTCAAGGTCACACATTGAATCGGCACACACAAAATATGGTCTTTACGCTGGGTAATTACTTCGGCTGTAGCGGACATGCCTGGTCTAAAAGGGAGCAAACGCTCTTCGGTGATTAGTTTCTCATAGCTACTTTTGATGAGTGTAATTTTTACTTCAAACTTCGTTACTTGCTGATCAATTAATGCATTGGAAGAATAGGCGACTTGATTAACAAGGCCCAATATCTCTTCGCCTAAATAGGCGTCAACTTCTATAAGGGCGGTATCTCCTTTGCTAATTTGTAAGACTTCGTTTTCCCCCACTTCAATTTTTAATTCCATTTCCTTAAAATCGGCAACCGTTACAAGCTCGGTTCCAGCCATTTGAGCTGTACCTACTACTTTTTCGCCTTTTTCTACATTAAGTTTGGAAATGATGCCATCCATAGGTGCATAAAGCCTCGTTCTACTTAAATTCTCTCGTGTTTGTTGAAGCCCCGCTTGGGCACTTTGAACCTGATAATTACCAGCTTCAACAGCTTGAAAGGCGGCCTCTTTTTCACCGAGAGCAGTGAAGTACTGACTTTGACTAGCCTCATATTCGACGGCTGATATTATCTCATTTTCGAATAATTGTTTTTTGCGATTATAGTCGGTTTCAATGATTTTAAATTGGGCTTCCGCCTGACTTAACCTGGCTTTAGAAGTGGATAAGTTTGCTAGGGCTTGGTTGTAGGCCGCGTTGGATTGAGAAACTGAGGCAATATAATTGTCGGCTTCAATCTCCAATAGCAAATCACCATTCACTACAGAATCCCCTTCTTGAATGTATATATTACTCACTTCTCCGGGTAACTCCAAGCTAAGTTTAACTTCTTTGAAAGGGTATATTTTACCATTCGCGCTAACCGATTCTGTAAGGCTTCGGAATTGTGCTTGCTCTACCACCACTATGCTTGCGTTTCGGTCGCTAAACTTCTTTTTAAAGGCTATAGCTACGCTCACAAGAAGAATAAAAACAACACTGATTATGACTAATAATTTTTTACTCATTGCTTTGTGGATTAGAAGCTTAGTTCGCCCGTTTTATAAAAATTAATAATTGCATGCCTGAACAAGTATTCAAACTTCGCTTGTGCCAGATTCGTTTGAGCAGCTACTAATCTATTTTTCGCGGTTTCAAACTCGTAAGTATTGATTACGCCAAACTTAAATTTTTCCTCTGCATAAGTGAAAGCTATACTTGCTGCTTCCATACTTTTCTCACTTGCTAAAAATTGCTTGGATGCAGCCTTTAAACTGGTTTGGGCATTGAAAATATCTTGATTCAAGGTGTTTTGTTTGCTTTGAATATCGTACTCAGATTGTTTAACAGCCAATTTTGCGTTGTTAATGGCTATCATTCTTTGCCATTTGCCAAAAATTGGAATATTCAAATTAATCCGAACGTTTTGATTGAAGTTATCTCCCACCTGCATGCCAAATGATTTATCTCCAAAAATGGGTTGCTGGAAAGAAGATATAACCAAATCATTTGAACCACTGACAAAGCCTATGGGGGTAGTTACAGTAGTTTCGCCTACTTGTTGTTGAGCGGCACTAAAGTAGTTGCTTCCTAAATATCCTGAAAGAGAAATGCTAGGAGATAAACTACCCTTGGCTGCTTTGAGTTGAAACTCGGCCGCCCGCTTCCTTAGTTCAGCACTTTTCACGTTAGGTAACAGATGGAGAGCGTTTTCAGCAAGAATGGATACATCCGTCATATTCGCATCTACATCAATATCCATGTTGGGTAGACCTACAATATCAATTTCTTGGAAGGGGTCAAGTTGAAGGACAAACTTAATTTGATTCAAAGCCAATTCGAGGTTGTTTTCGGCGGTAATAACATTCACTTCGTCGTTGGCCATTTGTGCCTCAACTTCGTATTGGTCTCCTTTGGCTAAAACGCCAACTTTCACCAATTCTAGCGTGTTTTTGTATTGATTTTGAGTAAGTACTCGCTGGTCTTTTGCTATCTGCAAAGCCTCTTTAGCCAACATGGCGTTCAGGTAATTATTTGCAATGATTAAACGCGTGGAGTTCTCTAATTCCAATTGATCTAATTGAGTAGCATCAAGCTCTAAAGCCGAGGCTTTTAGATTCATCATTCGACTTAAACCTTGAAATAAATTAAAGTCAATAAACAAGCCCATTGTTGTGGAGTTGGTGTTCTGCTGAACGAAGTTGAAAGTCAATGGATCCACGGAGTTGGCGAAATTGAACCCTTCGGTTACATTCACATTGATATTTGGGCTGTAAATATCCATTTTGTTTTGGAGGACATTATTTGCCGCGAAGTCTGTGCTCAGCTTCGATTGATTGATATTGATATTGTTTTCCAACGCATAACTGACACAATCTTCAAAGCTCCAAATTGCTTGTGCTTGGACAAAAAAAAGTGTTGAAGCAAAAAAGAAAAACGGTATGATTTTTTTCATAAAGATTGAGGGTTTCTATTCAGCAAGGCTAAAAATAATGAAAAATTTTAGGCTAACGCTGCTATATAATCAAAGACCTATTTAAGCACCTTTGAAATCGATGTAAAGGTAATATCATTTTTAGGAAATTCTGGAGTCTGAAAGCAATTCCATGTATGTTGAAAACCCTCCTTAATTTTCCCCTTCCGAATGGCCCTGTGCGATTATATTTGTGTTATTGAAAACACTACCATGAAAAGAGATAATCAAGTATTCGATTTAATAGAAAATGAATTACATAGGCAGCAACACGGCGTAGAGCTGATTGCCTCTGAGAATTTTACCAGCCCTCAGGTAATGGAGGCTACAGGGTCTTGTTTAACGAATAAATATGCAGAAGGGCTTCCTGGTAAACGTTATTATGGTGGTTGCGAGGTTGTAGACCGCATCGAGGATCTGGCTCGTGAGCGGTTAAAGCAATTGTTTGGTGCTGAATGGGCTAACGTACAGCCACATAGTGGGGCCCAGGCGAACGCTGCAGTAATGCTTGCGGTATTAGAAGCGGGAGATTCTATTTTAGGTTTTGATTTGTCGCATGGTGGCCACTTAACCCATGGTTCTGCTGTTAATTTTTCCGGGAAGTTGTATCAACCCCATTTTTACGGAGTGGAAAAGGATACGGGTCGTATTGATATGGATAAGGTGGAGGAAAAGGCACTGGCTATTCGCCCGAAACTGATTATTTGTGGTGCTTCAGCCTATGCGCGCGATTGGGATTTTAAGCGTTTTAGAGAAATTGCAGATAAAGTGGGTGCTTTATTATTGGGTGATATAAGCCACATTGCTGGTTTAGTTGCTAGTGGTTTACACAGCAATCCCTTGCCGTATTGTCATATAGTTACAACTACCACGCACAAAACATTGCGTGGACCGAGAGGTGGGGTAATTATGATGGGTAGAGACTTTGATAATCCCTGGGGGATAAAGACGCCAAAAGGGGAACTGCGTAAAATGAGTGCCTTATTAGATTCTGGGGTTTTTCCAGGAACGCAAGGTGGTCCATTGGAGCATGTGATTGCTGCAAAAGCAGTGGCTTTTGGTGAAGCTCTGGATGATAGCTTTAAAGTTTATTGCGCTCAAGTGATTAAGAACGCTCAAGCCATGGCAAAAGCATTTGTTGAGAAAGGCTACAATTTGGTTTCTGACGGAACAGACAACCACTTGATGTTAATCGATTTAAGAAATAAAAATATTACCGGAAAGTTAGCGGAGCAGACTTTAGGTAAAGCAGATATTACGGTAAACAAAAACATGGTGCCTTTTGATGATCGATCTCCTTTTGTTACTTCGGGTATCCGTATTGGAACGCCAGCCGTAACTACACGAGGAATGAAAGAAGCCGACATGTTACAAATTGTGGAATGGATTGATGCTTTAATTCAAGCCCCTGAAGATGATGCTACAATCGATCGAATTCGCAGTGAGGTTAACGCGTATATGAAGAACTTTCCTTTATATGCTTAAGCGAATCGTTGGCATAGGCTTGTTGAGTTTTTTCGTCTTTATGACGCATGCCCAAATCAATGCCTTTGACAAGGGATTTGATGCTTATCAACGAGGCAAATATGATAATGCCGTTGATTTCTACACGGTTTTTATTGAAGATCATGAAAGCCCAAATGCTTTTTTCAACAGAGGCTTAGCTTATTTTCAATTAAAACAATACCAAGAAGCTATCCAAGATTTTTCGGAGGTGCTTAAGTTAGAGCCTAATGATTTTGAGGCACTTTATAACCGTGCTTTAGCACATTTCGAATCGGGAGATGTCGCGAGTGCCGTCAATGATTATAAGAAAGTTTTGGATGCAGACCCCAACTATGACAAGGCTTTTACTGGCCTAGGGCTGGTTTATTTACAAGAAGAGGAATACGATTCGGCCATCTTGTATTTTAATAAAGCCATCACCTTAAATACGGATAGTCAGGTTAACTACTACAATCGAGGAATCGCACATCATGCCCTTGACGCATATGAGCAAGCGGAATCGGATTATTCTGCAGCTATTCCTTTGGATGAGTCAGCCATTGCACCTTACATTTCGCGGGCGGATTTGTACCATGAAATGGGAAACTATGACTTAAGTATTGTCGATTATACGGAAGCGATATTTTTGTCTGCTGAATCACCAATGTTGTACTACAATAGGGGCATTTCATACTACGATTTCAGGTCCTTTGAAAAAGCCATCGGTGATTTCTTGGAGGTCCTACGACTGGATACTTTACACATTGATGCCAGGTGGTATCTGGCATTGTGCTATAAGACCTTGGGCAATGAAGCGGAAGCTATTAAATACTATGATGAGGTAGAATCTCTAAATCCAGAGTATGCCTATCTTTGGGCTATTGACAAAAACCAATTGCGTTTGAAGCAGTTCATTCGAGAAAATTGGATATTCGCTATTGGCTTTATTGTGTTATTACTTGTTAGTTTATTTTTTGTGCGAAAGCTAGTAAAAAACTCGAATACGACAGAAATAGACTAGCGCTTGACAGAATTAAACGGCAAAACTTTCCCCACAGGAACAGGTCCTGCTCGCATTGGGATTCACAAAGTGAAATCCTTTACCATTTAGTCCATCTGAAAAGTCCAGCGTGGTATTCGCGATGTACAGAAAACTTTTTAAATCAGTAACTAGTTTGATTCCTTTGTCTTCAAACTCCTGATCATCCGGTTTTAACTGAGTGTCAAAATCCATTTTATAGCTCAATCCAGAACAACCGCCTCCTGAAACCGTTACACGTACGAAGGTTGCTGAAGGGTCTGCTTCATTTTGAACAAGCTCTATAATCTTATTTTTCGCTGAATCGGATACAAACAACATGGTGTTTAGCCTTTAGTGTAAAGTTAAACAAATGCTTTGTAAATTTGGTTTCCTAAGATTTAGCCATGAAAAAAATTGAACATATTGGAATAGCGGTAAAGGATTTAGAAGCTTCAAATGAATTGTATACCAAACTGTTTGGTGTTGGCCCGTACAAGGAGGAGGCCGTTGAAAGCGAGTTTGTGAAGACTTCATTTTTTCGTGCTGGGCCGAATAAAATAGAATTATTACAAGCCACAGACGAGCGAAGTGCTATACACGCGTACATCGACAAAAAAGGCGAAGGCATTCACCATATTGCCTTTGCTGTCGAGGATATTGAAGCGGAAACAGCACGCTTAAAAGGTGAAGGATTTCAAGCCTTATTAGAGAAACCGAAGAAAGGTGCGGATAATAAACTGGTGATGTTTTTTCATCCAAAAACAACAGGTGGCGTCCTCATCGAGCTTTGTCAGGATATTCCAAGCTGAGCGTTTGTTTAAGTAAAAAAATGAATAACACTCAGAACGGCAAGCACTAAATTGAATGTCATCATCGTATAATTCAACCATCGCGGCTTCAGGCTTTCGGAGAATCCGCTTAACAAACCGATAAATCCAACTGCAGGAACCATTATGCAGGCCCATTTAACCCAGGACTGGTCTTTGTTCAAGGCAAAAGCGAGAAAGAGGAAGACTACACCAAAGAGTAAAGTCGGCCTATTGTGTTCTTTCATCCCGTATTGGTATACTTGAACTAGATGCAGCATGGTGTTTGCTAAAAATAGAAAGAATAAAAAATCACCCATTTCCATTTGTTCTTATTAAGCACGTTCGGCTAACTCTAGCCATTCCATAGTTTTATCGTCAATCAAAACCTCGATTTCCTTCAATTCTTTGTTCAATTGGTTGAGTTCTTCGAAATCATTAACCACCACTGCCATACGCTCGTGTAATGTTACTTTCTTCGCTTCAAGTTTTTCAATTTCCTTTTCCAAACGATTATACTGCTTCCTTTCCTCATGGCTCAGTTTGTTATCGTCAGATTGCATGTTATTTGGGTCTTTGACTACTTTACTTGCTTTCTCAACACTTTTCTCATAGGCTGTTTCTTCCTGCTTCTCTCTATAAAAAGAGTAACTACCCGGAAAATCGGCTATAGCTCCATTTTCCTCAAACACAAAAACGTGGTCCACCAGCTTGTCCATGAAATATCGGTCGTGTGAAACAATAAGCAGACAGCCGGGAAAATCTAAAAGAAAATCTTCGAGCACATTTAATGTCATTAGATCCAAATCGTTAGTAGGCTCATCGAGGATGAGGAAATTTGGATTTTGAATGAGCACAGTTAAAAGATATAATCTTCGCTTTTCTCCACCGCTTAGTCGATCAACATGCACGTAATGCATATAACTTGGAAACAAGAAGCGCTCAAGTAGCTGGCTAGCAGTGATCTTACTTCCCCCTTTCAAAGGAATGTATTCGCCAAATTCACGAACCACATCTATGACTTTCATTCCTTCCTTAAGTGCCATGCCATCTTGACTGTAAATGCCAAACTTGATAGTTTCGCCAATAACTACTTTACCTTTATCCGGTTCGATTTTTCCCGTCAATACCTTTAAAAAAGTCGACTTACCAGAGCCGTTAACCCCGATAATTCCCACTTTATCAAAACGCTTAAACTTGTATTCAACATCCTTGAATAAGACTTTATCACCAAATGATTTTGATATCTTATGTAATTCTAAAATCTTACTACCCAATCGTTCTGGGTTGATTTGTAGTTCGACCTCATCTTTGTCGATACGCTTATTTGCCTGCTTTTTGAGCTCGTAAAACGATTCAATTCGTGCCTTAGATTTAGTACCTCGTGCCTTTGGCATTCTTCGCATCCATTCAAGCTCAGTGCGCATGAGGTTTTTAGCCTTAGCCACATTGGCAGCTTCATTGATTTCTCGCGCTTCTTTCTTCTCTAAATAATCAGAATAATTTCCACTGTAGTTGTAGAGTTTTCCGTTTTCAATTTCAATGATTCGGGTACAAACTCTCTCGAGAAAATAACGATCATGGGTGATAAGGAATAAGGTTATCTTGCTTTGAATCAACCACTCTTCCAACCACTCTATCATTTCTAAATCGAGATGGTTAGTTGGCTCATCGAGGATAAGAAAGTCTGGTTCATTTACTAGCACCTTCGCTAATGCCACACGTTTTTTTTCACCACCTGAAAGGTGCGCAGCATTTTGGTTAAAATCTTTAATGTCCAATTTGAAAAGCAATTGCTTTACGCGCGTTTCATAGCCCCAAGCTTGTGCCGCATCCATTTGGGCGATTGCTCGGTTCATGGCCTCCTCTTCCTCCGGATGTAACAAAGCTTTTTCGTAACTAATAATGGCTTTACTGGCTAGATTGTCTGCGAATAGTACATTCTCTAGAATGCTCAAATTACTGTCAATTGCAGGTTCTTGAAGCAGGTATTCTACTCGAATATCTCGTGCAAAATGAATGGTTCCGCTATCTTGTTTTTCTATTCCTGCCAATGCGCGTACCAAAGAAGATTTGCCTGTTCCATTAGCTGCTATTAAGGCAACTTTATCCCCTTTGTTGACAAGGAAAGAAATGTTTTCGAAGAGTAGTTTTTCACCGTAGCGCTTGGATACACTATCGACTTGGAGATATTGCATGGATTTATATGAAGTTGTAAGCGGAGTAAAGGTAAGAAGAGATATTAGATGTCAGACGACAGATATTAGATAAAATTCGAAAACCCCAATGCGAAGCACGAAAGCTTTGAAACTTGAACTATTTTCCCATGCAAAATTCAGTCAATCAAAATTCAAGAATGAGCCGTCAGATATCGGAAGTCAGAGAATCTGGAGTACTGAGTGCCTAGTGACAAAAACTTAGTGCCAAGCAATTCATAATTGTCTATTCTTAATTGAATAAGCTGTATTTGACGATACAATATATCGCCCTTACTCCATCTTTCCAGCCTATTTTTTTTCCTTCTTCATAGGTGCGGCCGTAGTAACTGATGCCCACCTCGTAAATGCGAATATTTTTAATCTTGGCAACTTTGGAAGTGACTTCTGGTTCGAAGCCAAAACGTTTTTCTTTGAGCTGGAGGCCTTTAATGATGTCTGTTCTGAACAACTTATAGCATGTTTCCATATCTGTCAGGTTCAGATTGGTGAACATATTGCTTAAGAAAGTTAAAAATTGGTTGCCAATTGAATGCCAGAAGAATAAGATACGGTGTGGTTTTCCGCCCATGAATCGGCTACCAAATACCACATCGGCATGACCTTCCATCATGGGTTGCAAAAGGATGTTGTATTCCTTTGGATCGTATTCCAAGTCGGCATCTTGAATGATAAGGTAATCGCCAGTGGCTGCTTCAATTCCCGTGTGAAGCGCTGCACCTTTACCCTTATTTTGTGCATGGGATAAATAGATGAATTGATCATTTGGATGGGTGGCTATATAATTTTTTATAGTCTGTTCGGTTCCATCCGTAGAACAATCGTTAACTAGAATGATTTCTTTATCCAGTTTGTTTAGAAGCTCAACTTCAAGGACTTTGTTGAGTATTAAATGTATGGTTTGTTCTTCGTTATATGCGGGTATTAATATGGAGAGCTTCTGTCCCATCATTAAACGGTCAAGTCGATTTCGTTACCTAGTAGGTTTTCGAATTTGTAATCGGTTAGCGCCAAATTTTCATCTGATCTAACTTTAATCCATTGTTTATATTCCCACCACCATTGTAATTGCTGGGACGGAAAGCCTTTTTTGATAAACGCTTCAATAAACGGATGCACGATAAGCGTGAATTTCAGTTCATTATTGGCTAAATAATCCACTTGGTTGTTAATTTGATCCATTAACAATAAACTAGATTCAATTTTGCCTGTTCCTCCGCAGGTTGGGCAGTTTTCTTTGGTGCTGATTTCAACTTGCGGCCTTACACGCTGACGAGTTATTTGCATCAGGTTAAACTTAGAAAGAGGCAAGACATTCGTGGTAGCCTTGTCCATTTTCAGCAGCTCCTTCATTTTGTCGTAAACTTGCTTGCGGTTTTCTGCTTTCTTCATGTCGATAAAATCGACAACTACAATGCCTCCGATATCTCTTAAGCGCAACTGACGAGCAAGTTCTTCTGCGGCCAGCATGTTCACAGATGTAGCATTACTTTCTTGGTCGCCTTTCAAACCTACTTTGTGTCCACTATTGACATCCACTACATGCAAGGCTTCGGTATGTTCAATGACAAGGTAAGGACCTTTACCAAAATTAACGGTGTTTCCAAAGCTGGATTTGATTTGACGCGTAACGTCGAAGTGGTCAAATATTGGATTTTTACCTTTATAGATGTTGACAATGTCTTTTTGGTCGGGTGCAACGCTTTCTATGTATGCTTCTAATTCACCGGCAAGAACCGCGTCAGATGTATGAATAGCTTTAAACTTATCGCTCATTAAATCGCGTATGAGGACCGAAGATTTGTCTATCTCCGTTAGTACTTTTTGACGATAAGTAGCATTCTTTAAGTTGTTCAACATCAACTCCCATTTCTGGATGAGGTTGGTTAAGTCTTTGTGCAATTCGGCTGCGCCTTTACCCTGAGCAAAGGTTCGGATAATCACGCCAAAATTCTTTGGGGTAAGGCTTTTGAGTAAGCGTTTTAATCTATCGCGCTCTTCGTCCGACTTGATTTTCTTTGAAACACCTACCGTTTGAACGAAAGGAGTTAGAATTAAGTACCTTCCAGCGATTGAGATATCCGTTGTTAATCGTGGTCCTTTGCTGCTGATAGGCTCTTTAAAAACCTGAACAGGAATTAGGGTTTTTGCACTAAGTACTTCATTGATTTTTCCACCCTTGTCTATTGGCGTCTGATATTTGACTTGATTAATGTGGTTAACATTACCAGCCAGAACGCCTTTAAAGAATGTTTGAAAAGTTTTGAATCCAGGTCCTAGGTCGGTGTAATGCAAAAAAGCATCCTTTTCGTAGCCAATGTCCACGAAGGCTGCATTCATGCCAGGCATTACTTTTCGCACCCTTCCCAAAAAAACATCCCCCACTTTAAAAGGGTGGTCGTCTTTGTCTAGATGTAACTCTACAAGTTTTTTGTTTTCGAGAAGTGCTATTTCATTGCCCTTGGCTGTACTTCTTATGATAAGTTCTTTTTCCAAAGACTAAGTTATTTTAACGACTAAAAACCACC